>Ga0105245_10000458_pt1 | contig 37361 bp, 28 predicted proteins | sample KBSM54metaG_FD_81523 | JGI IMG/M metagenome (GOLD analysis project Ga0105245, IMG submission 81523) | Miscanthus rhizosphere microbial communities from Kellogg Biological Station, Michigan, USA - KBS M5-4 metaG | ecosystem: Host-associated > Plants > Roots > Rhizosphere > Soil | place...
CCGGTAGCATCATCGACGAGAGGCCGAGCGGAAACAGCAGCCAGATGATGTGAAACGCGCAGAACGTGTACACCACCGCGCCGAACAGCGCGGCCGCCTCCCCCGCTCCCCACAATCGAAAGAGGACGAAGGAAAAGAAGAGGAGCGTGAAGAGCCTCAGGCTCGCGCTGAGCGTGAACGCCTTCCCGATCGGCAGCCAGAGCCCGAGGAGCGTGAACGGATGAAACAGCGCGGTCTGCTGATTCGCCAGCAGCGGCGTGCCGCTGGCGGACGTCCGGTTCCAGAGCGGCATGCGCCCGCGGAGCAATTCATCGCGCGCGACACGCGTCCACGGCACCAGCTGCGTGAAGACGATTCCGGTATTGGCGCGGACCGCCGGCCGGTTCAGCGCCTGCCACGGATACGCGACGAAGGCGAGGTTGCCCGGAATGTCGACCTTGTCGGTGAAGATCGTGCGCGACTGGTACGCGAGCGTGAGGAGGAGGAACAGCAGGACATACCGGCGCGGCACACGCGGGAACGGCATTACCGTGCAAAGTAGCACGCTGCGCGTATCCTTCATTCAGGAGAGCGAGATGAAAACTTCGTTGCTTGCCTGCGCAATCGTCCTCGTCCTGACCCCGTTGTTCGCGTTCGCCGACGTCCCCTGCCAGTGCGCCGCCGCGCTGATGGACGGCGGTCCCGCGCCCGCGCTGACCAACGCGTCGATCAACTGGGGAACCATCGCCACGTATCCCTCTCCCAATCCGTTCAACAGCGGCAGTCAGAACCAGAGCGACTGCGACAACAAATGCCTGATGCGCGCGAACAGCGACCCGAACTTCAGAAACCTCGGATGGTGGTGCACGCGGATCAACCGCCCGTTTCAGGGCACGGTCATCCTGTGGACACGCCTGGACGTCGCCCCCTGGCACACCCTGACCACCCCCAATGCCGGCGTCAACATCAAGTGCTGCGCCGCTCCACCCGTGTCGCAGGGAACGCAGCCGGGCTGCCCCGCCGGTTTTCAGATCGTGCCGAACGCGCCCGACGCGAACCGCTGCGCGAAAGCGGCCGGCGAGATCACCGTGATGCCGTATCCACCCGACCGCACGCCGATCGGCCAGTGGGGCTTCACGATGGGAAAGACGATCTTCCAGTGGGGGCCGCCGAAGCAGCAGCAACAGGCGACGGCGCCGGCGGAAGTGAGGCCGTGCCTCTGACTACTTGCCCGACCTGATCAGATCGCGCGCCTCGTCGAGCTGGCGATCGATCGCTTCCTGCCGCTGCACGATGTCGCCCGGCGGCGGGGAGCCGTTGCGCAGCGCCGATTCGAGGTCGCCGGCCAGGCTGCTCAGGTCATGCATCGCGCTCTGCACCTTGTGGCACGACTCGGCCACGCAGGCGCACTGTCCCTCGGCGTTGGCGATCTTCGAGTCGACGTCGCTGCGGAAGATCGACCAGGCGTCCATGTCGTACGGCGGGTTGACGAATTTCCCGACGCCGCTGCCCCACGTCGCCGAGGCCTTGTCCGCCGCGCCGATGCACGAGCTGTTGACGAACGTCCCGTCGCCGGTCGGCGCCGCGCTCTTCTTCAGAAACTTCGGCGAGAGGTACTTCCACGCCAGGAAGATGACGATGAGGATGACGAGCCATTTGACGATGCGCGACAGATCCATTGTTTTACTCCGCCAGTCCTCGCATCTCGGCGAGATGTTCCGAATCGTGGGTGATCCAGCGCTCCAGCAGCTGGCGCAGCGTGACGCGGCCGACCGTCTCGAGCTCCGCGGTGCGGTCGAGCGCCGATTCATCGAGCGTCTTCAGCAGCGCCATCGACGCCGCGCGCGAGCGCTCCAGCTCCGCGAGCTCCGGCTCGATCGGCAGCGTGGCGTAGTCGCGCGCCACGGCGACGCGCGCGCCGTCGACGTCGGCCAGCGTGGGATGCTCTTCCTTCAGCATCAGCCGCAGGCGCGGTTCGTAGCCGAGGGCGTCGATGTCGCGGAGATGCGCGACGCTCTCGCGGATGGAGAAGAAGTCGCCCTGCCTGCGATCGACGTCGGCGGCGCTGTCGACGATCTCGCGCACGAGGCGCGGCGTCTGTTCCAGCACCTCGATGTATTGCTTCATCCGCCGGTGACGCAGTTGCGGCCGTTCGTCTTCGATTGATAGAGCAGCTCATCGGCGCGCCCGAGGAGCGCGTCGGCGGGTTCGGAAGGCGAGGTCGAGGCGCAGACGCCGAACGAGGCGGTGAAACGGATCTCGTGTCCGTTCACCTCGAACTTCCGGTCCGCCAGCGCCAGCCGGATCTCCTCCGCGATGTCGCACGCGCGGGCGATCGGCGTCTCCGGAAGGATGATCACGAACTCCTCGCCGCCCATGCGGCCGAAGAGATCGCCCGGCCGGATGCAGCACTCGCGGATCAGGCCCGTGCTCTCGCGCAGCACCTGATCGCCGGCGGCATGGCCGAAGCGGTCGTTCACCGACTTGAACTCGTCGTAGTCGAACGCGATCACGCTCACCGGCCGCGACTCGCTGGCCGTGTCGAGCACGAACGCGAGGCGGGCCACGATGTACGACTGGTTGTACGTGGCGGTGAGCTGGTCGGTGATGCCGCGCGAGTGGAGCGACTCGGTGAACTCGACTTCCAGCAGCGAGTCGACGTAACGCAGGACGCAGTTGCCGATGCGGAGGAGGTTGCCGGGATTGAGCGGCGTCGGCTGCTTGATCCGCGCGCCGTTGACCAGCGTGCCGTTCGTCGAGGCGAGGTCGTGGATCGTGACTTCGTCGCCGACGCGGATGATCTCCGCGTGGATGCCGCTGACCGCGCGCTCCCGGAGGCGGATGTCGGACTCCGGCCGCCGCCCGACGATCTGCCGTCCCGGCCGCAATCGGAACACCTGGCCGGGCAGGTCGCCGTGCAGCAGTACCAGCGCCGGCTCCGAGATGCGCGAGCGCGCAAGCGTGTCGCCCCCTGTGATGACCGGATCAACCGAGACTTCCGAAGTCGTCCGCACCACCCGGAGCGTCGCGTTGCGCGCGGCGTTCTTGATCTTTTCGATCATGAAGTAAAGAAGTGTAAACGAAACCGAGCTGTTGAGCTGTTCAGCCCTTTAGCTGTTCAGCTCAACAGCTCAATCGCTCAATGGCTCGACAGCTCCGGGTGATACATCGCCGCATAGCCGAGTCGCTGCTTCGCGAAATCGCGCGGATACGTCATCGTCACCGTCTTTCCCTTCGCCAGTTCGGCGTTGATGCCGTGCCAGAAGGTGGGGAGGTTGAGGGCCTTGAAGCGCTCGACCACCTCGTCGCGGAGCTTCGGGTCGAAGTGGACGCCGTACCTGTTCACCAGCTCCTTGATCGCCTCGTAATCGCCCTCGCCCTTGATGCGCATCAGCTCCGCCAGCAGCATGCCGACGCCCTGGTGCATCTTCTGGAAGTCGAGGATGTGCATGTAGGTCTTGCCGTCCTTCTGCACGCGCTCGATCGAGCCCGGGACCTTGTCCATGATGTATTCGACGATCAGCTGGCGGTCGCGCTGGTGGTCTTCCTCCAGCTGCTCGCCCTTCTTGTTGGAGTTGAGCTGCGTCAGCGGCGCGCGGGCGGCCTGGTAGTACATCGCCTTCCCCACGCCGTCGTTATCCGAGATCACGCCGAGGGTCTTGAGGTGCGGGTCCCAGACATTCCAGTACGCCATCAGGTCGGCGCGCGCCTCTTCCAGGGTCGAGTAGTACTCCTTTAGATAGGTCGACGGATCCTGCGTCAGCTTCGAGCTCACCTTGCCCGAGCCGTGGCCGACGACCTCGTGCAGCGCGGTGGTGAGGTCGCTCGCCTCGTTGCCGAACTTGTCGAGCGTCTTCTCTTCCGTCTCGTCGTAGCTGAACTCGTGGCGCGAGCCGGCGCCGCGCGCGTCGTTGAGCGCGCGCGTCGAGCCGGTGAAAAAGTACGACTTCGTCCCGTACTTTTCGCGGATCTCGTTCTCGTTCGGCAGGTTGTCGCCGACGATCGTCACGGCGAAGTCGCCCGTCTCGATCACCGTCTCCACGGCCTTCGCCAGGGGCGGCTTCACGCCCTGCTTCTTGTACTGGTCGGCCCACGGCGCGTGGTTCTCGAAGTACTGCGCGTTGTCGGCGATCTTCACCATCAGCCGGTTCAGCTGCTCGTCGGTGACGGAGACGAAGCTCTGCGACGTCCCCTTCGCGCCGCGCGCGTCGCGATAGACCTCGATGAAGCCGTTGGCGAAATCGACCTGCTTGTTATTGCCGACCCACTTGATTCCGAAGTCGATCCAGTCCCTGTACTCGCCGGTCTGGTAGTAGCGGATCAGCGCGTCGATGACGGCCGCCTGTCCCGGCTCCGCCACCTTCTTCGCCTTCTGCAGATAGCCGATCGCCTTCGCCAGGTACTGCGCGTCGCGGCCGGGCGCGACCTTGCCGTCGGGCGTGCCGGCGCGGAGCACTTCCTCGACCAGCGTGCCATCGGCCTGCTTCACCACGCGCGAGTTCAGCGGGTACTGTTCCTTGAAACTCTCGAGGTCCTTCAGCGTGACGCCGGGACCATAGAAGTTGTTCGCGCTCCCCTCGATGATGTCGAGGCCTGCGCGCGGATTCTTCGCCGTCAGCGCCGGCTCGAAGTCGGGATCGAAGATCGTCGGGCCGAGATCGGCCAGCTCCTTCTTCAGCTGCGCCGCGGTCAGCGCCGCGCCTTTCGTCGCATGCAGCGCGGCGAGCGCCGCCTTCTCCAGCTCCGCCGGCGTGAACTCCGGCACGAACTTCTGCGCCGTGATGTCGTTGTGGTTCCCGTGGTTCGCCCAGAAGAGCTTCGTGTAGTCGAGGATCTTCTTTCGCGACGCCGCGTCTACTGATTGTGGATGCGCGGCGATCAGCTCCAGCACGTACTTCTCACGCAGCCCGTTCCGGCCCAGCTGGTCGTAAATGATTGGATCGATTGCGATCGAAGCGCGGCTGAGCCACCACACCAGCTCCTTCTGCCGCGGCGAAAGGGCCCGAAAGCCCTCCGCCCGGACCTCGATGAACGCATCGGCGCCGATCCGCTCGACGAGCGAGCTTTTCGGAGCCGGTTTCGCGGCGAACGACGGAGCGGCGAGGAGGAGCGTAACCAGCGTGAAGAGAAGGCGTTTCATGGCACGGGAAGATAGCAGATAGCGGATAGCAGATAGCAAAAGGGCAGGGCATCCGTCTTCCCTGCTATCTGCTATCCGCTATCTGCTTCCTGCTATCTGCTTCCTGCTATCTATGTAGAAATCGTGACAAGCCAAAGTTCCCGAAGTAATATGATGGCCATCGGGTCCACATAACCCTTAGTTCCCGCGCACGGTTTCTCGAAGCATTCACGACACGTCCTGGCTCTGTCACGGAGGGTTGACGATGTTTTTGACCGCACGTAAGCGGCTGCTTTTCTCTTTCATCCTCACGGCGATCGTCCTCGCCATTCCCGCCTTCGGCGACGTCACCATCAGCGGCACAACTACGTTTGCCGCGCTCGATGGCTCCGCACAAGATGACGATCACGTCGCCAACGGCACGTTCACCGTCAACAGCAACTTGACCGTCCTCGGGACGATCAACTGCAACGACGAGGGCGCCGGAGCAAACTCTGCCTGTCCGATGCAGTTCGTCGTGACCGGCAATGTGACGCTGGCCCCCGGAAGCGCGATCTTTGCCGAGAACCGGTCGCACTCGGGCAACGGCGGCAACATCACCTTCACCGTCGGCGGCAACGTCGTGCTCCAGGGCTCGACGCCGTCACTCGATGGCGCGCTGGTCTCCAGCGCAAAAACGAACGACGGCAATCCCGCGCACGGGGGTGATATCACCTTCAGCGCCGGCGGCACGTTCACGCAGGAGAGCGGATCGATCATCAGCTCCGCGGCGAAGGATTCCACCGCCGGCGCGATCGCCATCACCAGCAACGGTGCGGCGAGCGTCGGAGGCCAGATCCTCGCAGGCGCAACGCGAGTGCTGGCGCCCGCGACTCTCTACACCGGCGTCATCATCAGCGGCGGCGGCGGTCACTCCGTCGGTGGACCGATCACCATCAAGGCTCTGGCGCACAGCGAGCCCGGACTGGTCATCACCAGCAGCGCGGTCATCGCTTCCGAGGGCACGGACAACGGCGCGAGCACGATCACGCTCGAAGGCTGCAACGTCCAGATCAACGGCCTCATCGGGTCGGTGGCCAAGAAGAACGGCGCCTCGCGCGTCGTGGTGCGTAGCGGATCGACGATCACCGTCGACAGCAGCACCCTGGCCGGCGTTGACGGCGCCCATCGTGCGCGGCTCCGCGCCGACGCCCTGAACGAGCAGGCGACCAACTACCACGTCGACCTTTTCGCGGCGGACGCGATCACGGTCATCGGACCGGTCAGCCCATCGACCCTCTTCTCGGTCTCGTCGAACGGCGGCACGTCGGGCAATGACGACAGCGGCACGATCAACGTGATCTCCACCTCCGGCGTCGTCACCGCCAGCGGCAACGCGTTCAAGACATCCAACAACAACAACGAAGATCGCGGTGGCACGATCAACGTCTCGGCGAAGAACAGCATCACGTTCAACAGCGCCACACTGCAGGCTTCGGGAGGAACGGGCGGCGGGCATCGCGCCGGCGGCCACATCAACGTCCGCTCCTACTCCGACGCCATCAGCTGGCTGACCGGCGTCGGTGACGTCCGTCCGGTCGGCAGCACGGCCGGAGTTCCGGTCGCGCAGCAGGGCACGATCAGCCTGACCTACTGCACCACTCTCTCGACCGCCGGCACGTCGTTCCCGACGAACGGCTCTCCGGTCGGCACCTTCCCCACCACCACGCAGACCTGCTCGCCGGCCGCCCCGTCGCTGCCGTCGGGTGAGTCGCTTCCCGATTGCAACGATCCTCCGGTGGCCGTCAACGACGCCTACACCGTGGCCGAAGGCGGCACGCTCAACGTTCCGGCTCCGGGCGTGCTCGGCAACGACAGCGATCCCGAAGGCTCGCCGATCACCGCGAGCCTGGTGAGCGGCCCGGCGCATGCGTCGAGCTTCACCTTCAACAGCGACGGCTCCTTCAACTACGTCCACGACGGCTCGGAGACCTCGAGCGATTCGTTCACCTACAAGGCGAACGACGGCTCGCTCGACTCGAACGTCGCCACCGTGAACATCACCATCACGCCGGTCAACGACGCGCCGGTAGCGAACAACGACAACTACTCGGTCAATGAAGACACGCCGCTCGTCGTCGTCGCACCGGGCGTGCTCGCGAATGACACCGATCCGGACGGCCCCTCGGCCACCGCGGTCCTGGTGAGCGGTCCGTCACACGCCTCGAGCTTCGCGCTCAATCCGGACGGCTCGTTCAACTACACCGGCACGCTGAACTACAACGGCCCCGACTCGTTCACCTACCAGCGCTCCGACGGCTCGCTGCTGTCGAACGTGGCGACCGTGAACATCACGGTCAACGCGGTGAACGACGCGCCGGTGGCGAACAACGACGCCTACTCGACGAACGAAGACACGAACCTCACTGTCAGTGCGCCGGGAGTGCTCGGCAACGACACCGACGTCGACAGCCCGTCGCTCACCGCGGTCCTGGTCACCGGACCGGCGCATGCGTTGTCGTTCTCGTTCAACGCCGACGGCTCGTTCAGCTACACGCCGTCCTTGAACTACAACGGCCCCGACTCGTTCACCTACAAGGCGAACGACGGCTCGCTCGACTCGAACGTTGCCACCGTCAATCTCACCGTGACCGCGGTCAACGACGCGCCGGTGGCGGTTGCCGACAACTACTCGACGAGCGAGGACACGAACCTCACCGTCGCCGCGCCGGGCGTGCTGGCCAACGACAGCGATGTCGACAGCCCGTCCCTCACCGCGGTGCTGGTCAGCGGTCCGTCGAACGCCGCCTCCTTCGGCCTCAACGCTGACGGCTCGTTCAGCTACACCCCGAACCCCAACTTCAACGGCAGCGACTCGTTCACCTACAAGGCGAACGACGGCTCGCTCGACTCGAACACCGTCACCGTGTCGATCACCGTCACCGCGGTCAACGACGCGCCGTCGATCACGGCGCCGGCGTCCGCCTCGACGAATGAAGACACGGCGCTGGCGTTCACCACCATCTCCGTCAACGACGTCGACGCCGGCGCCGGCAACGTCACCGTCACGCTCGGCGTGACGAACGGCACGCTGACGCTCGCCTCGACCTCCGGCCTCACGGTCACCGGCAACGGCACGTCGTCGGTCTCCGCGACCGGCACGCTGGCCAACCTCAACGTCGCGCTCAACGGCCTCTCCTACGCGCCGAACGCGAACTACAACGGCTCCGACTCGCTGGCCATCACGGCCGACGACAACGGCAACACCGGAGCCGGCGGTCCGCTGACGGACGCCGAGACGGTCGCCATCACGGTCAACGCGGTCAACGACGCGCCGGGCAACAGCGTGCCGGGAACGCAGACCGTGGCCGAGGACACCAACCTCGTCTTCTCGACCTCGAACGGCAACGCCATCACCACGTCGGACGTCGACGCCGGCGGCAACTCGGTTCAGGTCACGCTGACCTCGACCAACGGCACGCTCGCCACCGGCTCGACGCTCAACGTCACGGTCACGGGCAACGGCACGTCGAACGTGACGATCGTCGGCACGATCAGCGACATCAACGCCGCGCTCGAAGGGACGACCTTCACCCCGAACCTCAACTTCAACGGCTCGGCGTCGATCACCATGACCACCAACGATCTCGGCTTCACCGGATCGGGCGGCGCGCTGACCGACACCGACTCGATCGCCATCAACGTCACGGCCGTGAATGACGCGCCGGTGGCGGTCAATGACGGCCCGTACACCGTCACCACCGGCGGCTCGTTCACGCTTCCGGCTACGGGCGTTCTGGCCAACGACACCGACGTCGACAGCCCGTCGCTGACCGCGGTCCTGGTCAGCGGCCCCGCCAACGCGTCGTTCTTCGTCCTGAATGCCGACGGTTCGTTCACCTACACGAACAACGGCACCGCGGGCGCCGACTCCTTCACCTACAAGGCGAACGACGGCTCGCTCGATTCGAACGTGGCCACGGTCTCGCTGAACGTCACCACGCAGCCGCCGGTCGCGAACAACGACAACTACACCGGCGTCGGCAACACCGAGCTGCGCGTCGGCCTCGGCGCAGGCGCCACTCCGGCCGCCCTCGTCGCCGGCTCGGTGCTCGACAACGACACCGACGCCGACACGCCGCACGGCTCGCTGACCATCACCGCGTTCGACGCGGCGTCGGTCAACGGCGGCACGGTCTCGATGGCCGCCAACGGCACGTTCACCTACCTCCCCGCCGTCGGCTTCACCGGCGTCGACTCCTTCAACTACACCGTCAGCGACGGCACCCAGACCGACAACGGTACGGTGGTCGTCACGATCACCGAGCGCGTCTGGTACGTGAACAACTCCGGCGCGAACGGCAGCGGCCGTTCGAGCTCGCCGTTCAACAACCTCGGCAACGCGCAGTCGTCCTCCGCGGTCAATGACTGGATCTACGTCCACACCGGCGCCGGCACCTACGGCAGCGGCATCACGCTGAAGAACGACCAGAAGCTCGTCGGCAACGGCGTGGCCCTGGTCGTCTCCGGCTACACGCTCAACGGCGCGGGCGCGCGTCCGACGATCGGCGGCACCGGCGTCACGCTGGCCAGCGGCAACCTGGTCACCGGTCTGAACGTCGCTTCCTCCGGCTTCGGCATCGCCGGCACGACCTCCAACGGTGGCACGATCTCGCAGGTCGACGTCAGCGGCGGCTCGGACGGCATCAGCCTCACGAGCCCCACCGGCACGTTCACCATCAGCAACGTGAACCTCCTGCCGGGCGGCGCGGGCCTCGTGATCAGCGGCGGCACGGCGACCGTGAATGCCACCGATCTCGCGGTCACCACGACCACCGGCAAGGGCATCCTCGGCACGGGCGGCACGCTGAACGTCTCCGGCGCCAGTAGCGTCACCTCGAGCGCCGCGGGCGCCATCGATCTCTCCGGCATGACCCTCGGCGCCACGTTCACCAGCGTCAGCTCGTCGAACGACGCCATCGGCATCCGTCTCAACAACACCACTGGCAGCTTCACGTCGAACGGCGGCACGATCTCCAATCAGACCACCGCGGGACTGAAGGCCACGACCGCGACGAACATCTCGCTGTCGAACATGACCTTCACCAACGCGGCGACGACGAACGGCGACACGGCCGCGAACTGCACCAACATCGCGACCGGTTCGAACCTGACCTGCAACGCCGCGATCTACCTGTCCGGCGTGACCGGAGCGAGCTTCACGAGCGTCACGGTCGACGGTTCGGTGCAGATCGGCATCAACGGCAACAACGTCTCCGGCTTCTCGCTCGTCAACTCCGAGGTGAAGAACGCCGGCGACGAGGCGGGCGAGAGCGGCCTGCTGTTCCAGAACCTGAACGGCACCGCCACGCTGACGAACGCCAACATCCACAACAATCGCGCCAACCAGATGTACGTGGAGAAGCTCACCGGCTCGCTCACGCTGAACGTCACCGGCTCGACGTTCTCCAACAGCGTCTCGCCCAGCGGCGCGCAGGGCCTGTTCGTCTCCGCGCGCAACTCGGCGTCGGCGATCGTGAACGTCTCCTCCTCGACGTTCAGCGGCAACTTCGGCAACGGTCTCCAGGTCCTCGGTGCGAACAGCGCCGTCCATGACGTGACGGTCACGACCAGCACGTTCACGAACGACAACGCCGGCATCAACCTGGGTACGTCGAACGCGTCGAACATGACGTTCTCCATCACCAACAACGCCACGTTCACCGGCATGCAGCTTCAGGCGATCAACATCGCCCGGGCCACGCCGAACACCGGCTCGCTGACCGGCACGATCTCCGGCAACACGATCGGCACGACCGGCGTGATCGGCTCCGCCTGCGCCGTGGCCGCGATCTGCGACGCCATCGATCTGCGCAGCTTCGGCGCCAGCGGCACGCTCGGGGTGACGATGACCGGCAACGCCATCCACGGCGTCGAGGGCGGCGCTCTCAATGCTCAGGCGTCCAGCGGCGCCAACTCGCTGCAGTTGAAGGTGTCGTCCAACACGTTCACCGATCCCGACCCGGCGAGCACCGGCAACGCCATCCTCGTGCAGTCGGGCGCGCTGTCGACGGATACGACTTCGGTCTGTGCCGACATCTTCTCCAACACCATCCTCGGTCTCTGGGACCTGAACGGCAGCGGCACGGCCATCCGCGTCCGCAACCGCTTCGCCGGCACGACGTTCCGCCTCCCGGGTTACCTCGGCGCGGGCAACAGCACCGCGCAGGTGGCCGCGTTCCTCACCGCCCAGAACGGCGGCGCTCTGGCCAGTGCCACGATCAACGCCAACACGTTCGGCGGCGGAGCGGCCTGCATCACCCCGTAGTCAGTCCGATCTCGATTGAAGGAAGGGGCGCCCGCGAGGGCGCCCCTTTTGCTTTCCGATACACTCGCGCGAATGGACGTACCCGTCTCCACCTGGCTCGAGCTTCAGGAAGCGCTCTTCGCCGGCTCCTGGCAGCCGAACATCGAGCGCCACCGCTCGAACTTCGTCTACCGCGGCGCGCCGCGCGTGACGCACGGCCTGGAGACCTCGCTGCAGACCGGCGGCTTCGAGTCGCACGAGTTGCGTCTCCTCACCAGCTTCCGCAAGTACGCGATGCGCCACCCCGTACATGGCGACCTGGTCTGGAACTGGCTCTCCCTGGCCAAGCACCACGGCCTCCCCACCCGCCTCCTCGACTGGACCTACTCGCCGTACGTGGCCATGCACTTCGCTACGCACAAGCTGCAGGACTTCGACGTCGACGCTGCGATCTGGTGCGTCGATTACCGCATCACGAACGAGCTCCTGCCGAAGCCGTTCCGCACCATGCTGAAGAAGGACGACGCGAACATCTTCACCACCGAGATGCTGAATCGTGTCGCCACGAGCCTCGAACAGTTCGACGCGATGTCGAGCGACGACTTCGTCCTCTTCTTCGAGCCGCCGTCGCTCGACGACCGGATCGTCAATCAGTTCGCCCTCTTCTCGCTCCCCTCCAGCGCCACGCTGTCACTGGAGGAGCTGCTGCGCAGCCGCGAGAAGACATATCGCCGGTTGATCATCCCGGCGGCGCTGAAATGGGAGATCCGCGACAAGCTCGATCAGGCCAACATCACCGAGCGCGTCCTCTTCCCCGGCCTCGACGGCCTCTCCCAGTGGCTGAAGCGTTACTTCACGACGCGGAAGGACTGACGTTCTTCGCCCGCATCCAGCTGATGAGCAGCCAGATCACGCCGCCCGTGATGGCGATGTCCGCGACGTTGAACACGCCGGTGTGCAGCGGCCCGAGGGAGAGATAGAGAAAGTCGGTCACCCGTCCGCCGCGGACGACGCGATCGATGAGATTGCCGATCCCGCCGCCGAGGATGAAGGCCACGGCGATCGAATCGGCCGGGCCGCCGATGCGGTTCGCCATCAGCGCATAGATCCCGATCGCCAGCGCCACCGCCACCACGCCGCTGAAGATCAGCGACCGCGTCTGCGGCGGCAGGTTCGCCCCGAGGCTGAGGAACGCGCCGCTGTTCTCGGCGTAGAGCAGCGTGAGGATGCTCAGGCGCTTCGGCGCGGAGACCGCCAGCGTCATGCGCGCGAGGTGCTTGGTCAGCTGATCGGCGGCGATCGTGATCGCCATGATCAGGAGGAGGGGGATGCGTTTCATGGGACGGCGAACCCTAACACGGTCATAGCCTTCGCAACAGTACCCGTTCGATCACGTGGCTCCTCCCCTTCTCCAGGATGAGCCGCGCGCGCTCCTTCGTCGGCAGGATGTTCTCGCGCAGGTTGGCCAGGTTGATGTTCGTCCAGGCGTTGCGCGCGATGGCGGTGGCTTCGTCATCGGGCATCGTCGCCAGCGAGTGAAAGAACGATGCCGGATCGCGGAACGCCGTCTCACGCAGCGTCTGGAAGCGGTTCATGAACCACCACTCGAGGTCCTCCTCCTTCGCGTCGACGTAGATCGAGAAGTCGACGAAATCGGAGACGAAGACCGAATGCGCGGTGCCGCTCTGCAGGACGTTGAGCCCTTCGAGGATGACGATGTCCGGCCGCTCGATGGTCAGGCCGGTGTCGGGCAGGATGTCGTACTGCAGGTGCGAGTAGACCGGGACGCTCAGCGGCGACAGCCCCGACTTGAGGTCGGAGATGAAGCGCACCAGGCGCGGGCGGTCGTAGCTTTCGGGGAAGCCCTTGCGCTGCATCAGCTCCCGCTCGGTCAGCACGGCGTTCGGAAAAAGAAAGCCGTCGGTGGTGACGAGGTCGACGCGCGGATGGTCGGGCCAGCGCGAGAGGAGCGTCCGCAGCAGGCGTGCCGTCGTCGATTTCCCCGCCGACACGCTGCCGGCGATGGCGATGACGTACGGCACCTTCGGCGCCAGCGTGCCGAGGAAGCGCGACGTGACGCGATGGAGATCCTGAACGGCGGCGATGTGGAGGTTCAGCAGTCGTGAAAGCGGCAGGTACACCTCCTCCACTTCCCGCATCGACAGCGCCTCGGTGATCCCGCTCAGCTCCGCGACGTCTTCCTCCCGCAGCGTCATCGGCGTCTCGCCGCGCAGCCGCGCCCACTCGTCGCGCGTGAAGGGAAGGAAGGGGGACTGGTCGGACGACATGCGATGCGAATGATCGCATCGAACCGTTAGACTCCCCTCATGCCGATTTTCGAGCCGCGCGCCCTGGCCATCGGCAAGCGCGTCCTGCTGGCGATCATCGCCCTGCACCTCGTCCTGGGCCTCGTCTCCGCGCACCGCGCCTGGTTCCAGGTGCGGGAGGTCGCGCTGCAGGGCGACCGGACGCTCCGCGCCGGATCACGCGTGCACGCCGCGATCGTCACCTCGGGACGCACGTTCGTCGACGTCGAGGTGCGGCTGATCCAGGGACACCGTTCCGAAGTCATCGGGACGCTGGAAGTGCCGCGCAATACCGCGGTCTATGACTTCCGCAAGCAGCGCTGGGGACTGACCGTCACGCTGGACGGCGCCGTGCTTCGCCGCTTCGCCCCCGGCAACGCCGTCGTGCGCGCCACGGCTTTCGGCGCATCGCAATGGATGCGCGTCCCGCCGCCGGTGGTCAGCGACCTGCCGGTCGTGATCGAACGCCCTCATGGCGCGTAGCGTGAATCGCCACTACCGCTGATGGCCAAACGCATTCGACTCGGGTGGAAAGATCTCGTCATCGCCGTCCTCTGGCTGCTTCTCTGGAACACCAACCGCCGCCGCAGCAAGACGAAGTTCGAGCGCTCCGGCAGCGCGACGGTCGACGACATGATCCCGACGCTGATCGGGCTCACCGAGGGGGCCATCGATCAGGGGAACCGCGTCGAGATCCTGCAGAACGGCGCGTACTTCGATCGCCTGCTCGAGGACATCGCCGCGGCGAAGACGTCGATCCACATCGAGACCTTCGTCTGGTGGAACGGCGACATCTGCGATCGGGTCGCGGACGCGCTGGCAAAGGCCGCGCGCGACGGCGTGGAGGTCCGCCTGCTGATCGATTACTCCGGCTCCTCGCGCGCGAAGAAGCGGCATGACCTGATGAAGTTCCTCCACGACAACGGCTGCGAGGCGCACCTCTTCCACCCGCTGCGCGTGACGAACATCGGACGGATGAACAACCGCACGCACCGCAAGATCGGCGTCATCGACGGGCGCATCGCCTACATCGGCGGCCACGGCATCGCGGAGGAATGGACCGGCAACGCCGAGGACGGCAAACACTGGCGCGACACCTTCGTGCGGATGGAAGGACCGGTGGCCACGACGCTGCAGGGGGTCTTCTGCGAGAACTGGATCGAGGAGACGGGACGCGTGCCGACCGGGCCGAAATACTTCCCCGATCTCCATCCCGTCGGCGACGTCGACGCGCACGTCGCCTTCGCCTCGCCGCGCGACAGCATCTCCACGGTGCAGCTGCTCTACTACCTCGCCATCAGCGCGGCGCGGAAAGAGCTCCTGATTCAGAACCCGTACTTTCTGCCGCACAGCGACGCGATCGAGGAATTGGAGGCGGCGGTGAAGCGCGGCGTCGACGTCCGGATCATGCTGCCGTCGGCGGACGTCATCGACTCGCCGATCGTGCAGCACGCCAGTCATCATCACTTCGGCGACCTGTTGAAAAACGGAGTCCGCATCTTCGAGTACCGCCACACGCTGCTGCACCAGAAGGTGATGATCGTCGACGGAACCTGGTCGTGCGTCGGTTCCACCAATTTCGACGACCGCTCGTTCCTGCTCAACGACGAAGTCAGCGTCGGCTTCACCAATCCAGGCATCGCGCGTCAACTGCGCGATGCCTGGCTCGACGACCTGCGTTACTGCACGGAAATCGACTTCGAGGAGTGGCGCACCAGGCCCTGGACGCACAAACTGCTGGACGGCCTCGGCTTCCTCCTTCGCCGGGAGTTGTAGGGGGTCGTATCTGGACAATTAACTTAACGCGGGCGTTAAGTTAATTGTCCAGATACGACCCCCGGGTTTGCTACTCGTTGCCGAAATTCTTGATGTCGTCGCCGATGTCCGCGACCGGCACCACCACCGGATCCTCGCCCTGGACCATGACGCGGATCTGTTCCACCACTTCGGGGTTGGCTAGCGTGGTCGTGTCGCCGACCGGGAGATTGTTGGAGATGGCGGCGAGCACGCGGCGCATGATCTTGCCCGAGCGCGTCTTCGGCATGTCGGAGACGATGCGCACGCTCTTCGGCCGCGCGATCTTGCCGATCAGCGACTCGAGGTTCATGATCACCGCCTTCTCGATCGCCGCGCTGGCCGTGAAGCCCGGCTTCAGCGCGATGTAGATCTCCGGCATGCGGCCGCGCGCGTCATCGGCCACCGGCACGACGGCCGCTTCGGCCACTTCATTGACCACCAGGCACGCCGACTCCAGCTCCTTCGTCCCCAGGCGATGGCCGGCGACGTTGATGACGTCGTCGACGCGGCCCAGGATGCGGTAGTAGCCGTCCGGCGCACAGACCGCGCCGTCGCCGGCGAAATACGGCCAGTCGCGCCAATCCTTGCTCTTCGGGTCCTTGCAGTACTTCGCGTAGTAGGTCTTCACGAAGCGCTCCGGGTCGCGCCAGATGGTCTGGAAGATGCCGGGCCACGGATTGCGGATGCAGATGTTTCCCGCGCTTCCCGGCGGGAGCTCGTTGCGCTCCTCGTCGAAGATCACCGGATGAATGCCCGGCACGCCCGGCCCCGCGCTTCCCGCCTTCATCGGCTGGAGCGCCGGCTTGGTGCTGCAGAGGAATCCACCGGTCTCGGTCTGCCACCACGTGTCGACGATGACCGCTTCCTTGCGGCCGACGGTGTTGTAGTACCAGCGCCACACCTCGGGCTCGATCGGCTCGCCGACGGTGACCATCAGCTTGAACTGATGTCCGTACTTCAGCGGCTCTTCCATCCCCACCTTGCGCAGCATGCGGATGGCCGTCGGCGCGGTGTGGAAGATGTTGACGCCGAGCCGTTCGGCGATGCGCCACGGACGTCCGGCGTCGGGATAGGTCGGCACGCCTTCGTACATGACGTTCGTCGTGCCGAGGGCCAGCGGACCGTAGACAATGTAGCTGTGGCCGGTGATCCAGCCGATGTCGGCCATGCACCAGTAGATGTCCTCCTGGTGGATGTCGAGGATGTACTTGGCCGTGCCGGTGACATACGCCATGTATCCGCCGGTGCTGTGCTGGCAGCCTTTCGGCTTGGCCGTGGTGCCGCTCGTGTACATCAGGAAAAGAGGCGCCTCGGCCGGCATCGGAACCGGCGGGACGATGGCGTTCTTATAGTTCTGCAGCACGTCTTCCATGAAGAAGTCGCGGTCGTCGACCATCGGGGTATTGGAGAGATATTTCCCTTCGTGCCGCCGCCACACGAGCACCTTTTCGACCGACTGTCCGTCGTTGAGCGCGGTGGTGCAGGCGATATCGACTTTTTCCTTGTGATCGATCGGCTGGCCGCTGCGGTAATAGCCGTCCATCGACACGAGCACCTTGCTGCCGGAGTCGGCGATGCGCTGGCCGCAGGCGATTCCGCTGAATCCGCCGAAGACGACGGAGTGGATGACGCCGAGGCGCGCGCAGGCCAGCATCGTGATCGGGAGCTCGGGGACGAGCGGCATGTGGATCGTGACGCGGTCGCCGGTCTTGAGGCCGCAGAAGTCGCGCAGTACGGCCGCCACTTCATTGACCCGCTTGTAGAGCTCCTGATACGTGATGGTGATCGTCGGCTCGCTCTCCAGCTCGGGGACGAAGATGAACGCCGCTTTTCCCTTGTGTGTCGGCAGATGGCGATCGATGCAGTTGTAGCTGGCGTTGAGCGTCCCGCCGGAGAACCATTTCCAGAACGGCGGATTGCTGGAGTCGAGCGTCTGGTCCCACTTCTTGTACCAGGTCAGCAGTTCGGCGTATTCGTCGAAGCACTGCGGGAAATTGTCGAGGGAGAAACGCTTGTCGACGTTCGGATCCTTCAGGTTGGCCTGCCGGATGAATTCGGGCGTGGGATAGAGATAGTCCTCTTCTTTCCAATGGACTGCGATCTGGGCCTCGGTCAGCTCGAGGGTCGTGTTGCTCATTGTGCGGCTCCTTTCGCGGGCTCGAGTTTGGCGGCGGCTGCGGTGCGCGCTTCCTCGTCAGGACGGTGGGCGATGAGGATGGCGATCAGTGCCACGAAGGCCAGCGCGCCGGCCGTGTAGAACGCCACCGTGTAGTTGCTGTACTTGACGAACATGCTGCCGCCGATCTTCGGACCGACGATGCCGGCGATGGCATACGCGGTGAAGACCCAGCCGTAATTCACGCCGAGGTTCTTCGTGCCGAAGAAATCGGCGGTGGTCGACGGGAACACCGACAGCAGCGTGCCGAAGCAGTAGTAGACGCCGAAGATCAGGACGTAGACGAAGAAGAGATCGGTGACGTTGGCGATGATCGGCATGAGGATCGCCGAGAGCAGGATCATCAGCCGCAGCGTCTGCAGGCGTCCGATCTTGTCCGACAGCGCGCCGCTGAGGATGCGGCCGACGGCGTTGCCGACCGCGGCGATCAGCAGGGTCAGGGTCGCGGCGGTCGCGGGAAGGCCGACGCTCTTGGCGAACGGCACGAGCTGGCTGATGGTCATCAGGCCGGCCGAGGCGCCGAGGGCGTAGGCGACCCACATCAGCGGGAACTGCTTCGATTTCAGCATCTCGACCGGCGTGTAGTCGCGCGCGGTGGCCACGACTTTCGACGTCGGAGCGGGAGCCCAGCCTTCGGGCTTCCAGCCGGCGGGCGGGTTCTTGAGGAGGAACGAGGCGACGACGGTGGCGGCGAAATAGCCGACGCCGAGCCAGAGGAACGTGCCGCGCCAGCCGACGCTCTTGAGCATCGGCGGGACGACGAACGCCAGGATCGCGCTCCCCGCGCCGTAGCCGGCGACGGCGAGTCCTACGGCCAGTCCGCGCCGGTCAGGGAACCATTTCGACAGCACGGGGATCGGCGTGGCGTAGCCGAATCCGTTGCCGATTCCCATGATCACGCCGAGGGTGAGGAAGATCCAGGTGAGGCTGTTGGTGAAGCTGGCCAGCACCAGGCCGCTGCCGAGGAAGATCGCGCCGATGAGCGAGATCCGGAACGGCCCGAGCTTGTCCTGGATGCGTCCGGCGACGACGAACGAGGTGCCGAACACGAAGATGGCGATCGTGAAGACCCAGGAGGTCTGCGCGCGATTCCATCCGAATTCCTTTTCCAGCGGCGCGACGAAAATGCTCCACGCATAGAGCGAGCCGAGGGAGAGGTTCATGAGAAGCGCGCCGACGACGCGCCACCAGCGATTGAGGAACTGTTCCTCTTGTGGCATTTGCTTTCCTCCCTTATTTGGTTGCCGGTTGACGGTTGCCAGTTGCCCGGTAACCGGCAACCGGCAACCGTTAACTAGAAATAGAAGAACTGCAGCTGGATCGTGAACTGGTTGGACTTATTGCCCACCCTGGGGGAAATGCGGGTGTAGAGCGCCTTCACGTTGGCGTTGTGGCCGAGCATGAAGTAATTGACGCCGGCGCCGTAGCGGTTCTCGTCGCCGACGTTGGTGTCGGGACGATTGCGCTGGGCGAGCTGGATGACCGGCTGGAATTTCGACTTGCCGGCCAGCGCGCCGATCTCGAGCAGCGTGTCGCGCTGATCGGGAAGCGACTTGAGGAACGTCCCGCCGTCATAGCGGACGTAATCGAGTTGCGCCGTCACCGCACCATTGCCGACCGGATGATCGAAGAAGGCGTCGGCCGCATACGCGCGGTAGTTGTGCTGATGCTCGAAGCCGCCGCCGATGGTGAGGACTTTCTTCTTTCCCAGGTACGTGCCGGTGTAGAAGTAGCCGCTCTCCGGATCGAGGAAGGCGTACGCCACGCGGCCGGTGAGGCGGAGCTCGCGCTGCTGCGTGTCGCGCATGCCCTGGAAGACGCCGGCGCGGTATTCGAGCTTGTTCTTCAGGAAATAGCCGCGGGCCTGGATGCCGGTGTCGCGTCCGGCCGACGACTGGGTCGGTCCGCTGTACGCGAAGGTGTAGGTGCCGTAGTCGATCGGCAGCAGCGAGGCGGCGCTCTGCAGGCCGTTGCGCGAGGCCGACGTCAGCATCAGGCCGGCGTCGATCATCAGCTCGGGCCGGATCTTGTACTCGACGTACGCGTCCTGCAGGAAGAGCGAGACCTGGGTGTTCTTCGTGCCGGTGGTGAGCGATTTGTTGATGTTCGGAGAATCGGTCTCCACGAAGAACGTCAGGTTCGGCGCGATCTGGCCGGCGACGAGAATGCGCGCCCGGCGGATGAAGACGTTCTGGGCGTAGCCGCGCGTGGCCGAGTCCTGAAGCTCATCCGCCTGTGTCTGCATGAGGATGCCGAATTTCACGTTGACGTTGTCGTTGACCTTGATCTGCATCTGCGCCGACGCGGACGCCGTGACGAGAAGCACGAGAACGGCCGCGATCAGAACCGCCTTGCTGTGACGAATTGAGCTCACTTTTTGCCTCCTGCGCACTGTCATGTGTGATGACTGTCATCTTCGGCTCTGAGCGCCGCTGCGACGATGAGTCGCACGCACCATTTCGTATGGTGCAAATGCATCAGTGGACATCGGAGGCGCGTGATGTCTTTGCTCAATGAAGAAGAAGACCTGTTGCGGGTGCTCGAGGCGTTCGCTCTCTGTACGGAACCGGTGTTCGCCATCAACGACCGGCGGCGCATCGTCTTCTGGAACAAGGCGATGGAGCGCCTCCTCGGCTACACGTACGACGACGTGGTGGGCCGCTCGTGCGGCGAGGTCCTGGCCGGCGACGACGCGTTCGGAAATCGCTACTGCACCGACGGCTGCCCCATCGTCCCCATCGCCCAGCGCGGCGACTGCGTGAGGCACTTCAACCTGGCGGCCAGAGCGAAGGACGCGCGCTCCGTACCGATGGAGATCAGCATCCTGAAGTTCGTCCTCCCCCACTCCCGCCGCATGATCCTGGCCCACATCGCCCAGCCGCGCCGCGAGGCGCCGCTCACCGCCGAGCCGCCGGCCAGGACGGCCCACGCCAACCACGCCGACGCGCGCGTCCGATCACTGACCACCCGCGAAAACGAGATCCTCGGCCTCATCGCCGCCGGCAGTAACGCCAGCGTGATCGGCCAGCACCTCGGCATCTCCCCATTGACCGCCCGCAATCACATCCAGCATCTGTTCGAGAAGCTGGAGGTGCATTCCAAGGCGGAGGCGGCGGCGTTCGCGTACAGGATGGGGATCGCGTAGAGGCTCCGCCGCCCGCGGGAGTACCATGACTGAATCATGAAAAACAGGTTCCTGGTTGCGATCTGTTCGCTCATCGCCGCCGGCGTCGCCTATGCGGGAGCGCCGCTCAAAGGTGTCGACGTGAAACTTGGCAGGAACCCGGGCGGGTCGCCGGCGTCGCGCACGACGGACGCGAACGGCAAGGTCAACTTCGGCGTCCTGCCGCGCGGCTCGTATTACATCCAGCTCACCACCCCGCCACCCGCGCCGCCGGTACCGCCCGCGCCGGGCGCGCGTCCCGCGGCACCGGAACCGCCGCTGCAGACGTGCGAAGTGACGATCGACGGAATCGCGGCGACGCCTTACAAGGTCGAGTGGAACTTCATGATGCAGCGGCCGTCGCCGATTCAGCCGCCTGATTCATCGATGAGGACGCCGCCGCCGCCTGCCGGCCCCGATGCGAACAAGATCCTGTTCGAATCGGACGGCGCGCATCCGGTCAGCTGCACGATCGTGAAGTCGAAGTCGAACATCACGAACAACTAGCCGCTCGACATCCGGGGTAGTCCGTACATCGTCCGATTCATTGTAAATACGTTCTTGGCTTCGCCCAGGCCGAAGGTAGGGAAAAGCTCGAGTCCGTCACTCCTATTAAGAGGCCGCCGGGCCGCGGCCCTTCACGACGTGCAACGAGGTGGAATCGCTTGGCAAAACGAAGCGTCGCAAGGGTAATACTGCCGGTTCTCTCCGCAATCGTTCTTCTGACGTGGCGGTGGGAGCGCGCCGGCCAGCATTCGGTCATTGTGACGTACTGGGGCCGTCCGTCCGAGGTCCTGCAGTACTTGATGGAGAGCGCATGGGGCGAGCTAGCGACGAGCGTTCTCCTCTGCTTTCAGACGGCGGTCGTATCACTGATTGCTGCTGGAGTACTCGCCGTCGCGTTATTGATGGCTGGGGCGCTTTCGTCGACGGGGCTACGCCTCATTGAGCGTTTCGCGGCCCTCTCGCAGACGATTCCGACACTTGTCATCGTGACGATTTTTCTGTTGCTGGAACGTCAAATCGCGACCGCTTTCCATCTGAAACCTCCGCTAATGCTGTACTGTTTGGGGCCGGTGACAGTGTCGTTGCTTTTTCCACCCCTAGTGAACGGCGCGGAAGGCATCGCGCAGCTGCCGATCGATGTGAAGTATCTGCTGCGTCTGTGGGCCGCACCACGGTGGGTGAGGATCTGGCGCGTCTACATCCCTGCAGCACTCCCATACATTCTGACGGGAGTGCGCACCAGCGCCACATGGGCAGTCGGGGCCACTCTTCTAACGGAAGGCCTCTTGTCGGCGGTCGAAGGGATTTCGTTGTCGCTCGGCCACATCCTTCTTCGGGCGAGCTCGGCCGGCGTCGCGGCGCGGGCGACGAGCGTCTTCATCATCGCGACTGCCCTTGCACTTGCCGTGTACGGGCTGGCTGTACTGGCGCAGCGCATGATCGAGCGGATCGTGCTCGGGCCGACGGCGATGACGCAGGCGGATTATCCGCTGCAGACCACGTAGAGAGAGGTGAGGATGAAAAACGGAATTCGATCGATTGCCGTCGCGCTCGTCGTGCTTCTGGTTCTGTCGGCCGCCTGCCGGGAGGAAAAGAAAGAGGAGATCATCATCTTGCGGCGAGAGTGGCTTGCGAACGCCGAGTTTGCGGGTGACGTCTGGGCCTCACGCATTGCGAAAGAGCGGGGATTCAATCTGGAGGTGAAGCAAGGCGGTGAGCTGTTCGACCCGATCAAGGAGGTTCGTTCGGGGGCGGCGCATTTCGGTGTCGTCAGCGCCGACCGGGTACTGCGCGAGAACGAAGCCGGCGCAGGCCTGGTGATCGTCGCCGCCGCGACGTACCGGTCGCCTGTGGTATTCCTTACGAAATCGGATTCGGGAATCCGATCACCGCGCGACTTCGTCGGCCGTACGATCGGCATCCAGGCGGGGACTAACACCGAGCTCGTGTTCGACGCCTTGCTGAAGGCGCTGAGCCTGACCAGGAAACAGATGCATGTGGTCGAATCGGGATGGGGGACGGCGAACTTCGAGACAAATGCCCTCGACGTTCTCGCCGCGTTCGACTACGACGAGCCGGTGCAACTGGAGACGAAGAACATCCCCATTGCTCGTCCGATTTACCCGCGTGAGCACGGCGTCGATCTGATCGGGACGGTCTATTTCACACGCAAACAGCTCGTCGATCAGAAGCCGGAGCTCGTCCAGAAATTCGTGAGCGCTCTCGTCGCTGGCTGGCAGAACGCGCTCGAGAAGCGTCCCGAGGCCATCGCCATGGTGAAAGCACGGTTCCGCGACATCGATGACAAGAAGGAGCTCAAGTCGCTCGAACGCGGCGCTGAGTATTTCGCGGGAGAAGAAAACCATCCGCTGTACGCATCCGCGGACCGTTACCGAAAAATGGTCAAGCTGCTGACCGACCTCGGGAAGATTCGGCCGGCGTCGGAACGAAGTGTCTCGTTCGAGCAGTGCGTCGACTACCGGTTCCTGCAGAACGCAACACTCGAGGAGCCGGCGGCGCGATGATCCGAAGTCTCGATGATCGTGCGGCCTTCCGGGCGCGCCGCGAGCAGGCGTGGCGCAAGAACGCCGATTACTGGCTGCGTGGGCCGTTGCGGCACGTTCAGGACGTCGGCGAGTACATCGTGGGCCGCACGGCCGAGCTTTGCCGTGCCTCTGACCGCGAGACACCTGTTGTAGCCGACATGGGACTCGGCGATGCGTGGCTGTTGCGCGCTCTTCTGCGCACCGGCATCCCGTTCTCCTATGTCGGTTTGGACGTAACGGCGTCGTTCCTCGACCGTGCGCGTGCGGAGTTCGGCAGCTACTCGCGCGTACGTTTCGAGCAGGTGGATTTCGAGAATGATGTCGCTCTCGCCCTCGATGCCGACATCGTCATCAACGCGTTCAACTTCTTTGAGCTGTGCGACCTCGACATGGCGATGAGTAACGCCGCGCGGTTTCTCCGCCCTCGCGGGACGTTAGTTGCATCAACGATCGATAAAACGTACCTGTTGCTGGCGCTAAGCAGCGGATGGGATGAGTTTATCGAGAACCTACGGCTCTACGAAACGCTGCCGGGCGCCAAATACGACTTTCAGCGGATCGACCTTGGCACCGGTGTGTCTCCTGATCTCGAGTATCCGAGCGTGCTCTACTCCGCCGACGACTTCATCAACGTCGCTCACCGGCACGGCTTGACGCTATCCGGCTATAGGGAGCACGCATTCACATCCAAGACGGTCCCGAAGATCTACTGCCATTTCGAGTTCATAAAAAAATGAAAGTCGTCGCTCGGATCAGCAACGCCTTCAAGTCGTTCGAGCGAGTCATGAAGCCGTACGACTGGTGGGTGGCCTGGATTGCAGGCGTGTTGACAGTCGCGAGCATCGTGATCACGGCCGTGGGCTACTACCGCGAGGCTGATACGCGGCAGCGCGCGGCGATCTTCAACGCCTGGCAAATCGTTGCCGGCATGGAGGAAAAGCGTGCTGAAGGCGGCAGGGCCGAAGCGCTCAAGGAGCTGATCAGCCATCGAGAGAGTCTGGCCGGAGTTGATCTCAGGGGCGCGATTCTCGAAAAGGTCGATTTCAGCAGGACCGATATGCGCATGGCAAAGCTATCGGAGGTCGAGTTCACGGCTTGTCCGATGCTCCAGGTGAATTTCACCGGCACGACTCTCGAGAACGGGTGGTTCGTAGCCGGGTGTAATCTGACCGGCGCGGGTTTCAATCAGACCTCGATTCGCGGCACGCTGTTTTCTCAGGCCGTGATGTTCCGGGTTCAGTTCCGTGATACGACCGGAGACGTCAACACGAAGTTCGACAATGTCGATCTCCGAGAAGCGGCGGTGGCGAATTCGCACCTGCCCGGCGCGATGTTCAGCAATGTGCTCTGCCAGAAAGCGAAATTCAATGACACCGACCTTTCATCCGCGCGATTCAAGGCAGTGATTGCGAACGGCTGGCGCTGGCGCACCGTTACCGCGCCGGGAGCTGCCTTCGAGGATTTTGTCGGCCAGGGCGCCCACTTCGAGTGGGAGACCGATCTGCGTGAGGCGCACTTCGACCAAGCCGACCTGCGGCAAGCTCATTTCGACGGCGTCGATCTGCACGAGGCCGTGTTCTTTGGCGCCGATCTGACGGCGGCGACATTCGCCCGCTCGAATCTTTCTGGTGCCGATTTCACGTCGGCCACCCTCCTGAACACGCGATTCGTCGGCTGCAACATCGACGGCGCGACCTTCACGACTAATCCTGAAAAACACTATGACCCGCGGAATTTCGAGAAATGCACGGGAAAGCCCAATATCGTCAATGTGGCGGCGCGCCCGTGATCGAGGTGGCGGACGTCTGCTTCCGATACAAACACCAGAAGGAGCTGGCTATCTGCGACCTCACGTTTGGGTGTGAGAGCGGCGGAGTGACGGCGCTAGTCGGTAATTCGGGAGTCGGAAAGTCGACGCTCATCGCCCTCCTCGCGGGGATGTATCTGGCTTCCGACAACACGGTGGCGGAGCATCGAGGCGCGATTCACATCGATGGTCGCGAGCCGCGGGAGCTTCGCGGCCCGGCGATGGTGTCCTGGGTGCCGCAGCATCCCGTACTCCTCGACCATCTCGACGTCGTCGGAAACATTCTTCTGCCGACGAAGATCGCCGGAAGGTTCGACGATGCGAAAGATCGCTGCAGATCGCTGCTCGCCGAACTCGGACTGGAGAAAGAAGCCGCCTGCCGGCCGCGCCAGTTGAGCGGCGGCATGAGAACGCGCGTCTCTCTCGCGCGCGCGCTGATCACGAGGCCGCGATATCTCTTCCTGGACGAGCCCTTCTCCAGCCTCGACCTGGGGAACCGATGGAAGATGTACACATTTCTCCGCGAGTCACGGCAGTCAAGCGAGCTCACGACTGTGATCACGACGCACAACATCCCCGAGGCCATGCTGATCGCTGATCGCGTGGCGATGATGAGGCGCGAGGACGGAAAAACGACCGTTAGCGTTGATGAGCGCGATCCCGCGCAACGAACGGGAACGGCCGCGGAGATGCTCGCCGAAGCGCGCCGCCGGGCGGCTTCGATAGAGGCAGCCCTGTTCCTGCAATGACCGCAAGGAACGCTCATTCCGCGATCACGCGTCGAGTTGCTCCCTTCCAGGGCCTATCGTCCCCCAAAGTCGGAAGGAGCCGGTTCGCGAAAGGAGGCTCCATGCGTCATTTGTCCGCCCTCCGTTCGTTCCTTCTCATTTGCCGAGTCCCCTAGGCCACGTCGGGTGTGATCGAGGGAGCGTCACCGACGCAACCGGCGGCGTGCTGCCCGGCGTGAGCGTCACGCTCCGCAACACGGCCACGAATTACGAGCAGACGCAGCTCACCGACGCCGCGGGCCGCTTCCGCGGCGTGCTGCTACCCCTCGGGCGGTACGAGGTGCACGCGTCGCTTGACGGCTTCGCGCCACAGGTCGTCAAGGGTATTGACCTCGGCGGCGGCCAGACGCGCACCGTCGAGATCAAGCTCGCGCAGGCCGCGGTGAACGAGGCGCTGGTTGTGACGGCGGCGGGCGCCGGTGATCGAGACCGCGCACGGAAGGCGCGACGCGGCTCGACGACGACGCGGTCTCCGATCTGCCGACAACGGCCGGAACTTCCTCGACCTCACCAAGCTCACGCCCGGGGTGACGGTCGTTCAGGAGCCCGATGCGACGAGCTCTCGATCAACGGCCAGAAAGGCATAGCCAACAACGTCTCGGTCGCCAGCCGACGTCAACAACCCCTTCTTCGGCGAGCAGCGCGGCGGGCAGTGTCCCGCGTTCACTTTCAACCTCGACGCGGTCAAGGATGGTAACGGCAGCGCGAACTGCTTGGCGCAATCGAACAGGCGATGCCTCGCCGATCGAGTTCGGTGGCCATCGCCTGAGGATACGCAAGGCTCGGCAGCGTCCCCTGAAGCACGAGCCGGTCGAAGCACGAGAGGACGCCGATCTTGTGGGAGTGACGCTCGATCAGGCTTGCCATCGGCCGACGATACCGCCGACCGTCCAAACCGGCTGACTTTCTTGGTTTCGGCTACGCCGAGGTAGGGAACTTCCGCCTTCGCGACTCTCCATTAATAAGGAGGCACGGATGGCGACCAGAAAGTCGAGCAAGAAAACGTCCACCCGGTCCGCGACGGCGGCGGCCGGCGGCAACCGCATCACAACCTTTGTCATCGGCGAGGAAACGATCCTCACCACACTCGCCCTCGGCGAGGAGGTGCCGATCACCACGCTCATCACGGGCGAGGAGAACGGCGGCACGATCTTCACCACGCTCCGTCTGGGCGAGGAATCGCCCGGCACGACGAAGCGCCTGGGAGAGGAAGATCCGACCACCAAACGCCTCGGCGAAGAAGGAGGTCCGACCACGCTGCGCATCGGCGAGGAAGGTCCGACCACCGAGGCGCTCGGCGAGGAGGATCCGACGCCGAAGCGCGGCGAGCATCCGCCGTACACCACACTCGCCCTCGGCGAGGAAGACAAGGTGCAGCAGCTCAGCACCTCACCGGCGAGAGCAGGACAGAAGAAAAAGAAGCCGAACGAGACGCTGACCACCCTCGTCCTCGGTGAAGAGGAAGGGTCCGGCGGCGGCGAAGGCGGAGGCGGAAATCCGTTCGGCTCTTCGTTCTAAGCCGATTCTCGTCGCCGGCGGCGACGCCGACATGAACATTCATTCGCTGCTGCAGGAGCTCGAGCGGCAGCGGATGCCTCATGCCCGCCTCCTCGTGGGGAACGACACGCATCCGGTGCTCACCTGGGACCTCGCCGGCGACATCCTGACGATCGACGGCGAGGTCGTCGCGCCGCGAGCCGTGTTTCTCCGGCACGACGTCTTCAGCACGACCTCCGCCGCGCGGGCGTACGCCTGGTACACGACCGTCCAGTCGTGGGCCATGGCCCATCGCGAGGTGCGGCTGCTCAATCGCGATCACGCGGCGCACCTGCTCAAGCCGCAGCAACTCCTCCTCGCTCGCGAATGCGGGCTCCACATCCCCTCGACTGTGATCACGAATGACGCGGCCGCGCTCGAAGCGATGAAGGACCGCATCGCGAAACCGGTGGCGGGCGGCGAATACACGCAGCCGCTGGCGGCGGCGCTGGCGACGGCGCCCCGCCGCGACAACGCGCTCGCCGCGCCGGCCATCGTGCAGGAGACGCTCGTCCCGCCCGAGCTCCGCGTCTACCGCGCCGGTGACCGCTTCGTGTCGTTCCACGTCGTCGCCGGCACGCTCGACTACCGCACCGACGCGAACGCGCGCGTCGAACCGGTCGCGAACGACCGGCGCCTCATCGCCGGCCTGCGCCGCCTCACCGACGCTCTCCATCTCGACTTCGCCGCCGCCGATTTCAAGCAGTGCCCGAAGACGAAGCGGATGCTCTTTCTCGAAGTGAACTCCGGCCCGATGTTCGCGGCGTTCGACGCGGTCTCGGGACGCGCCGTGTCGCGCGCGATCGTTCGTGAACTGGCGGTCAGCCGAGCCGCTGATTGAGATCGGCGTAATCGGCCTCGCCGAGCGTCTTGTGCGCGACGCCGAGGAGCGTCTGGAACACCGGACGCGGCGCGTTGTCACGCACCGTCCTGTAGAGGTCCGCGCGCTCGGCCGCATTGAGCGCGGGCAGCATGAACTCGAAGCTCGTCGCCACCTGATCGAGCGCGAAGCTGCCGCGGAAGCGCGCCACGGCCTGCGCCAGCTCGTCATGCGGACAGCGCTCCCAGAGGATCGGATTGGCGACGTCCTCTTCGTCGGCCAGATGCTCGAGGTACGCGCCGATGTAGCGGTTGATGGCCGCGTAGAACGCCATTCCCGCCTCGGCCCGGTTGCCCGCCGACGCGACGTTGCGCAATTGCTCCTCGAGGACGTCGAGCGCCGGATCGAGCGTCGTGTGCTGGGCATCCATCTTCGCCAGCACCTCGGGGGCGTAACGCTCGAGCAGCGGATGCATGTACGCGTCCTCGTGCGTGCTGTGCTCGCGCAAGGTGCGGGCGATGCGCTCGAGCTCGTTCCTCAGCCGCGCCAGCGCCGCGTCATCGGCGTAATCGAGCAATCCGGCGCGCGCCGAAAACTCGAACAGCGCGCGGCGGAGCGCCTTGTGATAATTGCCGTAAAAATCGATGCGCTGCGACATGTTTCGCATCTTAGCGCGAAGCAAACTCGACCTTCTTCCGGAAAGATCGGCTTTCGGGCGGATCGCTCCAGATCAACGTCGCGTCGCTCGCGATCTTCAGCGCATTGCTCGAGAACTTCAGCCCGTCGCTCGAGATCAATGAGCGATCGTTCGATATCTACGCCGCATCGTTCGCGATCGATGACCCTGTCGTTCGATGTCTACGGCGCATCGTTCGCCAGCAATGACCCTGTCGTTCGAGATCTACGCCTCATAGCTCGATGTCTACGGCTTGTCGTTCGATGTCTACGCCGCATCGTTCGCGAGCAATGACCCTGTCGTTCGATGTCTACGGCGCATAGCTCGATGTCTACGGCCTGTCGTTCGATCTCTACGCCGCGTCCATCGCTTTTTCCGTCAATTGACCGGCTCCGGTGTGCGATCGCGATCGTTCCACGTCCGGATCGTCGATACATTCTGGAACCCGCGCGGCAGCTTCAATCCGCGCTGCGCGCGCTTGCCGATGTACGACTCGAGGTCGGCTCCTTTCAAATTCGTGTAGCGCTTGCCGGCGTGCACGACGAGCGTGCCGCCGTCCGGCACCACGGCCGTGGCCACGACCTTCTCCGGCGCGATCGGCGTGCGATGGATCTTGATCGTCTGCACGCCTTTCCCCTTGCCGAGGATCGGGAGCTCGAGGGCGGGGAAGAGCAGCAGCTTTCCTTCCGTCGTCGCCACCGCGATCTGGTCCGACTCGATGTTCATGACGCGCTGCGGGCGCAGCAGCGTCGCGCCGTCGGAGACGTTCACGATCGACTTGCCGGCCTTGCGATCGGTGATCATTTCGCCGAGCTGGATGACGAAGCCGTAGCCGTCGTCGGTCGACAACAGCCACAGGTCCTCGGCCTCCCCCATCAGCACGCCGATGAACGTCGCGCCGGGCGGCGGCTGCAGCGATGACGTGAGCGGCTCGCCGTGCCCCTTCGCCGACGGCAGCTCGTGCGCCGGAAGGGCGTACGTGCGGCCGGTGGAGTCGATGAAGATCGCGGGCTGATTGCTCCGTCCCTTCGCCGCGTGGAGAAAGGCGTCGCCCGATTTGTATTGCAACGCCGTCGGATCGAGGTCGTGTCCCTTCCCTCCCCTGATCCAGCCGCGCTCGGACAGCACCACGGTCACGGCCTCGGACGGGATGAGCACCGTCGGATCGAGCGCCTTCGCCGCCTCGCGCTCCACGATCGGCGAGCGCCGCTTGTCGCCGAACTCCTCGGCGTCGCGCTCCAACTCGTCCTTCACCTGCTTGTGCAGCAGCTTCTTCGACCCGAGGATCTTTTCGAGGTTCGCGCGCTCGGCCTGCAGCTTCGTCTGCTCGCCGCGGATCTCCATCTCCTCGAGCTTGTTGAGGAAACGCAGCTTCAGCTCGAGGATCGACTCGGCCTGCAGGTCGGAGAGCCTGAAGCGCGCCATCAGCACCGGCTTCGGCTCGTCCTCGCGGCGGATGATGCGGATCACCTCGTCGACGTTGAGATACGCGACGAGGTAGCCGTCGAGGATGTGGATGCGCGCGTTGACGTGATCGTAGCGATGCTGCAGGCGGCGGCGCACCGTCTCGATACGGAACTGCAGCCACTCCGCCAGCAGGTCGCGCAGGTTGAACAGGCGCGGCCGGCCGGCGAGATCGATCATGTTCATGTTCACGCGGTAGCTGCGCTCGAGGTCCGTCGTGGCGAAGAGGTGGGTCATCACTTCCTCCACGTCGACGCGGTTCGAGCGCGGCACCAGGACGATGCGCGTCGGCGCCTTGTGGTCGGAGTCGTCGCGCATGTCCTCGATCATCGGCAGCTTCTTCGCGTTCATCTGCTGCGCGATCTGCTGCTGGACCTTGGAGCCGGAGACCATGAACGGCAGCGCGCTGATCACGATCTCGCCGTCGTCGTACTCCCACTTCGCGCGCTGGCGGATCGAGCCGTTGCCCGTTTTGTACATCTCGCGCAGCTCGGCCGGCGGCGTGATGATCTCCGCCTCGGTCGGAAAGTCGGGACCCTTGATGTGCTTCGTCAGCTGCGCCAGCGTCGCTTCCGGATTGTCGAGCAGCTCGATGCAGGCGGCGACGACTTCGCGCAGGTTGTGCGACGGGATGTCGGTGGCCATGCCGACCGCGATTCCCGACGCGCCATTGAGCAGGACATGCGGAAGCCGCGACGGGAGGAGCTTCGGCTCCTTCATCGTGCCGTCGAAGTTCTGTCCCCACTCCGTCGTCCCCTGATCGAGCTCGCTGAGCAGCGTCTGCGCGAAGCGGGCGAGCTTGGCCTCCGTGTAGCGCATCGCGGCGAACGACTTCGGATCGTCAGGCGAGCCCCAGTTCCCCTGCCCGTCGATCAGCGGATAGCGCATCGAGAACGGCTGCGCCATCAGCACCATCGCCTCGTAGCAGGCGGAGTCGCCGTGGGGATGAAACTTGCCGATGACGTCGCCGACCGTGCGCGCCGATTTCTTCGGCTTCGAGCCCGAGCTCAGCCCGAGCTCCGACATCGCGTAGATGATGCGGCGCTGCACCGGCTTGAGGCCGTCCGCCACATGCGGCAGCGCGCGGTCGAGGATGACGTACATCGAGTAGTCGAGGTACGCCTTCCGGGCGAAGTCGGAGACCGGCTGCTGTTCGACGTCGGCGATCGTGGGCGGGCGGAGGGGCTGGGACGATGAGTTTCTGGATTTACGCGTGGCCATGGGCGGGCGGAAGGTTACCCGAAAAATGGTTGCGCAGTTACGGCGGCCCGGAGACCGTCTCAGGAGAGGGGAGCGGACGTCTCGTCCGCTCAGGCGAGGCCGTGCGGACGAGACGTCCGCACCCCTCACCGCGGCGGCAAGCTGCCGTTTCTGGATTTAAGCGCGGCTTCGTCTGCTGGAGCCACTGGCCAAAGAAGGCGCGGCGCGTTTTGAGCAGACATCACCCGGTTTCACTCGCGCGGCACTCTTTCCGAATGGCGTAGGGAAGAGTATGACATCCGCCCCGCTTCGAAACCGCGATAATGCCGTCAGCGCTTTGTCCAGCCACTCTTTGGCCGTGTCAGGTCGACCAAGCTCCAGTTCTGCCCCTCCGAGGTTCAGCCACACCATTGCCGTCGAGTGTCGGTCCCGCGACGCCTCGAACACCGGCACGGCGACAAGCCAGCGGGAGCGGGCCTCATCGATCATTCGTTGTTCAAACAGCACGTTACCTTCAACCAAACGAACCCGCGCTACGCGCAGTTGATCTCCAACCGCGGAGAACAAATTGATCGCGAGGCGGAGAAAATGCAGCGACTCATCGAGTCCGTCCGTCTTGAAAAGCACTGTTCCGCGGACCAGCCATGCGCGGGCCAGCTCGTGACTGCACATCGGAACGCCTTCGATGTACCGCTCGGCGTTCGCGATGCTCGGCAGTGCCGACGAATACTTTCCCAGCTGGCGCAGGGCCCGACCGACCAGAAAAGCGTGGAAATCAGTTCTGCCTGTTGTGCTCTGCTCGGCCACGCGCGCCGCTGTTTCAAACAGCCTTTCCGCCTCGGCTGGCCGGTTCCGTAGAATCCGGCGTCCGTCGAGGATCATTGCGCGCGACAGGGCGTCGGAAAACCCGTTCGGCACCTTCTTCAGATACTCCCACCAGAGCGCCGGCGACAGTTGCGTCAAGGCTGTGAGAAACGGAACACGTGCACGCGGTGATAACCGGATTCCTCAGCCAGGTCCGAAGGCTTGATCCCGCGACTCACCCGAAAGATTTCGAGCCGCGTCAGCACGTTTGATCGCCACCCTTATCGACGCTGCGGATCGCGCGCATGTCGTCTAAAGGAGTGCCGTGCGGAGGCCAATCCCTACCCTCGTCACGAATGATGCAGATTTGCATCAATTCCGGGCGGGGTCACGGTCGATTTCAGACTCGGATAGGTGTTGATGCACATCTGCATCCTTTTTGACGCAGTTCCATCCATGCCCTAGGATCATTCGCGTGTGGCTGGTGTTGAGACCCCCTGTCGCGTCGAATTCAGCTTTCGCCATGCTCGGCGAATGGAGCGGCGGCGGCTACCGAGCGGGAACCTGGATCTGTAAAGTCGGCGGGGCCTGCAAACTCCACTCTCTCTTGATTCTCCACGGCTTCAACCAGACGACTGTGACACCTCAACACCAGCCCACCATGAGGCATCGGCGTTCAAAGATGAACTCATTCACGCGGTATCACCAAATCGACTCGTGAACCACCGTCCCTGCTCGAAGCGACGGGCGAACCGAAGGCATCACCCATCCAACATGAACGCATCCTCCAACCGGGTGGTTGCAATCAGAACGACGCATGCATCTAACACGGTGGGGGCCTCTCGAACCTGAGAACCAACACTTCGCTCACGCGAACTGACGTGAGCGCGTCACGTTTACTAACTCTCGAAGTCCAACGAAGGAAGATACAAGAGATGCTGATGGTGTTTGGTCACTCAAAGTTTTCAGGACTTATGCTGGGGTGGATACGTGCCGGACTGGCTGTGCTCCTGCTGGCGGGACTGGCCGCTTCGGCCCAGACGACCGTAAGTTCGCAGCTATGCAATACGACGTCCCCGTGTTTCCCTAATCTGGGGTATCAGTTTTGTCCCGCCCCTGTGCCCGCATACTCCGCGTATGTCTTCATTCCAGCAGGCATCTCGTCGAGCGGAGATTACTTCAACGGTCTGCCATCCTTCGCGAAAATCACACACGTTCGCGTGGCGCTGCCGATGACGGCCGGCATTCCTGGTCGCACGGCCGGCGTGAGCGTGTCGCTGAACGATCAGGCCATTGGCGCACCTCAGGTCGTTGGCGGCTCGCCGGGCACCTGCGGGGCTGCATTCCCGTCGTATGTCTTCGAACAGGATTTCCCGACCGGATTGACGAACTATAACCGCACAGGAATGTACGTCGTAAGGGTTTCGGTCGCCCAATCCGACGTCCAGACAGCTATCGAGTTGGAGCCGTATGCAGGCATCATCGACGTGACGTATGTTCCAGGCGTCGATATTCAACTCCTGTCCGGAGATGGCCAGACCGGCTGCGTCGGCAGCCCGCCCAAGAGCCCGCTTCGCGTCCGGCTGATCAGCAGCCCTGACATACCTCTCGCGGGAAAGAAGGTCACCTTCACGGTGAGCGCCCAACCGGCCAAAGCCTCGGCTGTCGTCGGCGTCGATGAAAACGCCGCCTCGGCCACGTTTACCGCCGATGCCGACGCGACAGGAACGGCGGAGGCAGTCCTGGTATTCGGCGCATCGGCCGGCACTTACTCAGTCGAAGATGAGAGTCCGGATTCGGTGGAGCCGAAGAAAATTACATTTACCGGGACGGCCGCGAAACCCGCGTTCGTTCGAGTATTCAAAGATGCGATCCCGGCGACCAGTCTTGCTCAGGCGAGCTTCGCGGTCTCGCCCGTCGAAATGCCTCGGTTTTACGCGTACGGCATCGACGGAGCGAATCATCCAATCGGACCGATGAAGGCGACCTGGAGCAGCAGCAGCAGCGGCAAAACATCCCTGCGCGGGTCGGCAACGCTCACGCCTTCTTTGGGCACCACCTCGTCGGTCCTTTTCAACCCAACGCACGCAGGATTCCTGCAACTCTCAGCCACCCCCGTCGTTTCGGTCGGTGGTCTCAAGGGGGGCAATGCGACGATAGACATCACCGGCGTCCTCGTGGACGTCAGCGGTAATTTCGCGGCCACGCAGAAAGACGAGAGTGCGCTGTTCATCCCCGGTTCATCCGTTTCAGGAGGAAGTTTGCCGCTTCCGTCTGCGACGGGAGTGCCGATTCAGTTGATCACGCTGCATTTCATCACGCCGGCGAGCGCCAAGGGCAGCGTTCAATACCGGCTCACAAATGTCACGCATTATCCCGGCATCGCCATGAATTATCCGGTCGGGAATCCGAGCAGCAGTCCGGACATGGCGTTCGCCGCAGGCTCCGATGAGTTGAATCAAACGACCGCGCGAATCAACTTCGATCCGTCCGGCGACACCGCCACTCAGCTTCTGATCTACGACTACGCGGCGTATGGTCATTTGACCGCCACGGTCAACACGGACAAGGGTGTGTTCACGATCGAGAAAGATCTGCCTGAACTCACGATCGACGGTCTTCCGGTAGCCGGATGGCAGACCGCGGCGGGAAAAGTGAGTACGGCGGCCCTCCCGGCGTCTACTGACTTCGACACCGGCGTCAATGGGTATTATTTCGGCGATGGCCTCACTGCCTTCGAGGAGTATCGTGGCTTTTCAATTGCCGGCGGCCACCTGCGTACGGATCCACGCGTGAAGGACATCTTCGTCGATATCGACTTCGAACTGCTCTCAATGGGCGCGATCAACATGCTTCCGAAGCTCTCGCCCCTGCGGGTGCATTATCTCAACCCTGAGGACACCGCGCACTCGGACTTCGTCGGAAATTATAGTGAGGTCTCGCGCGTACGGCCGGTGATCAACGCAAACCGGAGTGGCATTTCTTCGTCGCGGCCGCAGCGCGCGGTCCGGATCGCCTCTGTCACCAAACCGCCCCAGCATACCGACACCACTACGGGTCTGAGCGCGGCTCAGTTCCTATTTTCGTTTGGCAGGCAATTCAATGACTCGGATAGTCTTGATACGACGGAGGCGCCATATCAGGGTAATGGTCCCGCGCCGCCAACCGAAACGCAGGTTGTCGAATACTATCCGCAGGCGTTCGAAATCGACGCGATCGCGTACGGACCGAATGGAGTTCTGGATTCGTTGAGCGACCTCGACGGTAATCCGGTCTGTTACACACCAGGCAGCCCTCTGTGCGACATTCGCGACGACGCCGATCTCTTCGTCCGCAGGTCCGGCCTGCTCCTTATGACGGTCCTCAATCAGGGAAGCGATGATTACTACACAGAGATTGCGTATCGGGACTGTGCTCGCTCGTCATCGCCGGTCGCTGCGTCGCAGGAAGACGTCGAGCAGCTCAAGATCGATGTTGTCGCGCATGAAATGTTGCACGGAGTGGGTGTGAACCATCTGACAGCATGCGGCGATCTGATGTACGTCGACGAAGATCAGACGCCGACGCGGACATTTGTCCAACAGCTACCGTATCCAACGGATTATTCGGACGCTGACAAAGATCAGATCCGGCTTCACTAGGAGGAGCCTCGTGAAAAAACTTTTCTTCTTGTGCGCCGTGCTGTTCATCATCTGCGGTCCGCCTGCAATGGCGCGAAATGCGGTCAGCATCCGCATTGATGTCACTTCCCACCCCGTGCTGGATTCCACGCTCCCGCAAACCAGAGTGATCTTTGCGGACGAGCCGGTGATCGTCGAGGCCGCCGTGAACTTCGTGTCGATACCGGATGACGGAGCGTCGCGTCCTGCCGTGGCGGCGCCCACGATCCCTTCGACGTATTGGTGGAAGAGCTTTCACTGGTCGTTGCGTGAGCGGGGCCGAGGCGAAATCCCGTTCCCTCCTGATGCCACGAGGGTGCTTGGTCAGGACAAAGAGAGCCAGTCGCGCCGGCAGCGCGCAGCTGCCACCAACGCGGTCACGCTGAGGAGCGGCGAGCGCCCGACCGTCAAGCTGAACATCGGCATCCTTCCCGTCGGTGACTACACGTTGGCCGCTGAATTCGACGGACATCAAGCGGGTCCTGAACGGTTCAATGTCAGAACTGGCGGAGAGGACCGGGCGCTTCGCCATACGTATGCCGATTACCGGCTGCGGCGCGCCAGATCGTATGGCGAGTTGCAGGACTTTACTGCGCAGTTAGCCGAGTTCGAGCCGCTGAACGCCGGCATTTTCGAGACTGTCGGCGATGCTGCCCTTGTTGAAGGATCGCTCGCGGAAGCCGATACGGCGTACGCGAAGGCGGAAGGAATCGTGCGCGCCCGGCGCGAACAGACGACGAAGCAGCATGGCGAACTGGAGCCCAAACTCGCCAAATCGTTTCAAAAGGAACTGGATCGTTTAGCCCGCGTCCGACAGATGCTGCCGAACTACTTTGCGCATCGATCGACGATGGCGATCGAAGTCACTCGCGTCGGTGCGTATCGCGAATACCGCCTTGTCGATCGTTCCACGCACAAGCTGATCCAACGCATCGACTAGAACATCGCCTTTCAGCGCGAAGACATCGACGGGATGGTCGGAGCACGCCGAAGGTCGTCGCGCGCGATGAGTCCGATCAGCGCTTCGAGGTCGTGCGCCGGGTTGCAGACCGGCTCAGGCGAGGCCGTGCGGACGAGACGTCCGCACCCCTCACCGTGGCAGCAAGCTGCCGTTTCTGGATTTACGCGTGGCCATGGGCGGGCGGAAGGTTACCCGAAAAATGGTTGCGCAGTTACGGCGGCCCGGAGACCGTCTCAGGAGAGGGGAGCGGACGTCTCGTCCGCTCAGG
>Ga0105245_10000461_pt1 | contig 37259 bp, 34 predicted proteins | sample KBSM54metaG_FD_81523 | JGI IMG/M metagenome (GOLD analysis project Ga0105245, IMG submission 81523) | Miscanthus rhizosphere microbial communities from Kellogg Biological Station, Michigan, USA - KBS M5-4 metaG | ecosystem: Host-associated > Plants > Roots > Rhizosphere > Soil | place...
CACGCCGAACCGCTCGCTAATTCGCTCAAGTCGATGGCGCCCCTGTTCGAAAAGGGGCTGGCGTTCGAGAGCGTCTATGTGAACCTGCACAAGTTCGAGCAGCATTCTTTATGGTTCACCGCGATCAACCCCGAAGGCCAGGTCCCGGTGCTCGATCATGACGGCACGATCATCACGCACACCACCGTGATCAACGAATATCTCGAAGACGCCTTCCCTGACGCACCGCCGCTCCGCCCCAACACGCCCGAGGGCAATGCGCGGATGCGCTACTGGAACAAGTTCGTCGACGAGCATGTGACGAACCATGTCTCGATGCATGGCTGGCACCGCATGGTACGGATCATCGCGCGCAAGATCGACAGCGGCGAGTTCGAACAGCTGATGGAACGCGTGCCGCTGCCCGACCAGCGCAAGAAATGGATGGCCGCGCGCTCGGGCTTTTCGGACGAGCAGCTCGCCAACGCGACCGAAAAGGTCGAATATGCCGTCGACAAGGTCGAGGCGCAGCTGGCGAAGACGCCCTGGCTCGCCGGCGAAACCTACACGCTCGCCGACATCAATTTCTATTCCCATTGCGGCATGATGGTCGAACGCATGTTCCCTGAAATGGCGATCGCGACCCGCTGCCCCCGCCTCGTCGAATGGCGCGATCGGGTGACGGCAAGGCCCGCGATGCAGCAGGCACTCGCGATGCCCGACCATACCGAGCCCGGTCTCCGCACCTGGTCAGGCCACGCGCGCTGAGGCGCCAAAGTAGCGCAGGAATCTTACCCGCAGCGCACCCCCTTTCCCTTCCCCAGCGAAGGCTGGGGCCCAGTTGGGGGACGCTGGCGATGGGCGTTGCGCTCAACATTTCCGCTATCCCAACTGGGCCCCAGCCTTCGCTGGGGAAGGCAGGAGAAGATCAGGCGGCCAGCCTCCACCCACCACCTCCCGCTCTCAAGACAGTCACCGCGCCATCAACCACAACCTCATCAAAATCGTTTGCGTTACATACAGTTTATTTCTATGAAGGCCCGCATTTCGCGCCACACCAGCAGCCGGTCGTTGAGCGCAAGAGGAGAGGAAATCATGGCCAATTCACTCGAAGCATTGCTCCAACAGTCTGGCAACCCTGTGGAAATGCTGCGTAATTCGCAGCTCGGCGCCTATGTCTATCCGGTCGTCGCGCCGGAATTCCATAACTGGCGCAGCGAGCAATGGGCGTGGCAGCACTCGGCCGTCCTGTTCGACCAGTCGCACCACATGGTCGATCTCTTCATCCGCGGAAAGGACGCGCTCCGGCTCCTGACCGACACGATGATCAACTCGCCCAAGGGCTGGTCGGTCAACAAGGCCAAGCAATATGTCCCGACCACGCCTTACGGCCATGTCATCGGCGATGGCATCATCTTCTGGCTCGCCGAGGAGGAGTTCGTCTATGTCGGCCGCGCGCCCGCCGCGAACTGGCTGATGTTCCAGGCGGAGACCGGCGGCTATGATGTCGAGATCGTCAAGGATGATCGCAGCCCGTCGCGGCCGATGGGCAAGCCGGTGAAGCGCATCAACTGGCGCTTCCAGATCCAGGGCCCGAACGCCTGGGCGATCATCGAGAAGCTCAATGGCGGCCCGGTCGAGCAGCTCAAATTCTTCAACATGAGCGAGATGAACATCGCCGGCCGCAAGGTGCGCACCCTGCGCCACGGCATGTCGGGCGCGCCGGGCCTCGAAATCTGGGGTCCCTATGAGGAGCAGGAGGAAATCCGCTCGGCGATCCTCGAGGCCGGCAAGGAATTCGGCATCGTGCCGTGCGGCAGCCGCGCCTATCCATCGAACACGCTCGAAAGCGGCTGGATCCCCTCGCCGCTCCCCGCGATCTACACCGGCGAGAAACTCAAACCCTATCGCGAGTGGCTAGGCGCCGACAGCTATGAGGCGACCGGCTCGATCGGCGGCAGCTTCGTCTCGAACAATATCGAGGATTATTACCGCAATCCGTGGGAGCTGGGTTACGGCCCGTTCGTCAAGTTCGACCATGATTTCCACGGCCGCGAGGCACTCGAGAAGATCGACGGCTCGGCGCAGCGCAAGAAGGTGACCCTGGCCTGGAACCCCGAGGACATGGCGAAGATCTTCGCCTCGCTGTTCGATCCGGACGGCGAGCAGTACAAGTTCTTCGACCTGCCGCTCGCAAACTATGCCTCGTCCAACTATGACGCGGTCAAGGATGCGAATGGCAATGCCGTCGGCCTGTCGATGTTCACCGGCTACAGCTTCAACGAAAAGACCGCACTCAGCCTCGCGACGATCGATCCCTCGATCGAGGTCGGCACCGAGGTGAAAGTGGTGTGGGGCGAGCCGAACGGCGGCACCAGAAAGACCACCGTCGAGCCGCACAAGCAGCTCGAAGTCCGCGCGATCGTCAGCTCGGTCCCCTATTCGCGCGTCGCCCGCGAAACCTATCACCAGGGGTGGCGGACCATGCAGCCGGCGTAAGGTCGCAATGACGGATTACGTCCTCGTCCACGGCGCGTGGAGCGGCGGAAATGCCTGGTCGCGCTTGGCCGGCGAATTGCGCGACGCGGGCCACCGTGTCGTTATCGCCGCGCTGACCGGGCTCGGGTCGCGGGCGGGCGAGCTGTCCCCCGCGATCGATCTGTCGCGCCACATCGCTGATGTGGTCGAGCAGATCGAGGCGGCGGGTTTCGACCGCTTCGTGCTCGCCGGCCACAGCTATGGTGGAATGGTGGTGACCGGGGTCGCGGCGAAGCTCGGCGCACGGATCGACGCCCTGGTCTATATCGACGCCTTCCTGCCGGCCGACGGCCAGTCCTTATGGGACATCACCGGCGAGTATGAGCACCGGCACTATATCAACGCGCAACGCGACACGCCCGGCCTCGTCGCCCCTTTGCCCGGCGTGACCGGCGTCGGCGTCGGCCGCCATCCGCTGCTGACGCTCATCGAACCGGTCCGCTTCACCGGCGAGGAAGCGAAGGTCGGGCGCCGCATCTATGTCTTCGCGGAAAGCTGGCAACCGACGCCGTTCGCGAGGTTCCACGCGACCGTCGCGGCGGACCCGGCCTGGGAGGTCCACCGCGCGGATGCGAGCCACAATGTGATGGGCGACCAGCCCGAGCAGTTGCTGACGCTGATGCTGGCCCAGACGCATTAACCGCGATGCGCTCGGCGCGAGCCAACTGCTTGCAAGCCCCTCCCGTATCGGGCGACGGACCGCTTCTGTCGTGCGGCCGCTCCCACCAACGCCCCAGCCCTTCATCGCTATAGCGGTCAGGCCGGTCGCGCGGCATTTCGGGGAATGAGCAGGAACGCCGCGAGGTACAACACGCCCGTCACGAACAGCAGGTTGTTGTAGCCGGTGAATAGGGATGCATATTCCAGGCAGCCGCCGACGATCGTGCCGAGCAGGTTGATTGCAAAGGCCGATTGCGTGTTCGACGAATCCTGGAAGCGCTTGGCGAACGCCAGATTGGCGAGATAGATCGGCAGGAATGCCAATGCCGTGGCGGCGAGCAGCCGGGGCAGAAAGGGCAGCGGCAGCAGCCATTCCGGCCGAACGATCCAGGCGAGCGCCAGCGATGCGGCGATTCCGACGAAAATCACTGGAAGCGGCGGCGTGCGGACCCTTCGCGTCGTCTCGACAGCAGCCAATACGATGACGAGCACCCCGGTGAATACAAGCGCGTTGACGAACCAGGTCGTGCCGAAGAGCAAAGCGAAGGTCGCGACGTTCTTGGTTTCCAGCAGTAGAAAGGCGGCCCCCATGAAGAACAGGTCGGCATAGGGCCGCATCGCCCGCAACGGACCGCCCAGGAAGCGGACGGTTGCAACCGAGGCCAGCAGGATGCTGAGCAACGCAATCGTATAGAGCCGGGGGAAGTTGTCGCCCCGGAAATAGAGGAACGGCGCATTGTCGGTCGCGGGCTTGATCGGCACAGCGGAGGATGGCGTCCATGCGGTCGCGCATTTCTGGCCTGCTTCGCTCATCGCGACGCTGATCACCGCCTGCATGCCAACGAATGTGTCGACGCACGGCTTATGCCCGAACACTGACGCCGTGGTGCCGGCCAGCCGATCGATCAGCCACGGTTCGCGATAATAATTGTACATCGCGAATGCCCCGTTGGGCTTCAAATGCCGGCGAACCGAAGCCATCGCTTCTTTAGTGAAAAGAAATGACTCAAGCCTGATTTGCGAGGCCCCGCTGACGAGGGTGAGGGAATCGGGAAGGGCGAACAGCACCAGATCATATTTTCGGTCGGTGCTCTCCAGGAACGCGCGGCCATCATTGGTATGGCGGGTCACCCGCGGATCGGCATAGGGCCGGTCGATGTTGCGCTCGGCGCCAATCTGAAGAATCCGGGGGTCGATATCGACCGCATCGACGCGGCCGGCGCCTTCGAGGAGCGCGATCGCCACGTCCGAGCCAGAGCCCGCCCCGACAATCAGCACGTCGTGCTTCGAATTGGCGGGCAGTCGCAAATAGGGTGTCGCGTAAATCCGCTCAGCCTGTTCGATCTTCCATTTCGCCGGGGCCATCAACTGGTGCGGCACACCATTCGCGCTGATGCGCAGAAATCCAGGCCCCTTGCCTGAAATCTCTTCGGTCGTGACCTTGTAGTAAGGCGACCAGCTGACGCCAGGTGTCATCGTTTCCCGCGCGAGCCCAAGCACAAGCGGTAGGGCCCATGCGACCGTGACGAGCCGGCGACCCGGGACCGCAAGCAGCAGATAGAGCCCGGCCGCGATCAGCCCCCAAACCACGGATGGCGCCTGGAGAAAGCTGAGCGCGGTGAAGGCCGAAATTCCCAACAGCGATCCGATCAGATCATACCGATATGCAGAGAGCGGGCGCAGGTTCGCGAAACAGCGGCCAGCCAGTTCGGCCGGCCCGGCGACGACCGCCGCCGCCAGCACGAAAACCAGCGGCAGCGCCAGCCACGCGGGCGGGCCACTGACTTCGAGCGCGGTGAAATAGATGATGTCGGCGCCGCTTCGCTGAATGCTGACGGGAAACACCATCACGCCGATCACCATCAGGCTGAGCATCGGCAGGGACGCGGGCCAGACCGACCATGTCTTGCGGCTGATGAGGAACCCCGCACCGATGCCGAGAAATGATCCCAGCAACACGAAGTTGGAGAAATAGGACAGATGGACGATGTTGGCACCGAGCCAGCGGATGAGGGCGAGCTCGAGGAAAAGCATCAACGAACTTGCCAGTAGCAAACGGACTATCGAAGCGGGGTCGTCCCGGGCCGGGTCCCCCGGGCCGGCCACCGCCGGCGAGGGGCAAGGCTCTGCAGGAAACGGAGTTCGGTCTGCAGTCGAGCCCTCGGCATAGTCCATTTGATTTCCCCCACGATCGATCCCCGGTGCTAGCGCACACATAGTTAGCAGTATCTTAAGGGCGGTGGCGCGCGCGGACACTTGCTTGCCTTTATCACAGTCCGGAGCATTTCAAGCCGATCGACCGTCATAATCCCTCAAACCGTCTCCTTCTTCTGCCCACCCGGCACGCCATAGGCGACGCGCTTCTCATATTCCGGATCGTCCTCCGGCTTCGCCAGCGCGGCCATCACCCGTTCGTGGATATCCTCGAGCGTGCCGCGGAATTCGGGATAAGGCAGGATATAAAGCTGATCCGCCTCGACCCCTTCGAGCACATATCGCGCCAGCGTCTCCGGCTCCATCCCAACCGAGATCACCCTCTTCAAATGCGCGAAGACCTCCGGATCCGCGCCATAATAGCCGGTATTCTGCAGATGCGCCGGCCGCGTCAGCACGGCTTCATGGATGTTGGTATTGACCGCGCCAGGACACAGCATCGACACCCCGATCCCCTCATCGGCGAGATCAAGCGCAAGGCATTCCGAAAGCCCGCGGATCGCCATTTTCGAGGTGCAGTAGATGCCCGTCCCCTTCAGCGCGACGAACGCCGACATGGAAGCGGTATTGACGATATGCCCCCCCTTGCCGCGCTCGATCATCCGCGGAACAAAGGTCTGGATGCCATTGATCACGCCCTTCAGATTGACGTCGAGCTGCCAGTCCCAGTCGTCATAGGTCGCCTTCTGCAAGGGCCCGAAGATCGACACGCCGGCTGTGTTGAACAGCAGTTCGACCGGCCCGAGCTTCGCCTCGACCAGATCGGCAGCCGCGGCATAAGCGGCGCGATCAGTGATATCGAGCTTCACCGCCATCACCTCCGCATCGGTGCCGGCGAAATACTCCATCGCCTCGTCGAGATGGTCCTGGCGGATATCGGCGATCGCGACCTTGCATCCGGCGGCGGCGAAGACCTTCGCCTGGCCGAGCGCGACGCCCGATCCGCCGCCGGTGATGAAGGCGGTGCGGCCTGCGACCTTGGTCATTTCACCACCTCCGGGCTCGTGACGGGATCGGCGGTGCGCCGCTCGAGCTGCTCATCGAACACCTTGTTGCCAAGCAGGAACCCGATCCCCTCGGCCCGCTCCTGGTTGATCGGCTCGTCAGGCATCGAGGCGAGGATCGCATCGAACCGCGTCCGCATGCCCTGCGCGAACTCCGGATGCGTCAGAATATAGAGGTCGTTGTTGCGAATGCCGGAAAGCACCCGCTCGCCAACCTCGTCGGCCGACATCCACAACGGCGAAACCGGGCGCTTCCCCAACTGCGCCTCGCGCTCGGCATAGCCGCTATCCTGTTTGAACCGATCGGGCCGAAGCTCGCCCGACATAGCGATATTGCTCTGCACCGGCCCGGGCATGAAGGCCGACACGCCGATATTCTCTCCCGCCAGTTCCCCGCGGATCGCCTCGGACAGCCCCAGCACCGCCGCCTTGGCCGCGGTATAGGTCGCCGAGAAGCTGATCGGGATCAGCGCCGATTGCGACGAGGTGGTGACGATCTGCCCGCCCTCGCCATGCGCCCGCATGCGCGGCAGGATGGTGACGAGGCCGTTGATCACGCCCCCGAAATTGACCCCCATCGCCCAGTCCCAGTCGTCATATTTCGTGTCGACGATCGGCCCCATCACGCCCACCCCGGCATTGCCGATCAGCATATGGATCTTGCCGAACCGCGCCTCGGCCGCGTCAGCCGCGCGCACGAAGCCGGCGCGGTCGGTCACATCGAGCTGGACCGTCTCAACCTGCTCGTCGGAGCCAAGCGACGCCTTGGCGTCGGCGAGCGAAGTCTCGCGGATATCGGCGATCACCACATTGGCACCCGCCCGCACCAGCGCTCTTGCGATACCGAGCCCGATGCCGTTCGCGCCGCCAGTGATGAACGCGGTCCTGCCGTGCACCTCAGCCATTGGCGCTGATTTGTCAGCCGTTTCGGCCATGTTTTTTCCCTCTCCAGTTTTATGTCTTCGTTCAGTGCGCGAGCCCGAGCATCTCCCGCGTCTCCCCGACGCTCGCGACATCCCCGCCGAGCCGCTCGACCAGCTCCACCCCCCAATGCACCAAAGCGGCATTGTCGTTGGCGAGCTGGCCCCGGCGCAGATAGATCGTGTCCTCGAAGCCGACCCGCATATTGCCGCCGAGCAGCACCGCCTGCGCCGCCATCGGGTAGGAATGCCGGCTGACCCCGAACCCGGTCCAGTGCGCCCCGCGCGGGATCTGGTTCCTGGCGTACATCATCGCCTCGGGCGTCGCCGGCAGGCCATATTTGGTCCCGAGCACGAACGAGAAAGGCGCAGCCTTCGGGATCGCGCCCTTCGCCATCAGATCGTCGGCGAACACGAAATCGCCCGCCTCGAAGCACTCGATCTCGGGCAGCACGCCGGCATCCTGGATCATATGCCCCATCCGCGTGATCATCGGATCGAGGTTGATCGCGACCCCGCCCCAGAGCTGCATCGTGCAGATGTCGAGCGTGCACATATCGGGCTTGAGATCGAGGATATGCTCGAGCCGTCGCTCAGCCGTGAACATCAACGTGCCCGGGCCGGCGACGGCGGGATCCTCGTCGCTCTGCATCCAGGTGCAGCCCGGGCCGGTGGTGACGTTCAGGATCACCGCGTCATTCTTCGCGCGGATCAGCCCCACCACCTCGCGGTAATCGTCAAGCGCCTGGCTTGGCACCCCGGTCTCGCGCTCGCGAACATGGAGGTGGATGATCGCCGCCCCTGCCTCGGCCGCCGCGAGTGCTTCCGCCGCGACATGCTCGGGCCGGAACGGAAAATTGGGATGGTTGGGCATCGGTGCGCTTCCGGTGACGGCGCAGGTGATGAAGACCTTGTCGGCCAAGCTTGCTTCTCCAGTCTCGCGCCGCATACAGGCTGGCGCTTCGAGGTCGGGAGTCGCAGAATGCGGCGAACCGCACTAGACGGGTCGGTGTGCCATCATTGGGAGTAACTGGATAAGCCATGGCGCATCGTGAAGAACTCTCCCGCTTCCTGAAATCGGCACGCGCCCGATTGTCCCCCACCGATGTCGGTCTGCCGGCCGGCGAACGGCGGCGCACCCAGGGCCTGCGCCGCGAGGAAGTCGCCGCGCTCGCCGGCATGAGCGTCACCTGGTACACCTGGTTCGAGCAGGGCCGCGAGGTCCAGCTGTCCGTCCCGATGATCGAGCGGCTCGGCCGCACGCTCAGGCTCGACGCGAACGAGCGCGAGTTCCTGTTCGCGCTGGCCCAGCACCGCCCCCCGCCCCTCGAGACCCAGATCGACGAGGATATCCGCCCGGCGACCCAGCACATGATGAACAGCCTTTCGATTCCGGCGCTGATCATCATAGAGGACTGGACCGTGATCGGCTGGAACCCGCTCGTCACCCGCGCCTTCCGCGACTACGCGCCCCTGCCCCGCAACGAGCGCAACCTGTTCAAGATCCTGATGCTCAGCGAGCGCTATCGCAACGATCCCAGCCATTACCGCGAGATGGGCCACCGCCTCGTCGCGCGCTTCAAATGGGATTACAGCCGGACCTCGAAGCCCGAGATCTTCGACGAGATCATCGCCGAGATGATGGAACGCTCCGAGCTGTTCCGCGAATGCTGGCAGGAATCGAACATCCTCCCTTATTCCGAGCACATCAACATCGCGCTGATGCCGGGCGTCGGCGATATCAGCTTCTGGCATAGCTCCTATGCTGTCGAAGGCGCGCCGGGGCAGCGGCTTATCCTGTTTGCCCCGCTGGATGCGCCCAGCGCCGAGCGCCTGGCCAAGCTGGCGGCCGCCACGCGTTAAATCTCAAGCGAGACGGCCCACCCCCTTTTTCACTTCCCCTTCTTTGCTTCCCCTCTTCACTTCCCCAGCGAAGGCTGGGGCCCAGTTGGGGGACGCTGGTGATGTGCGTCGCGCGTCGTTACCTCTGCCATCCCAACTGGGCCCCAGCCTTCGCTGGGGAAGCAAGAAGAAGAAGAAGAAGAAGAAGAAGAACCGACGCCGCGCCTCCGCTCACCGGCTGAAATAAGCAATCGCCCGAAACTCGTAACTCTCCCGAACCACCGCATCCGGCCGGCTCGTGTCATGAAACGCAGTATGCGGCGCCCGCCACGCACGCTGATGGTCGCTGTCGTGGAACTTGATGAAGATCACCTCGTCCGCCGTCATGTCCGGGAAATACCACCAGCGATGCGCCGGATTGTGGTGGAAGATGGTCGCCGCCGCCATCTGATCCTCGCCCTCGATCGGCGCATAGAGCGCATCGCCGGTCGGGATCTCGTCGACATCCACCTTCACATTGGCGACCGCATCCTCATCCCCAACGCTGCGGAAATCGCATAACGCCAGCGGCCAGTCCTGCGGCGGCGGCGAGAAGGTCCGCCACAGGCTGAAAGCGATAAAGCGATCGAAGCCCGGCCCGTCCGGCACCGCCTTCTCATAGATCTTGCCTGCGATACGGTGCGCTGTCGCCGTATTGAAATCGACATGTGCCTCAGCCGCCGGCGGCTGGATGCCCGGCCCCGAAATCACCGGCGAGCGAAGCTGCCCGCCCATCGGCACCACCAGATCGCAGCCGGTGAGCCGTTTGGCGATCGCGATCACCTCGCCGGGATAGTCGCGCTTCAGCTCGTCCTGGTCACGAAAATCGCGGATCGCACTTGGCTGGCGCGAGATACAAAAACCATGCGTGTCGAGCGCGAACGGCTCCTCCGCCAGCCGCGCGTTCCGGATCGTCACCGGATAGGGCTTGTATTCGCCGGTGTTGAACTCCTTGCCCGGCGCCCAGAAGCGACGATTGATCTTCGACGTCGGCAACAGATAGTCGATCTCGGTCTCGACAGCCTCGGGCGCGCGGCTCGGCTCAAGCTTGGTCGCCATCCTTCCACTCCTCCCAAATTACGGCATTCACACAATTCGGCGGCACGCCTCTTCTCCCTCTCCCAGCGGGAGAGGGAAGGGGCCCATCGCGCAGCGATGGGAAGGGTGAGGGTGACGAAAGTGAGCGTCTCGCACTCAACCTCACCCCGCGCTGCTGCGCAGCTTGCCCCTCTCCTGAAAAGGAGAGGGGAAGAAGGGCGCTCGCAATATGCGTCAATCTGGCAGCCTCCTAAGTCCCGTCAGGCCAGGATATTCTTGCCCTGCGCGACAGTCTTCGCCTCCATCTCCTCGGCCTTGGGCGGCTCGGGCACGAGCAGGCCGCGCTGCACCGCCGGCCGCGCGGCGATGGCATCGAACCAGCGCAACAGATGATCGAACCCCTCGATCGGCACCTGAGCCCAGTCATGCCCGCGCACCCAGGGGAAGCAGGCCATGTCGGCGATCGAATAATCGCCGGCGAGATACTCCCGCGTCGCCAGATGCGTATCCATCACCTCGAACAGCCGCTGGCTCTCGCGCACATAGCGGTCGATCACCTTGGGCAGCTTCTCGTCGAAATAGCGATTGAACACGGTCGCCTGCCCCATCATCGGCCCGAGGCCCGACATCTGCCACATCAGCCACTGGATCACCCGGCTGCGCCCCTCAACATCGGCTGGCAGAAAGCGCCCGAATTTCTCAGCGAGATAGATCATGATCGCGCCGGATTCGAAGATCGCGAAATCGCCCGTATCATGATCGACCAAAGTCGGGATGCGCCCATTGGGATTGAGCGCGACATACCAATCCTCCTTCTGCACGCGGTTGGTGAGCGAGATCGGCGTCACCTGATAGGGCACGCCCAACTCCTCGAGCAGGATCGCGACCTTCCAGCCATTCGGGGTCTCGGACGTCAGCAATTCCAGCATGAACCTCTCCTCTTTCCCCCGATGAAGCATCGCGCGCGGCGGCGGGCAAGCGCACCCGCCATGCTGTCATTGCGGGTGATAGTATCGCCAGACGACTTGCAGCCGCTCCGCCCGACCGCCAGCAAGGCCGCAACGCGCAACGGCGCGATTCCGGGAGGAGAGAGCGCTCATGTTGACCCTGTACAGCTTCGGCCCGGCCGCCAACTCGCTGAAACCCCTGCTCGCGCTCTACGAAAAGGGCCTGGAATTCACCCCGCGCTTCGTCGACCCGACGAAATTCGAACATCACGAAGACTGGTTCAAGAAGATCAACCCGCGCGGCCAGGTGCCGGCGCTCGACCATGACGGCCACATCATCGTCGAATCGACCGTGATCTGCGAGTATCTCGAAGACGCCTTCCCCGACGCGCCGAAGCTTCGCCCGACCGACCCGGTCAAGACCGCCGAAATGCGCGTCTGGACAAAATGGGTCGACGAATATTTCTGCTGGTGCGTCTCTACCATCGGCTGGGAGCGGATGATCGGCCCAATGGCGCGCAAGCTGAGCGATGCGGAGTTCGAGGCGAAGGTGGCGCGCATCCCCGTCCCCGAGCGGCAGGTGAAATGGCGCAACGCCCGCGCCGGTTTCCCCCAGGCGCTGCTCGACGAGGAGATGCGCAAGGTCCGCGTCTCGGTCGCCAAGCTGGAGGCTCGGCTCGCGGAAAGCCCCTGGCTCGCAGGGAACGACTATAGCCTCGCCGACATCTGCAACTTCGCGATCGCCAACCGCATGCAGTTCGGCTTCGCCGAGATCGTCAACAAAGAGGCGACGCCGAACCTCGTCGCCTGGATCGAGCGGATCAATGCGCGGCCGGCCGCCCAGGCGATGTTCGCGAAATCGAAGAGCGAAATGCCGGCGCCCCAGCCGGCTCCGGCCGCCTGAGGAGACAATGATGGCCTGGAACGACGAGCCGGCAAGCGGCGCGCTCCGCATGTATCACATCCCCGGCTGCCCCTTTTCGGAGCGGGTCGAGCTCCTGCTCGACCTGAAGGGCCTGCACGATGTGATGGCCGATCATGTCATCGACATCTCGAAACCGCGCCCGGACTGGCTGCTGAGGAAGACCCGCGGCACCACCGCCCTCCCCGCGCTCGAACTCGAAAATGGCGAGACGCTGAAAGAGAGCATGGTCATCATGCGCTATTTCGAGGATCGCTTCCCCGAACACCCCGTCGCCCGGCGCGATCCCTATGAACATGCCGTAGAGGCAATGCTCTGCGCGACGGACGGCGCCTTCACCGGCGCCGGCTACCGCATGATCCTCAACCGCGACGCCGCCCAGCGCGACGCGTTGAAGGCCGAGGTCGATGCCCAATATGCGCGGCTCGACGATTTCCTCCGCTATTACGCGCCCGATACCGATTTCCTGTTCGACCGGTTCGGCTGGGCCGAGGTCGCCTTCACCCCGATGTTCAAGCGGCTCTGGTTCCTCGAATATTACGAAGCATACGAGGTCCCGCAGCACCTCACCCGGGTGTTGCGCTGGCGCGAAGCGTGCGTGTCGCATCCGGTCGCCCAGCGCCATCACGGCCACCGCGAGCTGATGACGCTCTATTATGATTACAGCCGGGGCGGCGGAAACGGGAAAATCCCCGAAGGGCGCACCATATCGAGCTTCACGCTCGATCCTGCCTGGGACACCCGCCCCATGCCGCCGCGCGACAAATGGGGCGCCCCCGCCACCGATACCGATCTGGGCCTGGTGCCCGCCTGAATCCCGCGAAAAGGACCTGCCATGAAAAGCTATCTGCAGAATTACATCGACGGCCGCTGGGTCGACAGCAAGGGCGGCCGCAAGCACCAGGTGATCAATCCGGCGACCGAGGGCGTCGCGTCCGAGATCGTGCTCGGCACTGCCGAGGATGTCGACGACGCGGTAAACGCGGCGCGGCGCGCCTTCGAGAGTTTCTCGCAGACATCCAAGGCCGAGCGCGTCGCGCTCCTCCAGCGCGTGATGGAGGAATATGGCAAGCGCGTGCCCGACATCGCCGAAGCGATCGCGACCGAAATGGGATGCCCGATCTCGATCGCGAAGACGGCCCAGGCCGGCTCCGGCATGGGCCACCTCGCCAATGCGCTGAAGGCGCTCCAGGCCTATGAGTTCAAGGAGAAGATCGGCGACAACACGGTCGTTCGCGAGCCGATCGGCGTCGTCGCGCTGATCACGCCGTGGAACTGGCCGATGAACCAGATCGTCGCCAAGGTCGGTCCCGCCCTCGCCGCCGGCTGCACGATGATCCTCAAGCCGTCGGAGGAAGCCCCCACCTCCGCGGCGATCTTTGCCGAGGTAATGGACGCGGCAGGCGTGCCCGCAGGCGTATTCAACCTCGTCCAGGGCGACGGCGAAGGCGTCGGCACCGCGCTCGCCAAACATCCCGGCATCGACATGGTGAGCTTCACCGGCTCGACCCGCGCCGGCATCATGGTCGCCAAGAACGCGGCGGACACAGTGAAGCGCGTCGCGCAGGAGCTTGGCGGCAAGTCCCCCAACATCATCCTCGAAGGCACACCGCTCGACAAGGCGCTGCCCGGCGGTGTCGGCGGCGTGTTGCTCAATTCAGGCCAGAGCTGCGTCGCGCCGACGCGGATGCTCGTCCACACCTCCCAGCATGACGAGGCCGCCGAAAAGGTCGGCGCGATGTTTGCGGCGAAGAAGGTCGATGAGCCGCTCACCGAGGGCGATCATATCGGCCCCGTGGTCAACGAGAGCCAGTGGAACCGAATCCAGGGTCTGATCCAGAAGGGCATCGACGAGGGCGCGACCCTCGTAACCGGCGGCACCGGCCGGCCCGACGGCAAGGACCACGGCTTCTACGTCAAGCCCACCGTCTTTGCGAACGTCACCTCGGACATGACGATCGCCAAGGAGGAGATCTTTGGCCCGGTCCTCGTCATCATGCCGTACAAGGACGATGCAGACGCGGTGAAGATCGCCAACGACACGCCCTACGGCCTCGGCGCCTATATCGCCGGCGACCCGGCGCGCGCAAAGACGATCGTCCCGAAGATCCGCGCCGGCGCGGTGTTCGTCAATGCGGGCGGGCTCGCGTTCGACATGCCCTTTGGTGGCTACAAACAGTCAGGCAATGGCCGCGAGTTCGGCAAGTTCGGGCTCGAGGAATTTCTTGAAGTAAAGTCAGTGATCGGCGCGCTGCCCGAGGATGAGGTGGTCGACTGAACCCTGTCGATCGGGGCCGAATTGGATCGCCTTTATTGCAGCGCGACCCCAAAGGTGGCCCAGCTCCGCCAGGCGGGGCAGTCGGTGCGCTGCCATGCCCGGCCCCGATCCGGCGCATGAGTCTCGACCGGGCAACTCGGAAGTGAGTATGAGTCCAGTGTCTTGAACCGGAAGTTCGTTCGACCCGAATTCTATTTCCGCCATGCCGGACTTGTTCCGGCATCCATGTTTCCGCAGGGTGTGCAGGCGTTGCGTCTGCGGGACGATGGACCCCGGAACAAGTCCGGGGTGACGTAGATAATTCAACGATCTTCCGGTTCGGGACACTAGGGCCCGGTCAGCGCAGCACTTTCTCGGGAGTGGCTTGCAGGCAAGCAAGCATTACAGGCGTGAAGCGCTCGGCCTTTATCTCAATAACCAGCGATTGCATGCTGACGGTCTGGCGAGTGAGGCCGGCTTTCGCGCCGATCTCTTCACTGCGCTTTGTCCAATAGACATCCAGTTTGTTATCCATTGCGATCGCGCCCGGATTACCTGCATGTACTGATCGGGCGAGTCGCGAATAGACGCTGCACTCCAGCGCCTGATGGTAGATTATTTCGTCACCCGGCAGAACATCGGTCTTGGTAGGGGTTGCTGCCACGACGGCAGACGCGAGAAGTGCTGCTACGATCATTTTCTTCCCTAAAATGCCCTGTGACGGCTCAGGTTAGCACAAGGTGGCGGGGCGGTCGCCTGTGCTGAGACCATATCCCAGGGGAGCGGCGGCAGTTTCCCCACCCGAGGCTGCGCGCGAAATCAGCCACACAGCAACGTCGCGGACGCTTTCAGGCGCCCGCGTCCGTTGTTTCAATGAGCCCGCTGCCGCGGCAAGCCCTTAATCGGCTGGCTGGAAGTTGTGGAGGATCGGCGGTCGCGGGTTGAACGGGATGCGCGTTGACATCGGCGCGCTCGGATCATTGCCGGCGCGGTGGAAGCGGCCGGCGACGGCGGTGACGACATCGCCCTGATCAGCCACGAAATAAGGCAGGCCGTCGATCTTGTAGCCGATCCGGCCTTCCATGATGAACCAGAACTCGGTCATGCGAACATGGAAGTGGCCGAGATTGGTGTCGGGCGGCACCGGCGCACCCTTGCCGCGTAGAATGTTCGACGTGAAATGATCGTCCCAGACGAACTTGCTCGGCGCGCCGCCGTCCTGCACGACCTGTTTCCAGAAATCGACATAGATCGGGTTGCTCTCGGTCTCCTTGTTCGGGCCGGGCTGGGCGCTCACTCTCTCATAGGTAAAGCCGGGCACGGGATCGGGCGTTTCGGTCGCCGGGTAGAGCGGAATGGCCCCGGCCTGCCGCACCTCGAAGCGCAGCGATGGCTTGTCGCCAAGCGACTCGATTGTGTAGACGTGGCGGAACGGCACATTGACCATGAAGCCCTTGGTCGCGACGAAAGGCGGATAGCCGTCGATCGTCACCTTCATCGATCCATCCTGCACGATCCAGACGATACGATCGTCCGCATAGAAATGGGGCTTGGTCTTCGTGCCGGGCGCCATCGAGATGTAGTCGGCCTCCTGATCATTATTGCGCACGATCGGCTGAACCCAAGCCGCCTTTCCCTTATGCGCGGCGAGGATCTCGGCGAGACGCCAGATCGGCTTGTTCGGTGCGACATAAGCGGGGAGTCTGGTCGGCTTGGGCGACCATATCGTCCCCAGTTTGGGGGCCGTCACCGGCATCTCGGATTTGCCGAGAAACTGCGCGGACGCCGACACCGTCACGCCGGCCGCCAGCAGACCGGCGGCTATCCCCCATCGCATTTTCATTGACCTCTCCAGGTTGGACGTCTCGGACAAGTTTGTTCTGGTCCAGGGTCTTAGGATTGCACCGCACCTTTGCACAGACAAGCGCTAAAGCGGCCTCGATCAGATCTCACCTGCGTGCAAGTTCGAGCCGCCCCCCGCTACCCTTCCCCGCGAAGGCTGGGGCCCAGTTGTGATGGCAGAGGTAATGAATCACAGGCGGACATACGGCTTTCATCTTGGCCGACTTGACTGCCCAATCTCGTCAGTCGACGAACAGTATCCAGTTCAACACCTCCTCTCGACCCGCCTGCTCCCGTTCGTCTTCGCCTTGTCTTTCGTTCAAACTTGACAATGAGCGTGGATGGCGCGCCACTTGCGGCATGATGATTCACCCTGATCATGATCTTTACGAGCCTGCTTTCCGCCTCGTACCGGGGCCGCGCCCATGAGCGGCGCGATCCGATTCATATTCGGTCACTCCGCCGACGGAGTGACCCTGATTTCCCGCCAGCGGGTCGACATGACTCTCCCTGCCCAGGATCCCGCCAGCGACGATGCGGAACCCCATGCATTCCTCGCGGAGCTGCGCGGGTCCGACGATCAGGTGCTGCACCGGACAGCGATCCCGAATCCGCTGGAGGCCCATCGCGAGGTCTTCTCCGAGGAGCCCGGCCGCTCGATCAGCCGGGTGCCGGTTGCGCAGCCCGAAGGCGCCTTCACCGTGATCGTGCCGGACACCCCTGACGCGGATCATCTCGCGCTGATGATGGCGGAACCGGCACACCCCCATGCGGACGCCGCGCTCGCAGGGTTCGAGGGCGGCGGGCCTCGCGAAATCGCGCGCTTTTCGCTGCGTGATCCGGACGAGGCCGGGACGCAGCCGTGACCACCGCCGACGGGAGCATCGTAGGTACGACGAAGATCGTCGACAACGGGCCCGCGTCGGAGCGCTGGAACATCGCGATCATGGGCGACGGCTATCTGGCGACACAGCTCGGGCAATATGCAACCGACGTTCAACGCATCGCCGATGTCATCCTGGCGACGGCGCCATTCGATGCGCTGAAAACGGCAATCAACATATTCCGCATCGACATAGTTTCGACGGATTCCGGTGCCGCCGACCCGGTCGCCTGCGGAGGGACGGGTGCGGCGCCGCGCACCTATTTCGACGCGAAGTTCTGCGGCGATGGACAGATACGCAGGCTGCTCGTCGTCAACAACCAAACCGCCCTGACGACGGCCGCGGCCCAGGTGCCGCAATATCATCTTGCCCTCATTCTCGTAAATTCGGCCGTGTACGGTGGCTCGGGCGGACAAGTGGCTGTGCTCTCCCTTGCCAGTGGAGCGGCGGAGATCGCTCTCGACGAGATCGGCCACAGCGCATTCGGCCTTGCGGACGAATATGAGTATTGGGCCGGCTGCGGCGTCGACGCTCCCGGCACCCATGATCGCCATCCCCCCGGCGAGCCCCCGCAGCCCAACGTCACGCTGAATGCGGATCGCGCCTCCAACAAGTGGCGCGCGCTCGTCCTGAATACGACGGCGATGCCGACGACGACCAACCCCGATTGTGGGCACTGCGACCCTCGCCCCAGCCCGGTCGCAGCGGGAATTGTTGGCGCGTTCGAAGGCGCCCATTATTATCACTGCGGCGCGTTTCGCCCCGCCTTTGACTGTCGCATGCGTGCCCTTGGCTTTCCTTTCTGCGGGGTCTGCCAGGATGTCATCAAGCGGACGCTCGCGCCGTTCCTGCCGCGTTGATTGGTTCCGGCGACACTCCGCTCAATCGGCTTCACCGCAACATTCCCGTCAAACGAGCAAGTGATCTCATCGGCCTCAATAGCCGCTTGCGATCACCTCGACCTGGTCGAACCGTCCCGCAGCCAGATCGCGTGGCCGGATCATGAACTGTATCACCCCATCCCCAAGTCTGAAGCCGATCGAATCTTGACTGACCAACTCCAGCAACAGGATCCATTCCTCAAGATATTCCTCGACATAGCCCTGGACATAGCTTGGCGGCCCGAACATCCGATTAGGCGTGGGCGCGAACACCTCGCGGTGCCACTCCAGCGTGCCTGCCTCCTTCGCGCGGCTGAATTGGGCAAAGGCTTCCTTGGACAGCGCATCAGCGACAGCCTTGTCGGCCGGTTCCTTGCTGCTCAGCCACTTGGCCTGGGCTGCCTGGATAGCCCCATCGAGGCTCAATCGCGCCTTGAATTCGCGCTCATATTCCTGACGCTGATACGCCATGCCGAGCATGTGCGCGTTGGCACACGCCTCGATTTCCCTGGCCGGGACCACCGGCAGGCCCTCGCTTCCCAGCCCCAGGCTGATGTTGATGCAGGTCTTGACCGTCCCGGCCCAGCCGGTGATCACACGGGCGAGTGGTTCGATCCGTTGCCATAACCGGTCCGCCTCGTCTCCAGGAACCGCCTGTCCGGCCGGATGACGGATCGCCTCCTCGTAAAGCGCACGCGCCTCGGCTTGCCAGCCACGCGCCAAAGCCTCGCGCATCGACGTGTCTGCGTCCGGCGCGATCCCCTTCCATTGATACTCAGCGATCCGGTCCAGACGCTCCAGAGCCTCCGTCGCGACAACCCGAACCGCCGCCCGGTCGTGCGGGAACCCGGCAAAGGGCCGCCCTTCCAACTGGCGAGCCCCCGGCTCGGGCGCCAGTGCTCCGGTCGCATCCTGCGCGTGTACCAACGCCTCGGCCATCAGCTTTTCGGCCCAGAACAGCTGTTCCCCCTCTTCCAGCTCGACCCGTGGATAATCGACGTTCACCGGTGTGAACGGCCAGCACGGCAGCAACTGAGGCGCATCCCGTCGCTCTGCCGGCATCTTGGCCGAAACCATCGGCGAAGAATACGCTGCTTCGTCACCAAACGCAGCCGGCAGGTCCGCCGGCACCGTCAATGGTTTCCAGCCTGCCCCTTCACCTGGTTGGTGGACGAAGCGGAGATGCATGTCATCGCCCCAGCGAAGATTGCTGAACAGGTACAACGCCCCGCTTTTCGGCAACAGGTCGGTCGGATCCAGCCGTGCCAACGCTGCGCATTCCCATTGCATGATGAAGGTAAGCGGTGTCCCGTCTTCCCCGCAGGGCCAGCTCATCTCAACCGGCCCGACCGGCGCGCCTCCGTAGAAGGATAGTCCCGGCTCGGCGGGAGGCGGGAATATTTCTCGGAACAGGATCGGCCGCCAGCGCGCCGCCTCGATCGCTCCGGCGGTCATGGGCTCGACTGGCGTAGTCCGTGCTTCGTCCACCCTTAGCGCTTGGGCTGTCTCCGTTTCCGCCTGTAATCGCAGCCGCTCCGCTTCGGCCGAGCGCTTCCGGACCGACTCTGTTTGCCGCGAGGCAAGGTCCGGGCTCGCCTCAGCCCCATTCACTCGTGCGACATCCGCGGTCGTGGCAACTCGCCGCGTCCGTCTCGCCGCGCGCACGCCCATCGCAACCGCCGCGCACCCGATCGCCCAGGCAACTATGGTCCGTCCCGGTCCCTGAGGAACGTGCAGGGGTGTGAAACTCTCGATCAGCGCGAAGGCGAATATCAGCGCCAGGCCTGAAAGGATGGACGCGACGACAAATGCCAGTCCCTGCTGAAACGCTCGATCCAACGCTGCCACGCCCGCCTCCCGCTTGCGCGAAGGTCATACCCGATCAAGTGCTGCACCTAGGTTAAAAGGGCATTGCACCCTGTCCTCAGTCGCTGACCCTTACGCTGCGGTCTGTTGGAGGCTCGCCCAGCCTCGAGACTGGCACACCTCCGTCTGAAAGCAGCGCCTCGCCATCCTCCCAACCGAAACATTGTACAATGTTCTGTACAAATAGGAAAAGTCAGTGCCCCTCATGACATTTCCAACCGGCGCTCAAGTGCCGGCTACGATATGGACCGGACGAGCCTCTCCACGGCGTGACTGCAATGCCCCCAGGGGCATGACATAATTCGTCACCGCTCCGGTCGGCTTCCCAAGCATTTTCCTCGCGATAGCCCGATCTCGCCGTCGAATCCGCCCCGAATTATGTCACACTCTCCGACATTTCCCCGTCGACATGGGCGCGTGATTCAACCCCTGGCTGAAATCCGCCACAACGACGCAAGCCGACCGTAAGAAGCGGTCGCACCCGCTCTTTCACATGACTGGAATTACCCGCATACGCTGCCCAAGCCCGAGCAGCAGCCCGCCGGCGCGTGTCAGTCGACGCGGATCACGACCTTGCCGAACAGATCGGGCGAGGCCTGATATTCATAAGCCTGCCGCGCCTCGTCGAACGCGAAGACACGGTCGACCTGCGGCTTGATGCCCGTCGCGTCGACCGCACGATTGAGCGATCGCGCCATCGCGGCTGAGCCGACGAAGATGCCGCGCAGGCTCGCTCCCTTCAGCATCAGCGCGTGCGGCCCCGTCTCGCCCTCACGCGTCAGCACGCCGATCAGCGCAACCTCGCCGCTGAAGCCGACCGCGGCCATGGATTGCTGCAGGGTTCCCGCACCCCCCACTTCGATGACGTGACCGACGCCGCCATCGGCGAGCGCCGCCGCCGCCGCGCCCCAGTTCGGCGTGGTGCGATAGTTGATGGTCGCGTCCGCGCCCAAAGCGCGGACTCGCGCCAGCTTCTCGTCCGACGAGGAAGTTGCAATGACCCGCGCGCCCGCCGCCTTGGCGATGGCGAGCGCGAGCAGCGATACGCCCCCCGTCCCCAATATGAGCACGGTCCGCCCTGGGCAGACCGGGCTTGGACCGCGCATCAGGGCGTTCCAGGCGGTCACGCCCGCGCAGGGCAATGTCGCGGCTTCCTCGAATGACAGGCTCTCCGCCAGCGGGACGACGCCATATTCGGGCAGGACGACATATTCGCTGAGCATGCCGGGCGCGGATGGGGCACCGAGCGCGGGGCCGGGATTGGCATTGGGCGGACCGGCCACCCAGCCCTGGAAGAACGTACCCGCCACGCGGTCGCCCGGCTTGTAGCCCAGCACGCCTTCACCCACCGCCTCGACGACCCCGGCACCATCGGACAGCGGCGTCTGATCACACTGGATCGGCCCGCCGAAATACTGCCCTTTCACGATCATCTGATCGCGATAGTTGAGCGAACAGGCACGGACGCGGATGAGAAGCTCGCCCTTGCCCGGTATCGGCTTCGCCGCCTCGACCAGGCGCAAATCGTCGAGGGAGCTCGCGCCGGCGGCCAATTGCCACGTCTTCATCGGCGCTCTCCCTTTTCCTCTATACGCCGCGAAAAGTGGCGCTAGATTGTATGCAAGGCAAGCGATTTCTGCCGATCGATCGGGAGCGGGTGCGCGATGGATGAAAACAGGCAAGCCGGTTTCGGCCCAGTGCGGGGCACTTGTCGGTGAGCGGCGCGCGACCATTGGGCGCTCCGCTGCGCGACGAGGAGGCCGTGCCGATCAGGCAGCATCTCCGCCTCGTCCCCGACACGCTGGAAACGCTGTTGACGCGGGTCGTCGCCGATCTGCGGTCCTCATTGCCGGGCAGCGTGACGGCAGCGGATTCCGAATTCGGCTCCACCTGTCGTCGGGACGCAATCGCCGTCATCGAGGCGGGTCATGCGGCGGGACTCCTGCACACGCGCAGAACCCTGTCGACCGGTCGAGGATAAGGCGCGCGCCCTCGGTCGCGCGCGGCGAGGATGGCTCTTGATCCTCGTCAAATCCCCCGCCCCGCAAATCCGCGACAAGACCGGCTGGAGGGGTCGAAAGGAGCGCCGGGCCATGATCGACAGCGATGCCGCGATGGATTTTCCAGTGGACGATAGTTCGTCCGCGCCGCTCCACGCCCAGTTCCATGATGATCACGACGCCCGTCTCGCGCTCTGCGGCGAACTCGAATCGATCGCCGACATGCTACCCTCCCTGCCCCGCCCCGCCCGGATCAGGCGGCTCTGCGGCCAGATCGAATGCGCCGCCACGCTTCATTTCAAACGGGCCGATACCCTCCTCGCCGGGCTCGCGCGCGGGCGGGAAACGCCTTCGCTGACCGACCTGCGCGGGCAGCTGGCGGAAATGCACGCGATGGATACCATCCACGGAGAAGACCTGATCGGGCTGTTCTGGGATAGCATCGCGCGCGGTTCAGTCACCCGGCCCGGCGAGTTCGGCTATATGCTACGCTGCTATTTCGATGGCTGCCGCCGCGCGATCGCCCTTGAGCGCGCGTTGCTGATGTTGCTCGATCCTCAGGGGGCGCCAGTCGGGCCGCTAGCCCGGGTTGGCAAAGGCTGCGAGCAGGGAGCGGTCGCTCACGTAAATGGTCCGGCCGCCGCGCGATAATGCCACGGCACCCTGTGTCTTGAGGCGGTTCAGTTGCCGGCTGACGGTTTCGATGGTCAGCCCGAGAAAATCCGCCATATCGCGCCGGCTGACCGGCACGTCGACGGTGACCGCGCCATCGCGGGTGCGCGGAGCGGCGCGGTCGGCCAGATCGAGCAGGAAGCCGGCGACCCGTTCCTGTGCACCGCGCTGGCCAAGCGTCAGCATGCGCTCCCGGGCATCGTTCAGCGCGGCCATCGTTCGCCGCAACAATGCCCGCTCGAGCGCGGGCGCATCGCTGAGCGCGCGCTCGAAACGTTCGCGTGGATAGAGACACAGGTCGCTTTCGACGAGCGCGGTGACCGTCACGGTCGAATCCTCGCTGAACGGTTGCCCGACGAAATCGCCGGCGAACAACAGGCCGACGATCTGCTCGCGGCCACTCGCGGTCGAGGCGGTCACCTTCAGGATCCCGGCGACGATATTGGCGCAGAGCAGGTTCGCATCCCCGGCCCAGGTCAGGACTTGCCCGGCGGCCAATATCCGCCGGCGGCCGATGATGCTGAGCGCCGCCAGCTGCTCTTCATCAGCGGCACCGCACAGCGCGGTGTCGCGAACGGCGCAATCGAGGCAGCGATGGATGACTGTTCCCATGCCACGCATATCTCAGGAAGAGAGCGCGCCGCCTGTACGTGAATATCCCTACTCCGCCTGGTCCCTGCGGCCGCATGTGGCGGCGTGACATCCGGCCGGGCAATCGCGCGCCGGCTCCGGCCTGCGGCCACCAAGCGGAATGGTGACATTGCCATGGCCGCTGCACAGTTCGACCGTGATGCTGTTCTCCGGTTGGTCATGCTGTGGCGAGGCATTCGACGACAGGCCGGCCAGCGCTGCGGCCGCGAGCATCGCGCCAAAGCTAGACGGCATTGCTGAACCGTGCCTGGCTCTGCCGGCGATAGGGATCGAACGCAGCCGCGATCCCTCTGGCATAGGGCAGCGCATCCTCGGCCAGGATCAGCCGGTCGCCGGACCAGCGCAGAAGCTGCTCGCGTTCGAACCTGTAGAGATCCTCGCGGATCGCACCGAGGCCGGGCAGTCCGGCAAGATCGGCCTGGCCTGAGCATAACAGCCTCTCGATAGCGCGGCCGGTGACGCGGTCGATCGGCGTGCGGTACAGGCCGCGTGCCGTCGCCAGGCCACCATTGCCGATCCTCAGATGATAGCGGCCGGCATTCTTCTCGTTCTGGAGCAACCAGCCGGGAAAGGCGCTGATCGCCGATGCGCCGAGCCCGATCAGCACGTCCGATGGATCTTCAGTGAAACCCTGGAAATTGCGGCGCAGCGTGCCGCTACGAGCGGCGATCGCGATCGTGTCTTCGGGTTTCGCGAAATGATCAAAGCCGACCACCTGATATCCGGCCCCGGCCAAGATCCCGTGCGCCAGCGCAGCCTGCTCGAGCCGCTCCCGTCCGCCGGGCAGCGCTGAAGCGTCGATCCGGCGCTGGCGCGGCAGGAGATGCGGGACATGCGCGTAACCGAACACCGCGAGCCGGTCGGGCTGCATCGCAATCGCCTGATCGAGCGTTTCCGCAAGGTCCGCCGCACTCTGGCCCGGCAGGCCGTACATCAGGTCGAAGTTGATCGAGGCAACGCCCGCGTCGCGCAGCCGGGCGGTGGCACGCGCGATGTCGCGCGCGGGCTGCACGCGGCCGATCCCCTCCTGTACATGCCGGGCGAAGGTCTGCACGCCAAGGCTCACCCGGCTGACAGCATTGCGACCGAGTGCCGCGGCCCAGTCCTGATCGAAACCACGCGGATCAAGCTCGACCGACACGATCGGGTCGTCACAGCGAAAGGCGCGCGCGATGCGCGTCATGAGCGCATCGAAAGCCTCAGGCGCGATCGCGTTCGGGCTTCCGCCGCCCCAGGCGATGCGCCGCACCCGACCGCGACCACCGAGCTTTTCAGCCACCAGATCGACTTCCTCGCCGAGCCGTTGAAGATAGGCGCTGACCCGCGCGGTCCGGTTGGCCGCACCTGTGTTGCAACCGCAATACCAGCAAATCTCGCGGCAATAGGGGATATGGAGATAGAGCGAGACCGGCTCGTCCACGCCGATCGCAGCGAGCGCGGACACCATGTCCGCCGCACCGACATCGTCGCCGAACTCGGCCGCGGTCGGGAAGCTGGTATATCGCGGCACGGGTGTCGCGAGCAGGTCCGGAAGATAGCGCCACATAATGACCCGCGTGCCAGAGAACCCCGTTCAAGCCTTTGACCGATGTCAAAGAGGTGGTTGCGCCTGCTCAAAGCCGCCTTCCGCCGGCCCGCCTACCCCGCCGCCACGGCAAAAGGAGGCTGGATATGAAACATGCAAAGACTCTCGCGGTGACCACCATGCTCGGGCTCGCCGCGATCGCGACGCCGGCAAGCGCGCAGAGCGATACCGGAATCAAGCGAGGCGATGTGCTGGTGCGCGTGCGCGCCATCCTCGTCGCCCCGACCGAGTCGACCAGCGGCATCACCCCAACCTTCCCCGCCGAGCATGCGAGCGTCAACAATTCGGTCATGCCGGAAGTCGATGTGACCTATATGGTGAGCGACCATATCGGCTTCGAGCTGATTGCCGCCACGACCAAGCATACCGCTTCAGGCGTCAGCGGGACTACGGGCAGCATCGGCAAGCTCGCCTCGACCTGGGTCCTGCCGCCAACGCTGACCGCTCAATATCACTTCAACCCGCATGGCACGATCCGTCCCTATGTCGGCGCCGGCGTCAACTACACGATCTTCTGGAACGAAAAGGCCTCCAAGGGGCTGGAGAGCGCAGTCGGCCCGACACGCGTCCATATGTCCGACAGCTTCGGCTATGCAGCTCAGGCCGGCATCGATGTCGACATCGGCAAGCGCAGCTTTCTGAACTTCGACGTCAAATATATCGACATGAACACCACCGCGACGCTCCGTACCACGGCGATCGGCACACAGTCAGTGCGGGTTCACCTCAATCCCGTCGTCTTCGGAGCGGGCATCGGCTTCCGCTTCTGATTGCCGCCTTCCTCCCCGGGCCGGTGGCGATACCGGCCCCTTTTCGCCTCTCGGGCTCAGCGAGGATCGGGCTGGTTCTCATCATCGATCAGGATGCGCAGCGCGGCGCCATCGAGATCCTCGAACTGACCCGAACGCGCCGCCCAGAAAAAGGCGCCAAGCCCGGCCAGGCCCAGCACCAGCGCAATCGGGATCAGGATGACGAGCCCTGTCATCGGGCAGCCCGGCGCAACCTGAGGGCATTGGCGACAACGAGCAGCGACGAACCCGACATCGCCAGCGCGGCGATGAGCGGCGTCACCTGCCCCGCGATCGCGAGCGGCACGGCGAGCAGGTTATAGCCAATCGCCAATCCAAAATTCTGCCGCACGACTCGCATCGTCCGCCGCGCTGCGGCGATGGCGATCGGCACCGGCATCAACCGGTCACCGAAGAAAACCAGATCGGCGGCGAGCTGGCTGACATCGGTGCCGGAAGCCGGCGCCATCGCGACATAAGCGCGCTTCATCGCCGGACCGTCATTGAGGCCGTCGCCGACCATCAGCACCTTGCGGCCCAGCGCCGCTGACTCTTCGACGATGCGGTATTTGTCAGCCGGCGCCATGCGCGCTCTACCGGCGATGCCGAGCGTACCGCTGATCGTGTCGACCACGGCCACGGCATCCCCCGACAGCAAGCGTGGCACCAAGCCTTGCCCTCGCAGTCGCTCGATCGCGGCTGCGGCATCGGGACGCAAAGCATCGCCGAAGATCATGAGGCGGACTGGCCCAGCCCCCACCCTGAAGGCGGCCGAAACCTGGTCACCACCGGTTCCGGCAACGCCGACCCAATCCGGCCGCCCGAGGCGAACGACCTGCTCGCCGATCCGTGCGGCGACACCCAGGCCGGGATGCTCGATCGTGTCGGACAGCGCTATTTCTACCGCACCCTTCTGTTCGAGCCACGCGGCGATCGCGACCGAAAGCGGGTGGCGGCTGGCCCGAGCCAGCGAAAGCAGAATGCCGCATTCGGTTGGGCGATCGGGCATTCCGGATAACGGCTCGACACGACCGAGCGTGACTGTGCCCGTCTTATCGAGCAACACCTCATTCGCGCCTGCCAGCCGCTCGAGCGCCGAGCCGTCCTTGATCAACACGCCCGCCCGCATCAGGGCACCGGCTGCGACGACCTGCGCGATCGGAACCGCGAGTCCCAACGCGCACGGGCAGGTGATGATGAGCACCGCCACTGCGACCGTCAGCGCCTGATGCAGCCCCGCGCCCGCAATCAGCCAGCCGACCAGGCTCAGCGCGGCCAGGCTGTGGACCGCCGGCGCATAGAGCCGCGAAGCGCGATCGGCGATCCGGACATAACGCGACTTGCCCTGGGTCGCGCTCTCCATCAGCCGGGCGATGTCGGCGACCATCGTCGCATCGCCGGCCGCGGTCACCCTGATCGTCAGCGGACCGCTCAAGTTGATCGTCCCGGCGAGAACGGTGTCGCCACATCCCACCGCCACCGCGATGCTCTCGCCAGTGACGAGCGAGCAATCGACGCTGCTCCTGCCCTGCTCGACCACGCCGTCAGCTCCGATCCGCTCGCCCGCCGCGACGAGCAGGCGCATTCCCGGTGCGAGCTCGGCGGCAAGCCTGCGCTGGGTGGTGCCATCGGGAAGCCGCACCAGCGCGTCGCTCGGTACGCGCCGCATCAGCGCGGCGACGCCGTCCGCCGCCCGCGCTCGCATCGCGCTGTCGAGAAAGCGCCCGGCGAGGAGGAAGAACAGCAGCATAACCGCGCCATCGAAATAGGCATGGGCGCCGCCGATCATCGTCTCATACAAGCTCATCGCCGCGGTGAGCACGACGCCGATGGAGATCGGCACGTCCATATTGGTGCGGCCATGGCGCAGCGCGCTCCACGCGCTCCTGAAGAAAGGCCGGCCTGCATAGGCGATCGCGGGCAGCGCGATGGCTGCCGAGAGCCAGTGAAACAGAGTACGGGTCGCGCCCTCTGCTCCCGACCAGATCGACACCGACAGGAGCATCACATTCATCGCGGCGAAGCCGGCGACCGCCAGCGCGGTCATCAGCATGCGGCTCTCTCGCTTCGCCGCCGCATCGCTTTCGCCGACGAAAAGCTGTGCCTTGAAGCCGAGCCGGTCGATCGCCGACAGCAGATCCTCGTCCGCCAGGGTGGCGGCATGGTCGATCCGGACCCGCTTGCTGGTGAAATTCACCCGCGCTGAAACCACCCCCGAAATCTGCGGCAGGCCGGATTCGAGCTTGGCGATGCAGGCGGCGCAGCGCAGCCCGTCAACGGTGAACGTCGAGGTTTCCAGGCCTTCTCCACGGTCGAACTGCGCTGCGGCGTTCATGCTGGAATCTCGTCGTCGAACCGGGCATTCCGGCCCCCGGCGTCGATATCGACGCGCAACAGCCAGCGCCCCGCAGGAAGCGGCTCAGTCGCGACGAACCTGCCAAGGCCAGCGCTGTGCAGCACGATGGTACGCGCCGGCAGCCGGCCGAGCGGGTGGGTCGCGACGACCTCGACCCGAGCGCCCGACAAGGGCCCGGCCGGCGTGACGGCGGTGACGACGATACGCCGGTCGGCGCCGACCGTCGCGTCCATTGTCCAGTTCAGGCGGCGCTGCGCCCGCGCCTCTGCCAGCCAGGTGTTGAACTGCTGGCTCGCTACATAGCTGTTGTCGACGACAGTGCCGCCAAAGGTGCCGATCGCATAGCCAGCCATGAGGAAATTCACGGCGATGACGAGACCGAACATCGCGACGATGATTCCCGTCATGTGCCAGCCGGTAAAGACTCGGGTCATTCCTCGTGCTCCGGACGTTCGAAATGGGTCTTGTCGCGGGCGATGCCGCCCTCGGCGTCGAGCGCGCGCACGGTGAAGACCATGTCGTCACGCTCAGGTCCGCTGCCGGGCGCGCCGACGAACAACTGGGCCTGCGCCACCTGGTCCGGCGCTACGTCCAGCTTCAGATGAGTCGACGCGCCATCGCGCCCCGAGGCTTCGCTCCACAGGGTCGCGCCCGCCGGTCCGGCGATCGAGATATCCACCGTGCGCGGGCGCGCCTCCATGTTGCGGACCTTGACGATATAACCGTTGCGTATGCTGCCGTCGGACAGGCGCACCCATTGCGGGTTGCGGGTCTGGAGCACGCTGACATCGATCCGGGTGCGGTTGCCGAGCGCGAACAGCATCGCAAGGCCGATCCCGGCCCAGGCCCCGAAATAGACGAGGGTGCGCGGCCGGAAGAGGCGCTTGAGTGCAGGCAAGGGCTGCTTGCCCGACGCTGCCAGGCGTTCGTCGAGATCGGTCGTATAGCCGATCAGCCGGCTCGGCCGGCCGATCTTCGCCATGATGCCGTCGCAGGCGTCGATGCACAGGCCACAGGTAATGCAGCCGATCTGCGGCCCCTCGCGGATATCGATGCCCGTCGGGCAGACGGCAATACAGGCATTGCAATCGATACAATCGCCGATCCGCGGCGCGAGCGATGGGTCGGCCGCAAGCGCAACGAGCGAGGGCATACCGCCATGGTCGAGATCCTGCGCACTTGCCTCGCGCTTCAGGCCGTGCGTGCGCGGCTCTCCGCGCCAGGCCTTGTAGGTGACGGTCAGCGATTTCTCGTCGAGCATCGCGCTCTGGATGCGCGGCCAGGGGCACATATAGATGCAGACCTGCTCGCGCATCAGCCCGCCGAAGATATAGGTCGTGGCAGTGAGGACGCCGACCGTCGCATAGGCGACGAACGGCGCCGTGCCGTGAACAAAGGCGTACCCCAAAGTCGGCGCGTCGGCGAAATAGAAGATCCAGGCGCCACCGGTCAGCGCGCCGATCGCCAGCCAGATCGCGTGTTTCGCCACCCTCTTCGCGATCTTCGCTGGCCCCCATGGTGCCTTTTGCAGCCTGATCTGGGCGTTGCGGTCGCCGTCGATCGCGCGTTCGACCTGGACGAACAGATCGGTCCACACAGTCTGCGGGCAGGCATAGCCGCACCAGGCGCGCCCCACCGCCGAGGTGACGAGGAACAGCCCGATCCCAGCCATGATCAGCAGGCCGGCGACATAATAGAATTCGTGCGGCCAGATCTCGATCGAGAACATGTAGAAGCGACGATGCGCCAGATCGACCAATACCGCCTGGTTCGGGGCCCAGGGCCCACGGTCCCAGCGGAGCCAGGGCGTGACGTAATAGATCAGCAGCGCGACCGCCATGATCGCCCATTTCAGCCGCCGGAACGGGCCGTCGACCGCCTTGGGGAAGACCTTGCGGCGCGCTTCGAAGAAATGCTCGTCGGGCGCGGTCAGTTCGCTTGGGCTGGACATGTTATTTCCGCGCGACCGCCACTGGCTTGGCCTCAGCGGGTTTCGGCGGCAACGCTTCGCCGCCTCCGAGCGAGTGGACATAGGTTGCCAGCATCTTGATCGTTACCGGATCGAGCCGCGATCCCCAGGCCGGCATGATGCCGTAGCGCGCATTGGTCACCGTCTCGGTGAGCGTGTCGCGGTCGCCGCCATAGAGCCAGATGCCATCAGTCAGGTTCGGGGCTCCGACAGGGCGGCTGCCCTTCGCGTCGGCACCGTGGCAGACAGCGCAATTATTGGCGAAGATCGTTGCGCCACGCCGCGCAGAAGCGTTCGCCGCCTCCTGATGCGACACGAAGCGGACATAGGACACGACGTCCTGCACCTCCTCGGGCTTGAGGATACCGTCACGGCCGAACGCAGGCATCTGAGACATGCGAGTCTTGTCGTCGCCGGGCTGACGGACGCCATGCATGATCGTTTGCTGGATCGTCGCGACGTCGCCGCCCCATAGCCAGTCATCGTCATTGAGGTTGGGATAGCCCTTGGCGCCGGCCGCACCGCTGCCATGGCACTGCGTGCAATAGACCTTGAACGCCGAACGCCCGCCCTCCTGTGCTGTGCGGAGCAGCTGCGTGTTGGCCGGCAGCCCTTCGATCGGCGACGCCGCCAGAGCGTGCATGGTCGGCGCGCGGCGATCATGATCGGCCGCCATCTCCTTTTCGAGCTCGCCATGGCTCGACCAGCCGAGCGTGCCGCGGCTTGCGCCGTGCAGCATCGGGATCGCCGGATAGAGGATGACCATGACCACCGCGAATATGATCGTTGCGTAAAGGGTCAGGAGCCACCAGCGTGGCATCGGCGTGTCGAGCTCCTCGATGCCGTCCCATTCATGGCCGACAAAGCTCGTGCCGGTCGGTCCGTCGATGCGCTTTTCGTCAGCCATCGATCTCGTCCTCTTGTTCGAAGATGCTCATTGCGGCGTGCCGGTGGCCGGCTGAAACCGAGCGAAGGAAGGTCCAGCCGACCAGGACCACGAAGGCGACGCCCATCAGGACCAGGCCCCAGCTGTCGGCGAAGGTACGCAGTGCGTCGTAGCTCATCGTTTCTCCTCCCGCGGCGCTGCCGCCTTGAAGTCGACCTGGGTGCCGAGGCCCTGGAGATAGGCCACCAGCGCATCCATCTCTGTCAGCTTGCCCGGGTTGCCGTCGAAGTCGCGCGCCTGTTCCTTGGGGTAGCGCTTCGCCAGCCCGGCGGTGTCGCCCTCGCCCGAGGCCTGTGTCGCCGCGTCCTCGGCCGCCTTGGCGACATCCTCGTCGCTATAGGGGACGCCGACCCGGCGCAGCGCGGTCAGGTGATCGCCGATATGGCTGAGGTCGAGATCGCGGTCGGCGAGGAAGGCATAAGGCGGCATGATCGATTCAGGCACGACCGCGCGCGGATCCTTCATGTGCTGGACATGCCATTCGTCCGAATAGCGCCCGCCGACCCGCGCCAGATCAGGACCGGTACGCTCCGATCCCCATTGGAACGGGTGATCGTACATGCTTTCGGCGGCGAGGCTGTAATGGCCGTAGCGCTCGGTTTCGTCGCGGAACGGCCTGATCATCTGGCTGTGGCAGCCATAACAGCCTTCCCGGATATAGATGTCGCGGCCGGCCAGCTCGAGCGGCGAATAGGGCCTGACCCCCTCGACCTTGGTGACGGTCGAGTCGATCCAGAAGAGCGGCGCGATCTCGATGATGCCGCCGATCGCGACGGTGATGAAGGCGAGGATCGCGAGCAACGTGACGTTGCGCTCGATCACCTTGTGGCGCTGAAGCAGGTTTGCCATCGTCTCGTCCTTACGCGGCGGTGGGAATGAGGACCGGGCGATCGCGCGCCGGATCATAAGCGGGCGTCGATAGCGGCGCCTCGTCGCGCAGCTTGCCCGCGATGGTCATCCAGATGTTCCAGACCATCAGCAGCGCGCCGGCGAGGTAGAGCAGGCCGCCCACGACGCGGATCGTGTAATAGGGGTGCAGCGCCTGGACGACCTCGGCGAAGGAATAGACGAGGTATCCGTCCTGTCCGTATTCGCGCCACATCAGCCCCTGCATGATGCCCGCGACCCACATCGATGAGGCGTAGAGAACGATGCCGATCGTCGCCAACCAGAAGTGCCAGTTCACCATGCGGAGCGAATAGAGCCGCGTCCGGCCCCAGAGCCGCGGCGCCATGAAGTAGAGCGCGCCAAAGGTGATCATGCCGTTCCAGCCGAGCGCGGCCGAATGGACATGGCCGATCGTCCAGTTGGTGTAATGGCTGAGCGAATTCACCTCCTTCACCGACATCATTGGCCCCTCGAAGGTGGCCATGCCGTAGAAAGCGAGCGCGAAGACCATCATGCGGATGATCGGGTCGGTGCGGATCTTGTCCCAGGCGCCGTTGAGCGTCATCAGGCCGTTGATCATGCCGCCCCAGCTCGGCATCCACAGCATCACCGAGAAGACCTCGCCGAGCGTCTGCGCCCAGTCGGGCAGCGCTGTGTAATGGAGGTGGTGCGGGCCGGCCCAGATATAGAGGAAGATCAGCGACCAGAAATGGATGATCGACAGCCGGTAGCTGTAGATTGGCCGCTCGGCTGGTTTCGGCACGAAATAATACATCATGCCGAGGAAGCCCGCGGTCAGGAAGAAGCCGACCGCGTTATGGCCGTACCACCACTGGGTCAGCGCATCCTGCACGCCGGCAAAGGCGGAATAGGATTTCGAGCCGACCAGCGAGACCGGCATCGACATGTTGTTGACGAGGTGGAGCATCGCCACCGTGATGATGAAGCCGAGATAGAACCAGTTGGCGACATAGATGTGCGGCTCCGAGCGGCGCACGATCGTGCCGACGAACACTGCCAGGTACGAGACCCAGACGATTGTCAGCCAGATGTCGACATACCATTCGGGCTCGGCATATTCGCGGCCCTCGGTGATCCCGAGCAGATAGCCGGACGCCGCCAGGACAATGAAGAGCTGATATCCCCAGAAGACGAAGCGGGCGAGCCAGGGGAAGGCAAGCCGGGTGCGGCAAGTGCGCTGCACGACATAGTAACTGGTGCAGATCAGCGCGTTGCCGCCGAATGCGAAGATCACCGCTGAGGTGTGCAACGGCCGCAACCGGCCGAAGGTGCTGTATTCCGAGTGGAGATTGAGCAGCGGAAAGGCGAGCTGCGACGCGATGACGACGCCGACCAGCAGGCCGACCACGCACCAGAACACGGTGGCGATCACCCCCCAGCGGATGACCTCGTCATCATAGCGGTCGCGCGGTGCCGGGAGCGAACCGCCTGATGCAAGCACGGCATTGCCGGCCCCACGCATCGCCCAGACCGCAGCCAGCAAGGCGGCGCTCGCGACGATCGCCATCTGCACCGCAAAGCCATGATCGATCGCATTGGCCGACATCGCCAATGCCAGCAACGCAATCAGGAGCCATCCCCCGGCTCGCAGCAATATATCGTCCATTCGCTCCTCCACGGCCATGGCCGGACGGCCCGGCGCTCGCCCTTTGACGAGCGTTGCCGGTGCGGCCCTTGACCCTGGTCAAATCGATTAGAGGTGGGCGAATAGCCGGGCTGTACGTAGAGTTACGAAGTCGCGAGCCCTAGCTCAGGCCTTCGCGCCGAGGCCGGCCGCGAAGGCGATCCTGAGCGCGTCCGAGAGGCTGCGCGCCTGGAGCTTGGCCATGATATTGGCCCGGTGCACTTCGACGGTGCGGGGCGAGATGCCCAGATCATAGGCAATCGTCTTGTTCGGCAGACCGTCAGCCAATCCCTCGAGCACCTCGCGCTCGCGCGGGGTGAGCCCGGCGACAACGACCTCGGCCTCGCCGGCGCGGACAGCGCTGCTTTCGGAGCGATCCATCCGCTCGAACGCTGCCTCGATCGCGCCCATCAGCACCGCTTTCTCGAAGGGCTTCTCGATGAAATCGATCGCGCCGGCCTTCATGACCTGCACCGCGATCGATATATCGCCATGACCGGTCAAGACGATCACCGGCATGGTGACGCCGCGTTCGTTGAGCGCCTGCTGCACCTCGAGCCCGTCCATCTCGGGCATGCGAACGTCGAGCAGGATGCAGCCCGGCGATGCGTGGCGCACCTCCTTCAGAAAGGCGGCACCGGAGGTCCAGGTCTCGACCTCGAAACCCGATGTCTTGAGCATGAAACTCGCCGAGCGCCGGATCGCATCTTCATCGTCAACGATATGAATCAGACGTTTCTGGCTCATTCGGCACCTTCCCCCGCCAGCATCAGCGTGAAATGAAACGCGGTCCCCCCGCCTTCGCGAGGCTCCATCCAGATGCGCCCGCCATTGGCCTCGACGATGGTCCGGCAGATCGACAGGCCGAGTCCAAGGCCCTCGCTTTTCGTGCTATTGAAAGCGCGAAAGAGATTAGCGGCGATTTCGGGCGCGATGCCGGGGCCGGTGTCGGCGACGGTAATGCGTGTGAAACCAGCCGCGTCCCTGCTGTTCGAGATGAACAGGCGTCGTGCGTCACTGTCGGCCATCGCCTCCGTCGCGTTTCGCATAAGGTTGATCAGTACCTGCTGGGTCTGGACTTTGTCGACCAACACCGTCGCCGGGACGAGATCGAACAGGACCTCGATGCCCTTTTCCCGCACGCCGATCAGCCCCAGCTTGGCCGCTTCTTCGACCAGCTTCACCAGGTCTTCGCCTGATTTCTCGACCTCGCCACGCGCTACGAAATCGCGCAGCCGGCGGACGATATTGCCGGCGCGCATCCCCTCACTCGCCGTTTCGCGGAGCGCCTCCCTGATCATCGGCAGGTCTTCGGCCTTGGGATCATCGAGCAGATCGCTGATGGCCTGGACATAATTGGTGACGGCCGTGATCGGCTGATTGAGCTCATGTGCCAGGGTCGAGGCCATGGTACCCATCGCGCTGACACGCGCGACATGGATCAGATCGGATCGGAGTTCCTCGATGCGCTCTTCGGCGGCGAATTTCTCGGTGAGATCACGCACGAAACCAGTGAAGACGCGCTGATCCTCAGTGATTGCCTCCCCAACCGAGAGCTCCATCGGGAAGGTCGAACCGTCGCGGCGCATGCCTCTGACCACGCGGCCGACGCCGATGATCCGCTTCTCGCCGGTACCCAGATAGCGTTCGAGATAGCCGTCATGCTGTTCCCTGTCGGGCGACGGCATCAGGCGACTGACATTGGTCCCGATCATCTCCGCCTCGGTATATCCGAACAGCCGCTCCGCCGCCGCGCTGAACGACAGGATATGCCCGCGATCATCGATCACGACCATGGCATCGGGCACCGTCGAGAGGATCGATCCGAGATGGGCCGCGTTGGCCGAGAGCGCGCGTTCGGCCGCGCGCTGATCGGTTACATCGCGGATCACCTTGCCGAACCCGCGCAACGTACCGTCTTCGTCGCGGAGTGCGGTGATCGAGATATGAGCGAGAAATTCGCTGCCGTCCTTGCGCCGCCGCCAGCCCTCTTCCTCGAGCTTGCCCAGCTGTTCGGCCTGCGCCAGATCGTCGAGCGGCTTGCCCGCGACGACTGCGTCGGGCGGGTAGAAGATGCTTGTGTGCCGCCCCAGCACCTCTTCCTCGGCCCAGCCCTTCAGGCGTTCCGCCCCCTTGTTCCAGATTGTGACCCGGCCATCGGTGTCGAGCATATAGATCGCATAGCCCGCGGCTCCGTCGATCAGGAGATTGAGTTCCTCCGCGAGGTCACGCGCCTCATCCGTCTCGCGGCCCGCTTCCCCGGCCGGTTCGATGTGCCTCATTGCAAGCGGCCCGTTCGACCCGATACCGCTACGATCATGCCTCGCCGGGCGCGCGAACATGCGCTGAACCCATTCCCGAACAAAGGCTTGGGCGCTATCCCAGACTTCTCAGACATCGCGAATCGATACACCAGAAAGCGCCGCTTGTCGCTTCACCAATGCGACCGGAATGAAGGGATCTGTGGACGTCGCACCCCAAGCTTGGGGATAGCGATGATCGAGCGGTATGACCTGTTCGCAATCAAGCACGCGACCACGAGGCCCTGACGACCGGCGCTGCTCAGAGCCCTCCAAGGGCTGCAAGGGGTGGATCGCGGCGATAGACGTCATCGAAATAATCGACGCCGCCCGGCGTCGCTGCATTGGCGACCGCGGTGAAATAGACGATATAGACCGGCACCGGCTTCTCCAGCGCGATGGTGTGGTTGGTCCCCGCAGCCAGATATTGATCGAAGCTGCGCACGTCCTCTGCGCTGAGCAAGGTCCTGGCCAGCCGCGCGGGATCCTGAGTGCGGATACAGCCATGCGAAAAGGCGCGCACCTCCTTGTCGAAAAGCGCGCGCGACGGTGTATCGTGGATGAAGACGCTGTAAGGATTGGGCAGTTCAAGCTTGACCTGGCCGAGTGCGTTGAGCGGGCCGGGGCGCTGCCGGACCTGAAGCCCGCCCGCGCCGCGTGTCGCGACATAGCCGAGCCGTGCTGCCTCGGCCGGGCGATTGCGCACCGTCGCACCGACGCTCTCCGCAACGATATTGCGCGGCACGTTCCACCACGGATTGGCGGTGACGCCGGTAACGAGCGCGGCGAATACCGGGGTGGGCGTAGCCGGCTTGCCGACGATGACGCGGTGAGTGTCGATGACACGGTCGTTCTCGACCAGATCGAGCTGATAGGCGGCGGTATTGACCCAGAGATAATGATAACCGAGCGGGCGTGGCAGCCAGCGCCAGCGTTCGAGGTTCAGTTTGATCGTCGCGCAATGCGCCGGTGTGTCGCATGCCGGAAGCGCCGCACGCAGGCCAGCATAGCCCGGCGCCTGCGGGAGCAGGCGCTGGAGCGCACCGCCGATGTCGTGCCGGTCGAGCGCGTCCTGTAACCATGGGCCAAGATCGATCGGGTCGGGGGCGATCCCCCACTCCTTGCGCGCCGATGGCGGCGCGGATCCGGTCGCATAATCCTGCGCGAGCAGCAGCGCGCTTCGGTCGGCGCGCGCATCGAGATCGCGCGCACCACGCACCATCGCCTGGCGCAGCTCGGCAGCGCCGTAGCGCTCGGAATGCAGCCCCTCGCGCGCGGAGCGGTCGATCTCCTGCAGAAGCGCGTCGAGATCGCCGGACGACCAACGCGCCGGCGCTGCCATGGCGGGCAGCGCCGCTGGTTCCAGCTGCGCCGCGGCGGCGAATGTCGGGCATGCTACGGCCGCAAGGACCGTAGCAAGGTAAAATCGCGACCGCATCAATGCGCCAGGAAAACGGGGATCGGGCTTTTCGCCAACATGGTCCGAGTGACCCCGCCAAGCAGCGTCTCGACAAAACGCCGATGACCGAACCCGCCCATCACCACATAGCCAAAGTCTCCGCCCGCGGCCTTGTCGAGCAACACCTCGGCCACCGGGCGGTCGCGGGACTCGAGGCGCTCGATACC
>Ga0105245_10000465_pt1 | contig 37212 bp, 31 predicted proteins | sample KBSM54metaG_FD_81523 | JGI IMG/M metagenome (GOLD analysis project Ga0105245, IMG submission 81523) | Miscanthus rhizosphere microbial communities from Kellogg Biological Station, Michigan, USA - KBS M5-4 metaG | ecosystem: Host-associated > Plants > Roots > Rhizosphere > Soil | place...
CTCATTCGCCGCGGAAGTCACGCGCGTCGCGCGCGAAGTCGGAACGGAAGGGAAGCTCGGCGGACAAGCAGACGTCCGCGGCGTCGGCGGCACGTGGAAAGATCTCACTGACTCCGTCAATTCGATGGCGTCGAATCTCACCGGCCAGGTGCGCAACATCGCGGAGGTGACGACCGCGGTCGCGAACGGCGATCTGTCGAAGAAGATCACCGTCGATGTGCGCGGCGAGATCCTCGAGTTGAAGAACACGATCAACACGATGGTCGATCAGCTCAACTCGTTCGCGGCCGAGGTCACGCGTGTGGCGCGCGAAGTCGGAACGGAAGGAAAACTCGGCGGACAGGCGCAAGTCAAAGGCGTCGCCGGCACGTGGAAGGATTTGACCGACTCGGTCAACTCGATGGCCGGCAATCTGACCGGTCAAGTGCGCAACATCGCCGACGTCACCACCGCGGTCGCGAACGGCGATCTGTCGAAGAAGATCACCGTCGAAGTGCGCGGCGAGATCCTCGAGCTGAAGAACACGATCAACATCATGGTCGATCAGCTCAACTCGTTCGCGTCGGAGGTCACGCGCGTTGCCCGCGAAGTCGGCGTCGAAGGCCGCCTCGGCGGTCAGGCGCAAGTGAAGGGCGTCGCGGGAACGTGGAAGGACCTCACCGACAACGTCAACATGATGGCGTCGAACCTCACCAACCAGGTGCGCAACATCGCGCAGGTGACGACGGCCGTTGCGAACGGCGATCTCTCCAAGAAGATCACCGTCGAAGTGAAAGGCGAAATCCTCGAGCTGAAGAACACCATTAACACGATGGTCGATCAACTCAACTCGTTCGCCGAAGAAGTCACGCGCGTGGCCCGCGAAGTCGGCACGGAAGGAAAGCTCGGCGGGCAGGCGAACGTGAAGGGCGTCGCCGGCACGTGGAAGGACCTCACCGACAACGTCAACATGATGGCGTCGAACCTCACCAATCAGGTGCGCGGCATCGCGAAGGTCGTCACCGCGATCGCGAAAGGCAATCTGAAACAGAAGCTCACCGTCGAAGCGCGAGGCGAGATCGCCGAGCTGGGCGACACGATCAACGAGATGATCGACACGCTCGCGACGTTCGCCGATCAGGTCACGACCGTCGCGCGCGAAGTTGGCGTCGAAGGAAAACTGGGCGGTCAGGCGAACGTGCCGGGCGCCGCTGGAACGTGGCGCGATCTCACCGACAACGTCAATCAGCTCGCCGCGAATCTCACCACGCAGGTGCGAGCGATCGCCGACGTCGCCACCGCCGTCACGAAGGGCGACCTCACGCGCAACATCACCGTGCAGGCGGAAGGGGAGCTGGCATCGCTCAAGGGCAACATCAACGAGATGATCCGCAACCTGCGCGAGACCACGTCGCGCAACTCGGAACAGGATTGGCTGAAGACGAACCTCGCGAAGTTCACCCGCATGATGCAGGGACAGAAGAACCTTGCGAACGTCTCGCAGATGATCCTCAGCGAGCTCGCGCCGGTCGTCGGCGCGAAACACGGCGTGTTCTACATCATGGATTCATCTGGCTCGGAGCCGATGCTCCGCCTCGCCGCGACGTACGCCTATAAGGAGAGGAAGAACCTCGCCAGGCAGTTCCACATCGGCGAGGGCATCGTCGGACAGGCGGCGTTCGAGAAGGAGCGCATCCTCCTCACCAACGCGCCCGACGATTACATCCAGATCAACTCCGGCCTCGGCGAAGCGAAGCCGATGAACATCATCGTGCTGCCGATCGTCTTCGAAGGCGCTGTGCTCGCGGTGATGGAGCTCGCGTCGTTCAACCGATTCACGGAGACGTATCAGTCGCTGCTCGATCAGCTCACCGAGTCGATCGGCGTCGTGCTCAACACCATTCAGGCGAACATGCGCACCGAAGAGCTTCTCGCGCAGTCGCAATCGCTCACCGAAGAGCTGCAGGCACAGCAGGAAGAGCTCACCGAGACGAACAAGCGGCTCGAGCAACAGGCGAAGTCGCTGCAGGCGTCGGAAGAGTTGCTCAAGCAGCAGCAGGAAGAGCTGCAGCAATCGAACGAAGAGCTGGAAGAGAAAGCGCGGCTGCTGCAACAGCAGAACGAAGAAGTCGCGCGCAAGAACAACGAAGTCGAAGAAGCGCGCCGCGCGCTCGAAGAGAAGGCGAGGCAGCTCGCGCTGACGTCGAAGTACAAGAGCGAGTTCCTCGCGAACATGTCGCACGAGCTGCGCACGCCGCTCAACTCATTGCTGATTCTCGCGAAGCTGCTCAGCGACAACCCCGAGGGAAATCTGAACGAGAAGCAGACGGATTTCGCGCGGACGATCTACTCGTCGGGACAGGATCTGCTCACGCTCATCAACGACATCCTCGACCTGTCGAAGATCGAGAGCGGCATGATGAACGTGACGCTCACCGATCTGTCGTTCAAGGAGCTGAACGATCTGATGGAGAGGACGTTCCGCCAGGTCGCGAACGACAAGTCGCTCGACTTCAACATCGATCTGTCGCCGGCACTGCCGCAGTCGATTCATACCGATCCGACGCGGTTGCAGCAGGTGCTCAAGAATCTCCTCGGCAACGCGTTCAAGTTCACGGAGAAGGGCGGCGTCACGCTGCGCGTCGAGAATGCGACCGGCGGATGGACGCCGGGACACGACATCCTCGATCGCGCCGGCAAGGTGATCGCGTTCAGCGTCTCCGACACCGGCATCGGCATTCCCGACGACAAGCAGCGAATCATCTTCGAAGCGTTCCAACAAGCCGACGCATCGACGACGCGCAAGTTCGGCGGCACCGGCCTCGGACTCTCCATCAGCCGCGAGATCGCACGACTCCTCGGCGGCGAGATCCGCGTCGCGAGCGAGCCCAGCGTCGGCTCGACGTTCACGTTGTATCTCCCGGTGAGTTACATCGCGCCGATCCACAACAAGCGCCGCGACGAAGTGACGTCTCCGGGAATCACGGTCACGCAAATGCCCGTGCCGGCCGGTGGAGGACAGGCGCCCTCGCCTGTCCAGTCAGGCGAGGCGCCTGACCTCCACGGGAACGAATCCACCGTCATCATCGAGGAGCAAGTCCCCGATGATCGCCACGCGATCACCGAAGGCGATCGCAGCGTGATGATCGTCGAAGACGACGTGAAGTTCGCCGCGATTCTCCTCGACATGGCTCGCGACAAAGGCTTCAAAGGCATCGTCGCCACGCGCGGCGAAACGGCGCTGCAACTGGCGAAGCGTTATCGCCCCGACGCCATCACGCTCGACATCGAGCTTCCCGACATGGAAGGTTGGACGGTGCTCGATCGCCTCAAGCACGATCGCGTCACGCGCCACATCCCGGTTCACATCATCACCGCCGACGAAGAGACCGGCCGCGGTCTGCGCCTCGGCGCATTCGCGCAGGTGCAGAAGCCGGTGACGAAGGACGCGCTCGATGACGCGTTCGCGAAGATTCGCGGATTCGTCGAGCGGCAGAACAAGTCGCTTCTCGTCATCGAAGACAACGAGCAGCAGCGCAACGCGATCGTCGATCTGATCGGCGGCGAAGGCGACGTCGAGATCACCGGCGCCGCAACCGGCGAAGAAGCGCTGCAGATTCTCCGCGAGCGCCGCTTCGACTGCATGGTTCTCGACCTCGGCCTTCCCGACATGAGCGGCTTCGACTTCATCAACCGGATGAAGAACGACCTGCACGTCGCGGACATCCCGATCGTCGTCTACACCGGCCGCGACCTGTCGCGCAAAGAAGAGTCGGAGCTCAAGCGGATGGCCGACGCGATCATCGTCAAGGACGTTCGCTCACCCGAGCGCCTCCTCGACGAGACCGCGCTCTTCCTCCACCGCGTCGAAGCGAATCTGCCGGAGCACAAGCGCCAGATTCTCGAGCAACTGCACGAGTCCGATCCGGTGCTCGCCGGCAAGACGGCGCTCGTCGTCGACGACGACATGCGCAACATCTACGCACTCACCAGCCTCCTCGAGCGCCACAAGATGAAGGTGCTCTACGCCGAAAGCGGCGCCGAAGGCATCGAGCAACTCAACGGGCACAAAGATGAGATCGACGTGGTCCTGATGGACGTGATGATGCCCGAGATGGACGGCTACGAAGCGATGCGCCGCGTCCGCAGCATCGAAGAATTCAAGAACCTCCCGATGATCGCCCTCACCGCGAAAGCAATGAAAGGCGACCGCGAGAAATGCATGGAAGCGGGAGCGAGTGACTACATCACTAAGCCGATTGATGCGCAGCAGTTGGTCTCACTGCTCCGCGTTTGGCTGTATCGATAAACAGGCATGAGGCATGAGTAACGAGGCATGAGATGACTTCTCCCATGCCTCATACCCCATGCCTCATGCCGATTGATTCATGGCTACCAACCCTTTAGCTGACGACTCCGGCCGGCATGACCTCGAGCGCATCGAGGTCAAGCTTCTCACCGAAGGCGTCTATCGGCATTACGGATTCGATTTTCGCGACTACTCGATGCCTTCGCTGCGGCGGCGGATCTGGAAGCGCATCTACGCGGAAGGGTTGACGACCATCTCCGGGCTCACCGACAAAGTGCTCCACGACCCGCAGTGCATGGAGCGGCTGCTGCTCGATCTCTCCATCAACACGACGGCGATGTTCCGCGACCCGACCTTCTACCTTTCGTTTCGCGAGAAGGTCGTGCCGCTGTTGCGCACGTATCCGTTCGTGCGCATCTGGCACGCCGGCTGTTCGACGGGTGAAGAGGTCTACTCGATGTCCATCCTTCTCCAGGAGGAAGGACTCTACGAACGCTGCCGCATCTACGCGACCGACATCAACGAGTCCGTTCTGCAAAAGGCCAAGAGCGGCATCTTTCCGATCGCCACGATGCAGGAGAACACGTCGAACTACATGGCCGCGGGCGGCACCGGCACATTCTCCGACTACTACACCGCGCGCTACGACTACGCGATTTTTCGCCCGTCGCTGCGCGAGAACGTCGTCTTCGCGCAGCACAATCTCGTCACCGACGCGTCGTTCAATCACTTCAATGTGATCTTCTGCAGAAACGTCCTCATCTACTTCAACAACGCGCTGCAGGAGCGCGTGATGCAGCTCTTCCTCAACAGCCACGAGATGTTCGGCATCCTCGGTCTCGGCAAGAAAGAGACCGTGAAGTACACCTCCATCGCCGGCAACTACGAAGAGATCGACGGCGACGAGAAGCTTTACAGAAGGACGCTGTGACGCGCGCCCCTCACCCGGCCTTCGGCCACCCTCTCCCCGCTTCGCGGGGCGAGGGGCAACTCACCACGTGTTTCCCTTCTCCCCGCGCGCGGGGAGAAGGTGCCCGAAGGGCGGATGAGGGGCGCATTCCGTGAAGCCGCGCTTCGAGCTTCTCGTCATGGGCTGCTCGCTCGGCGGAATGCACGCACTCCAGACCATCCTCGGCGCCCTGCCGGACGACTTCTGTCTCCCCATCGCGATCGTCCAGCACCGCTACAAGACGTCGAACGAAATGCTGCCCGCATTCTTCAGGAAGACGTCGAAGCTCAAAGTCGTCGACGCCGAGGACAAGGCGTGGATCCGCGACGGCCACGTGTACCTCGCGCCGGCGAACTACCACCTCCTCGTCGAGAAAGGCTCGTTCAGCTTGTCCGTCGATGAGGCCGTAGCGCATTCGCGGCCGTCGGTCGATGTGCTGTTCGAGTCCGCGGCCGACGCGTACGGCCCTGCACTCATCGCCGTGGTTCTTACCGGTTCGAATCAGGACGGAGCGCGCGGCGCGCGCGAAGTGAAAGAGCGCGGCGGGTTCCTCGTCGTGCAGGATCCGAAGACGGCCGAGGCGCCTTCGATGCCGGAGGCGGCAATAGCGGCGGCGCGTGTGGATCGGATCTTGCCTCTGGAACGGATCGGGCCGTATCTCGTCGAGTTGTGCAATCAGGGACGGTGATGGACAGCACCGAAGAGAAAGTCAATATCTTGCTGGTCGACGACCAGCCGAACAATCTGCTGGCGCTCGAGACGATTCTCGCGCCGATGCAGGAAAACCTCGTGCGCGCGGAGAGCGGAACGCGCGCCCTCAAGCAACTCCTCGACCGCGAGTTCGCCGTCATCCTTCTCGACGTGCAGATGCCCGACCTCGACGGCTTTGCCACCGCGACTCTCATCCGCGAGCGCGAACGTTCGCGCGACACGCCGATCATCTTCCTCACCGCGATGGAGCGTAGCGAGACGAACGTCTTTCGCGGCTACGAGCTCGGCGCCGTCGACTACATCTTCAAGCCGTTTCATCCCGACATCCTCATTTCGAAGGTCAACGTCTTCGTCCAACTGTTTCGTCAGCGTGAGCGACTGAAGAAGCAGGCGCAGGCGCTGCGCCGCGCCGTCAAGCAGAATGAATTGATTCTCAACGCCGCCGCGGAAGGCGTCGTCGGACTCGACCTCGAAGGCGTCGCGACGTTCGCGAATCCCGCTGCCGCGAAAATGTTCGCGCGCTTTCCCGACGAAGTCGTCGCGCACGACGTTCACTCGCTCGTCCATCCCGTTTTTCCAGGCGTGGCGACGTGCGATCCGGCGACGTGCGAGTTGTACAACGTCCTGCACGGCGACTTCTCGACGTCGAACGCCGAGGCGACGTTCTTTCGAAAGGATGGGACGAGCTTCCCGGTCGAATACTGCTCGTCCCCGATCCGCGAAGACACGGTGCTCCTCGGCGCGGTGCTGACGTTCCGCGACGTCAGCGATCGCCGCGCCGCGGCGGCAACGTCGGAGGCGGAGCGCCGTTATCGCGAAGCGGAAGCGCAGAATCGCGCGAAGGACAACTTCCTCGCCACGCTGTCGCACGAGCTACGCACGCCGATGACGTCGATCCTCGGCTGGGTGCAGTTCCTTCGCATCGGCGGCTACACGCAGGAAGAGCTCGAAGAAGCGCTGCAGACGATCGAGACGAGCGCGAAATTGCAGGCCCATCTCATCGACGACATGCTCGACGTCTCGCGCATCGTCCTCGGCAAGTTCCAGGTCGATCTGCAGCCGACGCATTTGTCGGACGTCGTCGAAGCGGCGATCACGACGGTGCGTCCGTCCGCGCAGGAGTGCGAGATCACGCTGAGCACGTCGATCGAGACAGAGGACGACGTCGTCGAAGCCGATCCGAATCGAATGCAGCAGGTGATCGGCAACATCCTCTCGAATGCGATCAAGTTCACGCCCAGCGGCGGGAAGATCGATCTCAAGCTCGATCGCGCCGACGACAACGCGCGCATCACCGTGATCGATCACGGCGAAGGAATCGATCCGCAATTTCTGCCGCACGTGTTCGAGCGGCTGCGCCAGGCCGAAAGCAGCACGAAGCGCAGCGGCCTCGGACTCGGCCTCGCGATCGCGCGCCACATCGTCGAGCTGCACCACGGCGACATCCGCGCGGAGAGCGAAGGCATCGGCAAGGGCGCGCGATTCATCGTGACGCTGCCGCTCGCGCAGGTGGCGGTCGGCGCGCACTGAGTGGGTTCGTAGAACGACGGCGTACTTCTCGCAATCTCCCGCACGCATGCGACGCCTCGTCGTCTTCGCGCTGCTCCTGACAGCCTGCGCCGGAAACAACGATCGAGAAAGAATCGAGAAGTCCGCGCGCTCATGGCACGCGATGGTCGCCGTCACCTCCGACTTCTTCCGCGCCGGCGACGTCTCGGCGACATACGCCAAGCAGGTCGCTGAAGTCGCGGAAGACGCGCTGAAAAACAGGACGGACAAAGAGTCCCAATCCGCCCTCGATGCCGCGCGAACGTTGCGCGCCAAGTGTGAGAAGCGATGAAGAACGCGACGCAGGTCGCCCTCGGCATCCTCACCGGCATTGGCGGCTTCCTCGAAGCCGGCACGATGGCCACGAGCGTTCAAGCCGGCGCGTCGTTCCGCTTCTCGCTCATCTGGACGCTCGTCCTCGGCGTCGTCTGTCTCATCTTTCTCATCGAGATGACCGGCCGTCACGCCGCGATCTCGAAGCACTCGCTCGCCGGTGCGGTGCGTGAGCGCTTCGGCTTCCCGTTCTGCGTCCTGCCGCGCGCCGCGGACCTCATCGTCAATCTATTGCTGCTCGCTGCGGAGATCGGCGGCGTCGCCATCGCGATCAAACTGCTCACCGGCTATCCGATCATGGTGTGGGCGCTGCCGGTCGGAGTCCTGATGTGGCTCCTGATGTGGTTCGGCAATCTCGACGCCATCGAATACGCGACCGCGGGCCTCGGCATGCTCGCGTTCGCGTTCCTCGTCGCGGCGGTGAAATATCACCCGCCGCTCGGCGGGCTCGCGCGCGGCTTCGCGCCGTCGATGCCACGGACCGACGCGGCGCACTACTGGTTTCTCGCCATCAGCATCATCGCCGCGAACGTGAGTCCGTACATGTTCATCTTCTACTCGTCCGGCGCGATCGAAGAGGAGTGGGACGAAAAGAGCCTGACGATGAATCGCGTCTCGGCGATCGTCGGCATGAGCTTCGGCGCGCTGATCGCGCTCGCGGTGATCGTTTGCAGCGCGATGGTGTTCGCGCCGCTCAAGATCAACATCGACAAGTACGAGCAGATCGCGTTCGTGCTCGTGCCCGCATTCGGCAAGTGGGGTGTGCCGCTCTTCGCGATCATCCTCGGCGTCTGCTGCTTCGGCGCCGCGTGCGAGATCAGTCTCGCCACCGCGTACTCGCTCGCGCAAACGCTCGGGTGGAATTGGGGCGAGGACAAGAAGCCGAAGAAGGAAGCGCGCTTCGCGGTGACGTACACGATGATGATCGTCGTCGGCGCGATCCTGATGATCACCGGCCTCGATCCGCTGAAGCTCACGATGTTCACGATGGCGATCACCGCCGTCGTCCTGCCGCTGACGGTGATCCCGTTTCTCGTGCTGATGAACGACGAGCGGTACGTCGGCGAGCACACAAATGGACCGATCGGGAACACGGTGATCATCGTGACGATCGTGCTCACCGCGATCGTCGCCATCGTGACGATTCCACTCGAGATCATGGGAGGAAGCTGAGTTGAAGATCGTCAACGATCTTCTCGACAAGCAGCTTCTCGATCGCGACAAGCGAAAGGCCGGTCGCGTCGACGGATTGATCGTCGAGCTGCGCGAGGACGAGCCGCCGCGCGTCGTCGCCATCGAAAGCGGATTCGCCGTCTGCGCCGCGCGTGTCAGCGAACGCTGGTCGCGCTTCGCGATCGCCGCCGGCAAACGCCTCGGCATCCGCAAGACGCCGCGCTATCAAATTCCGTGGGAGAAAGTGCTCGATGTCGGATTCGACATCGAGGTCGACGTCGACGGTCCGGAATCGCCGATGATGGCGTGGGAGACGTGGCTTCGACGGCGCGTGCTGTCGAAGCTGCCCGGCAAATGAGCGAGTTCAACGCAGAGCTGTTGATCGGACGCGAAGTCGTCGACGCGAACGGCAAACGCGTCGGCCACATCGAAGAGATGATCGCCGAACATCGCAACGGCGAGCTCGTGATCATGGAGTTTCACGTCGGAACCGGCGCGCTCTGGGAGCGGCTCTTACGACGTCAGACGAAGAAGCCGAAACGGATCAAGTGGAAGGATCTCGATCTTTCCGATCCGAAGCATCCGCGCTTGAAGTGAAGAGCGTCGTCGCTCCGTCTGTCCAGCGAGTGATCCACTCGCATCCGCGCGGCGGTGCGAGCAGCGGCTCCGATTGCGGAAGTTCATCGCCGAGGTTGACGACGAGGAGCGTCTGCGGCTCGAACCAACGGAGCACGAACGCGCGATCGTTCAGCGCCGCGGTTTCGGGTCGCGTGCGCGGCATCGTCTTTCGCAACGCGATCAACTCGCGATGAAACGCGACGACGTCCGCATGCGCGTCGCGCTCGCTCCAATCGAGCTTCGATCGAAGGAACGTTTCCTCGTCGTGCGGCGTGACGAAAGTTGTGATCGACGGGAACTGCCGCAGGAACTCACGGCGTCCGTTCGCGACGAGCGGTGCGAGCTCGGGCTTGTGATCGGCGAAATAGAAAAACGGCGCGGACGACGCGAACTCCTGACCTTGAAAAAGCATCGGCGTCTGCGGCGCAAGGAGCAGTAGCGGTGTCAGCGTGCGCCGATCGAGTCGCGCGCCGGTCGCGGAGTTTGCGACCTGATCGTGGTTCTCGAGAAACGTGACGAGCCGCCGCGGATCGATGTCGTGCGACGGCGTTCCGCGCGGCTGCTTCTGCCACGAGTACCACTGCCCCTGATATAGAAATCCGTGACGCGCCATCGACGCGAATTCGTGTGCGACGCCCGCATAGTCCGTGTAGTACGCCTCGCGAGTGGCGCCGAGGGCGACGCGAGAGCTGTGATGCCAGTCGTCGTTCCAGAGCGCGTCGACGCCGAGCTCTTTCAGCAGCCGCACGTCCTGCGGCTCGTTCTCGGCGACGATGAAGATCTTGCGATCGGTTGCGGCGCGCGCGCGAGTCGTGATCTCGCCGATGGCTTCGATGCGGCCGATCGATTGCGTGGCGTCCAGGCGGAGACCATCGAGGCGGAACTCGTCGATCCAGTACGCCGCGTTCTCCGCGAAGAACTCGCAGACGCCGTCTTCGTCGAAGTTGATCGCCTCGCCCCATTCGTTCGCGTACTTTTTCGTGAAGTAGAGCGGCGTGAACTTCGCGACGTAGCAGCCGTCGGGACCGAAGTGGTTGTAGACGACGTCGAGGATCACCGCGACGTTGAGCGCGTGCGCGGCGTCGACGAAGCGGCGGAAGTCGTCCGGCGTGCCGTAGACATGCTCGGGCGCCCACAGATCGACGCCGTCGTAGCCCCAACCAAAGCGGCCGGCGAATTCGTTGATCGGCATCACTTCGATCGTGTTGATGCCGGCGTCCGCGAGCAGCGGAAGTTTTTCGATCGCCGCGGCGAACGTTCCCTCCGGCGTGAACGTGCCGACATGAATCTCCATGATGATGCGATCGTCGATGCGCGGATTCTCGTGCTTCCACGAGAACGCAGCCGGATCGACGACGACGGATTCGCCATGCGGCCCATCAGGCTGAAAGCGCGAGGCAGGATCGGGATAGTCGCCGTCGCCGACGCGAAACTTGTAGCGCGTTCCCGCGCGCGCGTCGCGAATCAGCGCGGAGAAGTAGCCGTTCGCTTCACGCTCGAGCGGCAGCGCGCGGCCTTCGATGACGACACTCGCGGTCTCGTGCGCCGGCGCCCAAACGCGAAAGTGCACACCGCCGCCGGTGATTTCTGCGCCGATCGAACGGCGTCGACGAACCATCGACGAACGCGAGTGCAAAATGTCATCCCGAGCGGAGCGAGGGATCTGGGCCGCGGGCGGCGCGCCTCACTTCCGCCCAGGTCCCTCGCTCACGCTCGGGATGACAGCTCGGTCAGTGACGGCAGCTCCAACGCCACCGCCGCCGCATTGATCGTCGCCGCCATCCTCACCGCGTCGTGAACCTGATCATCGGCGAGACCGCCGGCGATGACCGCTTCCTCGTGCGAGCGGATGCACATCTCGCATCCGTTGATCGCCGAAACCGCGAGGCAGAACAGCTCGAAGTCGGGCTTGTTCGTCGCCGGCTTCGCGATGCGCTGCATGCGCAGGCGCGCCGGTTTCTGCGTGTACGCCTCCTTCGCGACCATGTGCCGGAAGCGATAGAAGACGTTGTTCATCGCCATCAGCGACGCCGCGGCGAGCGCGTCGTCGATGACCGCGTCGCCGGCGTTCGCGGCACGCGCATCTTCAATGAGCGCGTCGCGCAGGCGAGGGGAACGAGCGGCGACCGCGCATGCGATCGCCACTCCCCACCGCTGCGCCGTCGTCAGCGACTCCGCCTGCAGCACGCTCTGTAAGTTCAACTTGATGTCGCGCGCCGGTTCGGAAATCGTGTCGCGGAGAGTTTCGACGGCGCTCATCGCTTACGCCACCTTGATCGTGTCCTGCCCCTTTTGCCAGTTGCAGGGGCAGAGCTCGTCGGTCTGCAGCGCGTCGAGCGTGCGCACCACGTCGTCGATGTTGCGGCCGACGTTGAGGTCATTGACGCTCACGAAGCGGATGATGCCGTCCGGATCGACGACGAACGTCGCGCGCAGCGCCACGCCCGCATCCTTGTGCAGGATGCCGATCTGGTTCGCCAGCTCCGGCGTGATGTGCACGAGCGGCGTCGGCATGTCGGCCAGATCCGCGTGCGCATTGCGCCACGCCAGGTGCGAGTATTCGTTGTCGGTCGAGCCGCCGAGGATGACGGCGTCGCGGTCGGCGAAGTCTTTGGTGCGCTTGCCGAACTCGACGATCTCCGTCGGGCAGATGAACGTGAAGTCCTTCGGATAGGCGTAGAAGACGAGCCACTTGCCGGCCACGTCCTTGCTCGAGATCTCCTTGAACTCTTTGCCCTTCTCGCGCGAAACGTTCGCGGTCAATTTGAATTGAGGAAACTTGTCTCCAACCGTAAGCATTTGATTCTCATCCTCCTGTTAGTGGTTACTTTTTTCGCCCGCGAATCACGACCTGATAGTCGTGCACTTCGTACCCGCGAAGATGTTCGATGTTGCACACCTGAATGTGATCCCACGGGATGTCGTGAATGCGGCCGGTTTTTTCGTCGATGAAGTGATGGTGCGTCTCGGTCTTCGGATCGAAGACGACATAGTCGTCGGAAAGGTTGAGCGACTTCAGTAAACCCTTCTCCACGAATAGGTTGAGCGTGTTGTAAACCGTGGCGCGTGAGATGTACGGGAACTTGCGCTTGACCCGTTTCCAGACCAGGTCGGCGGATGGATGCTCAGTCGTGCGAAGGACGTAGTCCGCGACCGCGACTCGCTGCGCGGAGGCCTGGATCCCGTGCTCTTTCAGCTCTTCGGCGACGTTCATCAGCATTTAGACTATGTCTAAAAGCGGACGTTGTCAAGTTTCATTCCGCGCAGACGCAACGCGTTCGCGATGACGGTGATGCTGCTGAAGGTCATCGCCGCGCTGGCGATCATCGGATTCAACAAACCGATCGCCGCGACCGGAACCGCCGCCAGGTTGTAGACCAGCGCGAAGAAAAGGTTCTGCTTGATGTTGCGCATCATCGCCTCGCTCAGCAGGCGCGCGCGCGCGATGCCGCGCAGATCGCCTTTGACGAGCGTGATGCCCGCGCTTTCGATGGCGACGTCGGTGCCGGTGCCCATGGCGATGCCGACGTCCGCGCGCGACAGTGCAGGCGCGTCGTTAACGCCGTCGCCCGCCATCGCCACGCGATGTCCTTCGCTCTGCAACCGCCGCACGATCGCCTCCTTTTCCGCCGGCAACACCTCGGCATGCACCTCGTCGATCGCGAGCTGTTTCGCGACGTTCTCGGCCGCCGCGCGCGCGTCGCCGGTGAGCATGACGACGCGGATCTTCTTCGCGTGCAGCGCGCGCACGGCATCCGGCGTCGTCGATTTGATCGGATCATCGACGACGATCTTCGCCGACGGCTTGCCGTCGATCGTGACGACGATGCCGCGCCCGACGACGACTTCCTTTCCGTCGACGATCCCGCGAACGCCAATGCCGGGCGTCGTTTCGACGTTCGTTGCGTTCGCCAACGTGAGTCCGCGCTCGTTCGCCGCATCGACGATCGCCGTCGCAAGCGGATGCTCGCTCCATCGCTCGACGGATGCCGCGAGCCGCAGCGCTTCATCGTCGCCTTCGATCGAAACGACCTTCGGCTTCCCCTCGGTCAGTGTCCCCGTCTTGTCGACGACGATCACATCGATTTTCGCGAGCATCTCCAACGCCTCTGCGTCGCGCACGAGGATTCCGCCGAGTGCGCCGCGGCCCGTCGCGACCATCACCGACATCGGCGTCGCCAATCCAAGCGCGCAGGGACACGCGATGATGACGACGGCGACCGCGTTCACCAGCGAGTGCGAAAGGATCAACGTCGCGGTCGCGACGACGATCACCGCCGGCACGAACCACGCGGAGACGACGTCGGCGAGCCGTTGAATCTTCGCGCGGCTGCGCTGCGCGTCGCCGACCATGCGCACGATTTGCGCGAGCAGCGTGTCGGCACCGACGCGCTCCGCGCGCATCACGATCGCGCCGTTCGTGTTCACCGTGCCGGCCGTGACCTTGCTGCCTTCCGATTTCTCGACGGGCATCGGCTCGCCGGTGATCATTGACTCATCGATCACGCACGTGCCTTCGTCGACGACGCCGTCGACGGGAACGCGCTCGCCGGGACGTACGCGAATGCGCATCCCGCGCGTGATGTCGTCGACGCTCACGTCGCGCTCGCTGCCGTCCTCATCGATCACGCGCGCGCTCTTCGGCGCGAGGCGCAGCAGCGATTTGATTGCGTGCGACGTCCTTTCGCGCGCGCGCAACTCGAGGACCTGGCCGAGGAGGACGAGGGTGGTGATGACGGCGGCGGGCTCGTAGTAGAGCGGAAGGTCGCGCGCGATGAAGGTCGCGACGACGCTGAAGCCGAACGCTGTGCCGCTGCCGAGGGCGATGAGGGTGAACATGTTGAGGCGGCGGGTGATGACGGAGGTGAAGCCGCGCGCGAAGAACGGCGCGCCGCCCCAAAGCACGACCGGAGCCGCGAGAAGAAATTGAACGAGCGCGCCGAAGCGCATCGACATCGCGCCGGCGAGCAGCGGAACGGTGAGGATCGCGCTGATGACGAAGCGGCGCTGCATGTCGATCAGCTCTTCGTTCGGTCGATCGTCGAGGGAAGCAGTGCGAGGCTCGAGCGCCATCCCGCAGATCGGACAAGCGCCAGGCTTGTCGCGAACGACGTCCGGATGCATGGGACACGTGTAACTCCCGTCGTCGCTCAGTGGGGCGGCGGCGCCCTCGCCGCCGTCAAACGCCCGCTTACACCCCAAACAACAAAAGTAGTAAGTCACCCCATCGCGAACGCTCGACGGCGCTTTCTCCGGATTGACGCTCATCCCGCAAATCGGATCTTTCATCGCACGAGCTTCCCGAAGAGCTCCGTCAACTCGTCGTACATCCGCTCGCGCCGCGTCGCGTCATTCGATCGAATCGCCTCGCTCGCGCAGTGCTCGAGATGATTCCGCAGCATCACGCGCGCGACGCTGCGAAGCGATTCCTGGACCGCGGCGATCTGCACGAGGATGTCCGCGCAGTAGCGCTCGTCAATGACCATTCGCTGAATTCCTCGAATCTGTCCCTCGATACGTTTGAGGCGAACGGATGCTTGCTCCTTCAGGTCAGGATCGACAGCGTGGGCGTGCTGCTCGGTTCTTCTCATGGGTCGTGACGATACCCCAGGGGGGTATATTCGTCAAGACACCTGCTAGACTGTTTGCGTCAAGCGCAAGTCGGGTCTCGAGTAACGGTTTTCCCATGAACGCGGAAGAACTGTTTCTAGCGAACGTGACGACGATCGATCGGATCGCCGCCTTCATCTGCCGGCGAAATCACGTCGCAGAGGACGCCGAGGAATTCGCATCGCAGGTAAAGCTGAGCCTGCTCGAGCGCAACTACGAGATCATCCGCAAGTTCGAGGGTCGTAGTTCCTTCCCGACTTACCTCACGACGGTGATGCATCGTCTCTTCTATCAATACCGCGTGAAGGAGTGGGGCAAATGGCGTCCTTCCGCCGAAGCGAAACGCCTCGGCGACGCCGCGATCACGCTAGAGAAGCTGCTGACCCGCGACGGTTACACATTCAGCGAAGCGGTGCGCAAGATGAGCGACCGCCCTGTCGCCGAGCTCGAGGCGATCCACCACCGCCTCCCGCCCCGGCAACCGCGTCCTGTGTTGGTGTCGGACGATAGCGCCGCCGATTTGGCGTCGTCGACGACGTCAGAAGATACGATTGAGCAGCAAGACCGCGAGCAATCCGCCCGCACCGCCGCCCGCGTCCTCGACGAGTCGATGACGGAATTCGACGCCGAGGACCGCCTGATTCTGCAATTACGCTTCTGGCACGCGCGAAGAGTCGCCGACATCGCGACGGACCTTCACCTCGATCAAAAGAAAACTTACAAGCGAATCGACAAGCTGCTCGCCCGGCTCCGCGTAGCCCTCGAGCGCGCCGGAGTGTCCCGTGCCGTAGTGGAAGATTTATTCACCCACGGCGATCAGGAAATTTCCATGCGGGAAAATCCGCCCACAAGTCCCTCTGATCCAGTGACAGGGAACTTCGGGAGTGAAAGGCGGCTGTCGCCATGAGGACGCCGATGGAGCACACCGGATTCCCCTCGGACGAAACGCTCGCCGCGTTCATCGACGGCAAGCTGGACGCCGAGACGAGGCGACGAGTGGTCGAGCACATGGCCAGCTGTAATGAGTGTTATGGGACGTACCTCGGTGCCACGGAATGGGGGCGGGAGGGGGGAGGGCTTCAATCGGCACGCAGTACCGCCGCAAAGACGAAAAACTACGCGGTCGCGGCGGCTGGCGTTTTTGGTATTGCGGCGGTGCTCGCCGTCGTATTCTTCGCTCCGCTCGGCATGTGGTACCACGATTATTGGGCGCATGACGGAATGGTCGCTCTGGTCGCTGCGGCCAACGAACTCGACGACACGCCTGTCCAAGGTCGCTTGAGCGGTGGCTTTGAATTCAAACCCATAAGAGGCGTCACTCGCAGCGGCAAGTCTACGGATGACGATGAAAAGTCTTGGAAGATCTCAGAGATTGCGACCAAGATTTCTTCGGGTAATCCCTCGGTCGAGCAACTGCGAACGCTTGGTGCCGCAAAGCTGATTCTTGGCGATTCCCCAAAAGCGGTGGAGGCTCTGGAGCGCGCAATTTGCATGGAGACTCGTCACTACTCCGTCGCTGACGCGGTCAGAACGAGCGATGACGCACGCCTACTCAGCGATCTCGGCGCCGCCTATTATCAAAAATGGAGTCGCTTCCGCGACCAGACTGACCTTCAGCAGTCACTCGAGGCTAGCGAGCGCGCTTGGCGGATCAGCAAGAGCCCTGAATCAGCATGGAACCGCGCCCTTGGTCTCGAGTCACTCCGCTCCCCGCTCGCGCGTGCAGCATGGCAGGACTATGTAGACCTCGATCACACATCAGAATGGGCGAAGCGAGCAATGGAGCACCTGCGGCATCTCGAAGTAGAGGATTAGTAGAACCTCACTCACGCCATGGATGAAGACCGAAACGGCAACAACCTGGCGCACTCTCGCAGGCGATATCGCTTGGTCTCTGTTGTTTCGCTGCTCGTTGTGACTAGCGTTATTGGCGTGGCTGTACTGCGCGCACGGAAGCCTCAGGGCATTCCTAATCTCGTAACGGCAAATGCCTCACTGACGCAACGTGCGATCGAAGCGCGACTGAGCGGGGGATTTGCGCACCGGCCATACGCCGGACCGCACCGGGGAGGCGATGATTCGCATAGCGCGACATTTTGGGCGTTCTATGAGCCAGCACAACGGATTCGGGAGTTAGCCACCGATGAGCCGACTTCATTAAACTTACATGCGTTTGGCGTCGCTAATCTCTGTGTAGGCAACGTATCGAGAGCGGTCGCGACGCTTGATCATGTATTGCGTCAGGAGACCGGTGGCGAAGATCTCAATTGGAGCATCGAGCACTCACGCAATCCGTCGCTCTTGAATGATTTCGCGGCGGCACACATGGCCGAGGCGTCGCGGACTGAACAGTTCGGACAGACCTTGATCGCGTTCGCTGCCTTGGAGCGTGCAATCACTCTTGGCTCGCCGTCGGGCGAACTCATGTTCAACCGCGCCATGGCTCTGCAGCGGCTCAAGCTCCGGCGCGAGGCGATTACGGCTTGGAATGAATACCTCAAGACGGACTCTACAACCGGCTGGGCGGCTGAAGCCCGTCGCAATGTCGTGCATCTGGGAACCTCGAGAATATCGTGGACGAAACAAGCAGCGGATATGGCGGGGGCGGCGTTGCCGGCCAGTGCGTTACTGGACCCGCAACACGCACGCGCCTATTGCGAGGAGGAGTTGCTGCCGCAATGGGCGGAAGCACACCTCAAAGGCGAAACCGAAGCCGAATCAGTTCTTCTGACGAAGGCGGCCAGAGTCGGCAGGCTACTCACCGCCGTAACGCACGATCGAAGCGTCGAAGACGAAGTCTCCTGCATTGTGGGCGCTCGCCCAGGGCCTGCCTTGGCGCGGGCCCATATCGCGTACGCAGGCGCCATTCAGGCTTTCCGGAAGGCGCCGGCAGCCGCTGACGCTCGGCGAGATTTTCTGAACGCGAGCCGGCAGTTGGCCGCATTCAGCTCTCCACTCGCGCTTCGGGCTGCGATGTACGCGGCCACTTCCACGCACTACTCGGGGCGCAGCGCCGAGGCCGCGAAGGAAATCGATCGCGTCTTCGAGTCCATGGATATCCGAAAACACGACTATCCGACGATTGTGGCACAGTTGGAATGGGTGGCCGGATTGACCGCAGTATCTCGCGGCGAGTATGAGTCGGCGCTCGATCATTACCGTACGGCAAAATCACTCCTCGAAGAGACACAAGACATGGCAACGATCGCAGGAGTGTCGGCGGCCTCCGCGGAGTGTCTAAGGCTTCTTGGCTATGACCAGGAGGCTTGGCAGCAGATGTTCGAGGCGGCGGATCTTGCGCGACACGTGTCGCGTCAGCGGCGATACATGATTTTCGCCGAATGTGCGAGGCTGGCGACGACGAATGGGTATCTCGGCGCGGCGCGCTACTTCCAGAATTCGACACGCGCTGCGGCACGCGAGACCCAGGATCCGGTTTTAGAATGCGATTCACTGCTGACGGGTGCACAACTCGAGCGAACGATCGGCGAATCCTCCAGGGCTCTTCGCATGCTCGATTCAGCCGAACGAATTTTCGGAAGCATTCGCGAATCCGGTATGCAGAAGCGATTGATGTGCAGAATGGAGATCGAGCGCGGCGCCGCCTCGCTGCACAATGACGTGTCAGCCGCACTCGCGTCGCTCTCAGTGGCAGAACGAATGACGGGCGACGCCAATCTCGCGGTCTACGGTCCCCAGATTCATTTGCTGAAAAGCGATGCCTTCGCTGCGCAACGCCGTATCAGCGACGCCATTTTAGAACTGCATGCCGGTATCGATGCTTACCGGAAGCTGGAGCCCAGCCAGGAGAGTGCCGCCGACCGCGCGACCTTCGCTCAAACCGGCCGCCAGCTACAAGACCGGCTCGTGGCGCTGAGTCTCGGACGCGACGAGAAGAACGCCTTTGAGTCTGTACTTGCTGCAAGAGACGCGGCGGCACACTCCGTGCGCGTTCAGGATACGGGCACGGCGATGCTCGTCTATCACGTGCTTGATGGCGAGCTATTACTGTGGGTCATTCGCGGAGAAGAGCGCCGGCTCATCCGGCAGCCGATCGGATCGGCAGTGTTACGGAATGAGACAGACGCGTTAATGAACTCACTGGAGCACGCGGATGCGCTCGCCGCTACGCGAAAAAGTGCGGCGCGGGAATTTGATCTTCTCATTCGTCCCGCGCTCCCATTCCTTCAGGGCGTACAACGACTGCAGATCATGACGGATTCCGTGATCGACCGCGTTCCGTTCGGCCTACTTTTCGATCGCATGACACAGCAGTTGTTGATACAGAAGTGGGAGTTCGCGATCGTGACATCGTCCAAGGCGCGCCGCGACAAGCTGACGCTCCCGGAACGGCTTGATCGTGCGTCGCTGTTTATCGTGGCCGCGCCCTCAGTTTCGTCGCTGGAGACACTCGACGGTGCTCGCGAGGAGGGGCAATTGCTAGCCTCCCGGTGGCCGGGGAGTTCATTGCGAACCGGTATCGAGGCGACGCCGGCGGCTTTCTTGGAAGGCGCGAGACGCAATGAGATCGTCCACTTTGCCGGCCACGTGACGGACCATTTCGATCCGAAGCTCGCCGCTTTGCGACTCACGGCAGGAGCCAGTGGCGACGGACGGGTGACAGCATCTGATCTCGAAAAGCTTGCGCCTCATGCGCCGCGCCTCGTCGTGTTGTCCGGTTGTGCCGGCGCAGCAGGCAGATCGACGGCTCGCGGGCCATTGAGCGTTACACAGTCGCTTTTCACTGCAGGCGTTCCGCTGGTCGTCGCGTCGCTGTGCGACATCGACGACGGCGTAACGTCGGATCTCATGCTCGAGTTTTACAAACGTATTCGCGCCGGAGACCGCCCGGCGTCTGCGCTTCGATCTGCTCAATTGCAGTCGATCAACCGCTCGACTCCTCCGCGCGACTGGATCGCATTTCAGACGTATGAGAACCAAGAAGCCCTATAACAGAAAGAGAGGCTTGAAAATGCAGAGGTTGGCCGTCCGAGCCGTTCTAGTCCTGTTGTTATTCATCGGGGCGTCCTGCGCAAAGAGGGAAGCGAGTGCTCCGACGAACACTACGACTACGCAATCGACGCCGCCCAGCGTTCAATCGAGTGCGGCGGTCACCCCGGCGATCAATTGTCTTCCGCCTCCACCGAGCGGAATCGTTTGCGTCGATATGGCGTTGATCGGCCTCACCACCATCGCTGACAAGTCGGTTGCGCGCGATAGTGTGACCAAGACCGTAATCCTGGCAAACCAACCCGGGCACCAGGCGAGATTCATCGCCAAATACAACAATCTAGACTCGGGCTCGCGATCCAAATTCAAGCAGTTGTATTACCCCAATAATACTCCGAGCGATTACTATTATTATGATCTCGACGGCGTGCAGATCGTGTTGGACTACGACCCCAACCAGTGGAGCGGAACGGACGTATCGTTTTCCAGTGCGGGCGACAACAATAATGCCACAGCGCCGACTCTTAGCGGGCAGGACCAGAACGACAGATCCATTCACTGGATCCCGTCAATTAAGACGGTGCTCGGGACTACAACAGACCCGCGTGGCGTGCCCGAATACTTCAAGAAGGAACCGTCCAAGAACAACGTGTCGTTACGGATGCCCTTGCCGGGCGGTATGCTTTCGTCAATCCTTCGCGACCCGTATTGGATTTGGCAGTTTCAAACAACCGGGGGCGGATACAAGCAGACGCAGGTCGTCGCCGACGAAGTTCACTACACGTTCGATCTGAAGCCCAACAAGACTACGTTCGTCGTGTACGGACGGCCGTTCGCGCAGAACGGGAAGCCTCCCGATCCGTCGCAAGCGTTGTTCACGCTGCAAGTTGCAGCTCCGGGCGAGATCGCCATCCCGGTATTTCTGACGAATAGCCCTCCGAATGATTTTCTCTCGGATAAACCAGATTTGAAAGTCGGATACCGTGAGCCGCACTTTCACTTGCATTACAAGTTGGTGGCGGACCAACCCACAGAGTACAACCCGATCATCATCGGCAGCGTAAACAAGCCTGTTGACGTTTCGCTGCCGTTTAGCAGCACTGTGTACTGTGGCCCGGATACTTTTCCATGAGAATTGTGAGATCGGGGCGCCTAGTCGCCGTGCCGCAGATTGCGGTTGTGGCGATCCTTTGCCTGACGGGGTGTGTGACTCGCCCGGCGTCTCTGGCAGCTCCGGTGCCCTTGTTAGCTCCCCTGCCGCCTCTGTCGATACCACCGTTTTCAGGCCGATGGGCCGCGGTGGCCGACAACGCCCCTCTTGCAAGCTCGTGGCTTGGCACCTCCGCAGACAAGCAGGCGTCTTTTGACGCTGCGGCGCTGCAGAAACTCAGAAACGCCACAGCGCAGGCTTTCCACGTTCCGCTGGCTAACCTGTCGGCGGCACCCCAATTGAAGGTTCGCGACGATCAAACGAAACAGGTCGAGATCCAGCAACTCCATGGCGGCCTTGCGATCAGGAATGCGGGCATTCTGCTCGAGTTCAATTCCACTGGTGTACTGACCTATTTCCGCCAGTCTTTCGTTCAGGTCGCGCCTGAATTGCGAAAACCGTCGTTGCCATCGGATCTCCACGCCTTCGTCCGGGAACATGCGGTCTCCGAGATTCCTGACGGCGCCACTTCCGATATCGGAGAGATCAGCCCGCTGTTTCTCATGGCTGATGACGGCAATGCGGTCTGGGCTATAGAGGCGTCGGTTAAGACGACACGACAAGGCGAATCCGTGCCTGGACGGCTCGACATCGTCATTGCCGTTCCATTAGGTAAGGTCTTGGAGGTCACCGAGTACGACCTACCTCAGCAAACCTATAAGGCGAACGTGTTTTGGCCCACGCCGATGATCGATTGCACGACCGAATATCCAACCGTGTTCGCTTCGCCGCAATATGTCGACGTCGACCTTCGTCGCCTCGCAGCGAATGCCAAGAGAGCAGAGGGTTCGTATGCGAAGTTCTTCGACCTCGATCATTCCGGAGAGCAGGCGTGGGATGCCTGCAGCACCGGTACGTGCGAGTTTCATTTCACATGGCCGGCGGGAGGACGTTATTTTGCCGAGGTGATGATCTACTATGTCATAGACCGAATCCAGGATTACGTCCAGGGACTTGGATTCAGCCTCGCCGATCGTCAAATACAGGTCGACGCGATCGCGAGCCTCCCCTCGGTATACGCAAAGTATGAGAACAATAAGACGGGAACCGGAAACCTCTATTTTGGATTCGGCCCCAACGGGCTTAGCGTGGGCGCCGATGGGAAAGTGATTGCGCACGAATACGCACACGCTCTGCAGTGCGCCGAAACGAAGATGCAACTCAGTAAGAAGGGGCAGCCGCGGGGAATTGAGGAAGGGTTCGCCGATTATTTTGCGATTTCGACGTTCGCCATTGATGAAAAGCCGACCTGCCGCACCTGTATTGGCGTTTTTATGAATTCCGGAGCCTGTTTTAGGTCACTTGCACAGGCGACGCCATTTGATCCGGCACATATTCCGACAGACGCATATACACTCGGCCTGAAGTGGGCGAACGCGCTCTGGACGGCCGTTTCGGACATCGAAACTTCGGGAAAATCACTCGACGACGCGCGGCGTATCGTCGACCGCGGCGTCCTTCTCAGTCACCAGCGAGTTGGGACGATTCCTCAACCTCCGACGATGCCGACCTTTGCCTTTGCAACCGTCTCAGCCTTTCGCGATGACAGTGGAACCGCTAGTTACGCCGATGCGCTCTGCGCAGCGTTCGAAAAGCAAGGCATTCTCGAGCATGTCCAATGCGTCGATGTCAAAACGCTCCCGATCGCGATTCAGTGACGGGCGAGATCAAGACACAAGCGATCAAACTGATCGAGCTGGAGCTCTTCCGCTCGCGACACGCTATGGAGGCTGGTGCGCTCGATAATGTTTTCAACGTCGTCGCGGCGGACGCTCCCCTCCGTGATGAGATTGTTCCACAGAGTCTTGCGCCGCATGCGAAATGCGGCGCCAATGAGCTCCAGTAATTTGTCGCGATCGCTCACGCATGAGCGCTCAGCGCGCTCTAACACCACCACCCCACTTCTCACCTTCGGCGGCGGATAAAACGACCCCGGCTCCAACGTCATCAACAATTTCGCCGCCGCGAACACCTGCGTATACAAGGTGAGATACCCATAAGCGGGCGTTGAAGGTTTCGCCACGAGCCGGTCCGCCACCTCCTTTTGCAACATGAACACGGCGCGCCGGAAGTTCGGGTCGGCGATGACGCGTCGCAGGATCGGCGTCCCGACGTTGTACGGAAGGTTCCCTACCGCGCGAAAAGGGCGGGTGGGGAGGGGAACCTCGAGAGCGTCGCCCTCGATCACCTCCAAAGCCGATCCGAAGCGGGTGCGGAGCGAAGAGACTAGCGCAGGATCGATCTCGATCGCGGTCACGCGGCCGGGGTATCGATCGACCAAGAGCGATGTTAGGACGCCCTCCCCGGGGCCGATTTCAAGCACAACTTCGTCGTCCGCGGCTTCCACGGCGGCGACGATTTTCTCGGCGGCAGAACGATTTCGCAGGAAGTTCTGGCCCCATTTTTTCTTTGGTCGCATAAACTCCGATTCAGCATGGACCAGGCCACTGTCAATGATCAAATCGCCGCCGCTCATGACCTCATCGCGCGGCTACGGGCGGAAGTGGGGCGGGTGGTGGTGGGGCAGGAGCGGGTTGTCGACCGGCTCGTGATCGCGCTGCTCATTCGTGGGCACGTACTCGTCGAGGGGTTGCCGGGGTTGGCGAAGACGCTCGTCGTCAAGACGCTTGCGGCTTCGATCGACGCTTCATTCAAGCGCGTGCAATTCACGCCCGACCTTTTGCCGGCCGACATCACTGGCACGTTGATCTTCGATCCGGCCGGACGCGCGTTCACGCCGCGGCTCGGGCCGATCTTCGCGAACCTTGTCCTCGCCGACGAGATCAATCGCGCGCCGGCGAAAGTGCAGAGCGCGTTGCTCGAGGCGATGCAGGAGCGGCAGGTCACCATCGGGGACACCTCGTACGCGCTTCCCGATCCCTTCGTCGTCATCGCGACGCAGAATCCGATCGAGCACGAAGGCACCTATCCGCTGCCTGAGGCGCAGATCGATCGATTCGTGATGAAGCTGCGCGTCGACTACCCAACCGCCGACGAAGAAATGCGCATCCTCGGCCTCTACCTCGATCCGACCGCGAACGCCATCGCGGTCAAGCGCGTTCTGCCGCTCAGCGAAATCGCCGGCATCGCGCATCTCGCGGCGAGCGTTCACGTCGACGAGCGCATCGGCCGTTACCTCGTCGCCATCGTCGGCGCGACGCGCAAACCGTCGCCGCACGTCACGTACGGCGCGTCGCCGCGCGCGACGCTCGCCCTCGCGCACGTCGCGAAGGCGCATGCCTTCATTCGCGGGCGCGCGTTCGTCATTCCGGAAGACATCAAGGAGATCGCGCACGACGTCCTTCGCCATCGGCTCGTGCTTAGCTACGAAGCGGCGGCCGAGCAGGTCACCGCCGATGGCGTCATCGATCATGTTCTTTCGTCGGTCCCTGTTCCCTGAACCGACGCGCGAGCCGTTGCAGCGGCGCGTGCGCGACCTCGAGATCCTCAGCTCGCGCCTGATCCGCGCCGGCTTCGCGGGCGACTACCACTCCGCATTTCACGGGCGCGGCATCGAATTCGAAAAGGTGCGCGAGTACCTGCCGGGCGACGACATCCGCACCATCGACTGGAACGTCACCGCGCGCACGGGCGCGCCGCACGTGAAGGAATTCGTCGAAGAGCGCGACCTCACGATCCTCGTCGCGCTCGACGTCTCGGGATCGATGTCGTTCGGCTCGATCGACTGGCGCAAGATCGACATCGCCGCGGAGCTCGCGGCCGTTTTCGCGTTCTCGGCGGTGCAGAACTCCGATCGCGTCGGACTGATGCTTTTCTCGAACACCGTGCGCAAATTCATTCCGCCGCGTCGCGGCGTCATGCACGCGCAACTGATCGTGCGCGCGGCGGTCGACGCGGCCATGCGCGGCTGCGGCGGCAACGCCGATCTCGCGGCTGCGGGTATGTACCTCGAGCGCGTGTCGGCGCGCCGCGCGGTCCTGATCGTCATCTCCGATTTTCTCGATCTGGATTTCGAGCGCTCGATGCGAAGGCTCAATCGCCGACATGACGTCGTCGCGATCGGCGTCACCGATCCGCGCGAAGAGCGATTCCCCGATCGCGGACTCGTGCGACTGCTCGACGTCGAAAGCGGGGAGCGCCGTCTCGTCGATCTGCGGCGCAACGACGTCGCGCGACGCGCACAGCTTCGCGCATCGCAGCTCGAGCGTCGATTTCGGTCTGCGGCGATCGACCATCTCTTCGTGTCGACGGCCACGCCGTACGACCGCGATCTGCTCCGCTTCTTCCGCGAGCGAGTGGTGCGACGCCGATGATCGCGATATTCCTTCTCGCGTTGACGGCGACGTTTCATCCGGCAAAGCCGACGGTCGGCGATCCGATCGCGATCGATTTCGCGCAGCCGGTCGTGATTGAGAAGTCCGCGGACTTCGAGCTCGTCTCGCAGCGCGGCGGACACGTCGTCATCCGCACGTTCACGCCGAAGCCGATCGCGTTGTCGGGCGTGACGGGCAACGTGCGCTTTCGAAATCTCGTCGTGCCGGTGCGCTCGGTCTTGCCGCCGAAGGACGCGCTGGAACCGGCGCCGCTCGCGCCGCCGCGAATGCCGCCGCAGCCGCGCATGCCGTTGATCTTGATCGGAGTCGCGTCGCTGCTCGCGATCGCGGGTTGGGTGACGGCGTATCTGCTCTCGCGCGTGAAGAAAGTGAAGCCGCTCATCGTGATCGCGCCCGCGGAGCGATTTCGCGTCGCGGTGCAGCAGAGTGCGAAATCGAAGCAGCGATGGGCGTCGCTCGCCGACGCCACGCGCGACTACCTTGCGCAGCGCGGCTTCGGCGCCGAGCTCACGACGTCGCAACTCCTCGCGCGCTTAGACGACGACATCGTCGGCGAAATTTTGTCGCGCGGCGATTTCGAGAAATTTTCGCCGTGGGGCCCACCATCGGGCGACTTCGATGAGGTCGCGCAGCTCGCGCTCTCGCTCATCGATCGCTTCGAGCCGCGCGAGCCGGAGCAGGAGGCCGCCGCGTGATCCGCTTCGCCTCCCCGTGGTCGCTCCTCCTCGGCATCCTCGTCGCCGCGCGCATCGCGCTGCGCATCGTCGATCATCGCCGGCTCGCCGGCGTCTTCGGCTTCTCGTCGCTCTCGCTCGTCGCCGCGCGCACGACGTTTCGCGCGGCGCTGTCGTCGATTCCGTTCGTGCTCGAGTCGATCGCGATGCTGCTCTTCGTCGTCGCGCTCGCGCGTCCGCAGCGCGTCGTGCGGATGGCGGCGACCGATCGCTTCGGCATCGACATCGTCATCGCGCTCGACAGCTCCGGCAGCATGGCCGCGGAAGACTTTCGTCCGCGCAATCGCTTCGCGGTGGCGAAGGAGTTGATCGGCGACTTCATCCGGCGTCGTCTGGACGATCGCATCGGCATCGTCACGTTCGGCGTGCGCGCGGTGACGCGCGTGCCGATCACGTTCGATCGCGACGTCGCGGAAGCGATTCTCGATCGCGCGGAAGTCGGCGAGAACGGCGACGGCACCGCGATCGGACACGCCATAGCGACCTCGGTGAATCGACTGCGCACGTCGAAGTCGCGCACGCGCGTGATCATTCTCGTCACCGACGGCGTCAACAACTCCGGCTCGATCGATCCGCTCGTCGCGGCGCAGCTCGCGGCGAAGTTCGGCATCAAGATCTACACGATCGGCGTCGGCAGCGAAGGCGCGGTGCCGCTTCCGGTGAAGCGCCAGAATCAGATCACCGGCGAGATCGAAACGGTCTACACGACGATTCGCGGCGAGATCGATGAGCGCGCGCTCGCACAGATCGCGCAGACGACCGGCGGCGCATTCTTTCGCGCCACCGACGCGCGTGCGATGGGCGACGTGCTCACGCGCATCGACGCGCTGGAGAAGACGCGGCTCACCGCGCCGAAGATGGAGAAGATCGACGAGCTGTACGTGTCGCCGCTCATCGCCGCGCTCGCGTTGCTTTCGTTCGCGTTGCTCAGCGGCGAGACGTTCTGGCTGAAGGTGCCGGCATGAGAAGGCAGAAGGCAGAAGGCAGAAGGCAGAAATGATCTTCCGCGACGCCCGTTTCCTCTGGCTTCTCGCTGCCGCGCCGCTCGCGTTGTTGTTTCTCGTCGCGCGCGAGCGACTTCGTGCGCGGCTCGCGCGGCGATTCGTGTCGGAGCGATTGCGCGGCGTGACGAATGCGGTTCGCTCGATGCGGCCGTGGCTCGCCGCGATCGCGATCGTCTTCGCGATCGTCGCACTCGCCGGGCCATCGATGGGATTCGTGACGCTTCCGTTCACCGATCGCGAAGCGAATCGCGTCATCGCGATCGATGTCTCGAACAGCATGCTGGCCGAAGATGCGGGGACGTCACGGCTGGCGGCGGCGAAGGCGATTGCGAAACGGATGATCGATGCGTGGGATGGCCGCGTCGCGCTCGTGATCTTCGAGTCGCGCGCGGAAATCGTCGCGCCGCTCACGAGCGATACCGAGGCGGTGAGTGCACTGCTCGAGAGCGTGACCGCCGGTGAAGTCGGCGATCCCGGCTCCGACCTCGGCTCCGCCCTTACCGTTTCGATGAAGCTCGTCGAAGCGGATCCGGGATCGAAAGCGGACGTCGTGCTGATCAGCGACGGCGAAGATCAGGGAGCGAATCTGCAGGAGACGATTCGCCGTGCGCGATCGCGCAACGTGACGGTGTCGACGATCATGATCGGATCGCGGCAGGGCAGCACGATCAAGACGGACGACGGCCGCGAGCTGCGCAACGAGTCGGGCGACGTCATCACGACGTATGCGAAAAGTGAGACGCTCGAGTCGATCGCCAGCGCGACCGGCGGCATCTTTCTTGACAATCCGTTCGCCGAGCGCGCGCTCAATCCGTTGCTCGCGGCGCGCACATTCGGCGCTGCGAAGCAGAAGACGGTGCGCATTCCGGTCGATCGCTATCAGTGGCCGCTCGCCGCCGCGTTCGCGCTTTTCTTTCTCGGCTCGATCATGAATCGAGGCGCCGAATGATCGCGGTTCTCTTCGCGGTGTGGTTGCAGTCGACGAACTCGCGCGCCGCGACCGCGCGCGGCGTCGCCGCCTATCAGAAGAAGGACTACGGAACGGCCGCGAGCCAGTTCGCGAATGCGAATCAGTTGCAGCCCGCCGCATCGAGCGCCTTCAACCTCGGCACCGCCCAGATCGCGTCGGGCAAGCGCGAAGAAGGATCGGCGACACTGGCGAAGGCGATGAACGATCGCGCGCTGCGCGCCGACGCGCTTTACAACCGCGGGAACAGCGCGCTTGCGTCGAATGCGTACGACTACGCGATTCGCGACTACATCGATACGTTGAAGTTGCGACCCGGCTACGCGAACGCGAAGCGCAATCTCGAGATCGCGCTGTTGAAGAAGCAGCAGATGCAGCAGTCGAAGAGCGGCGGTCAGAAGAATCCGCAGGGCGGAAACGGCGGACCAAAGCCGCAGCAGCCGACCGCGGGAAAGCAACCCGAGCAGAAACCGCAGCCTGACTCGAGTGCGGAGGCGCTGCTGCGAGCAGTGCAGCAACAGGAGCAGGAAGAGCTGCAGCGGATGAAGAAGGCGCGCGCGTCGAATCAACGCGTCGGCTGGTGATTCGAATGCAGAAGGCAGAAGGCAGAAGGCAGAAGGCGTTGCGGTTCTTTCTGCCTTCTGCATTCTGCCTTCTGCATTTGAGCGTTCTCGCGAACGACCTCAGTGTCGACCATCGCTCCATCCATCTCGAGGAATCGCTCACCATCATCGTCTCGCTCGAGGACGACTTCGCGACGGTCGACTCGATCAATGTCCCTGTCAAGAATCTGACACTCGATAGCGCGCCGAGCATTTCGTCGCAGTTTTCGTGGATCAACGGCACGGTCGTGCGGCGCAAAGTGTTTCGGTTCACGGCGCATGGCGAGCAGGTGGGGCCGGCGCTCGTCGGGCCGCTTGTCGTTGTCGGCGGTCATGGGAATCGCGAAGTGCTGGCGCCGGTGTCGCTGCAGGTCGTGCCGGATGAAGCGTCGGCGACGAACGATCCGTTGACGATCCTTCGCGAGCTCGAAGCGACGGGACGCGAGCCTTTTTTCGTGACCGCTGAAGCGGATCGGACGACGGCGTATGTCGGCGAAGAGATCGTGGTGACGTGGTACCTGTACAACGCGGCGAGCGTGCAGCGATGGCAGGTGTCGCGCGTGCCGAAGCTCGCCGATTTCTGGAGTGAGGAGATCGACGCGCGCAACGAGCCGCCGGCGACGGTGATCGTCGGTACGCAGCCGATGGAGCGCGTCGTACTGCGGCGCGTGGCGATTTTTCCGCTGCATGCGGGGTAGTTGTCGATTGGGGGGATGGAAGTCGGCGCGGCGATCTTGCGGCGCGAGAACGACTCGCCGTTCGGCTTCTTCGAAGGAGCGGTCGTGGAGACGCATTTTCGATCGGCGAATCTCACGGCGGATGTGCGTGCGTTGCCGGCGGGCGCCGAGTCGGACATCGTCGGCGACGTTTCGCTCGAGTGCACGACACCGATCCAGCGCGCCGGCGGACCGATGACGTTCACCGCGACGATGCGCGGCCGCGCGAATCTGCGCACCGCGACAGCGCCGCGATTCAGCGGCGCGATCGCGGGGGAATTGGAAGTGCAGCCGCTCGCAGTGAATGTCGAGCGCATGCGCGATGGGACGTTGATGTCGCGGAAGTGGAGCTACATCGTGTTTCCCGCGGCGAATGGGACGATGACGATTCCGGCGCTTGTGGCGCGGGTCTTTGATCCGAAGACGGGGCAGCGAAGAGAAGTGCGGTGTGCGTCTGAAACGTTGGAAGTTCAGGCCGCGGATCTCAGTGGGGCGCCGGCGCCCTCGCCGGCGATCGCCGCCGGGGGCGGCGGCGCCCCACTGAGACCGTATCTGCCGTGGATTGCGGGTGCCGTCCTCGCGCTCGTGCTTCTCATCCTTCTCCTGATCCCCCTTCGTCGCGAGCTCGCTTTACGTCGCAAGGTCGCACGCATCATGAACAGCGGCAACATCCGCGAAGCCGTCGACGCACTCGTCGACAAGTCCATCGCCACTGAGTCCTCCGATCGCGGCGACGCCTATCGCTCGCTTCGCTCGCTGCTCGACGCGCTCGAGCGCGATCGCGTGCTTGCGGGCGAGGCCGATGTCGAACGGCGCGTGCGCGACCTCGTACAATCGCTTCGATGAATCCGCAGCCGACGCTCACCACCGAGCGCCTCATTCTTCGTCCTTGTGTTGCCGGCGACGCCGACGCGATTCAGCGTCTCGTCTCCGACGTCGAGATCGCGCGCAACACGCTCATGATTCCGCATCCGTATCCGGAGGGCGGCGCGGCGGAGTGGATCGGCAAGCATGCCGCGCGCGTGGATGATTCCGAGGAGATTGTGTTTGGGGTTGTGGAGCGGGAGAGCGGGGAGATCGTCGGCGTCATCGGTCTTGTGCCGAAGAAACACAATCGCGCGGAGATCGGCTACTGGATCGGCGTTCCGTACTGGGGACGCGGATACGCCAGCGAAGCTGCTCGCGCCGTCATCGCCTACGCCTTCGAAAACCTCGGCCTCAACCGCGTCGAAGCCGCGCACTTTTCACGCAATCCCGCAAGTGGGCGCGTCATGCAGAAAGCGGGGATGACGCACGAGGGGACGCATCGCGAAGCCGTCCTCAAGTGGGACGAATACCTCGACACCGAGATGTACGCGATCGTCCGCCGAGAATGGCGGCGCGACGAAGCGGCGTTACGTTCCGTAGAATGAGTGCCATGCGAAGCGCATTCATCGCCGCAGCAACGCTCTTTGCGGCGACGAGTTTGTTCGCGCACGTCCACGCCGTGCGGCCGGTGGCCGAGGGGGTTTACTCGGGGACGGTGGTGGATGCGACGACGAGCAAGCCGGTCATCGAAGCGGAAGTCACCAGCGGTTCGCGCACGGTCAAGACGAACGCGATCGGCCTGTTCAACCTCGTGATCATCACCGGACGTCCTGTCGCGATCACGATCCATCGCTCCGGATACGAAGACCTGCCGTTGACGACGACGCTGCCGACGCCGTCGGCGCCCGAGGTTTCGCCGGTCGTCCCCGCGCCGCCGCTGCCGGTGACGCCGCTGGCGCTCACGCCGAAAGCGACTGTGGTCGTCAAAACGACCAATGGAACGACGATGCGCCTCGACGCCGACACCGTTCAATTCGCGTACGTGATCCCGTTCTCGAATCCTGCGACGAGCACGGTCGCGAGCGTTTGTCACACCGACGGAACCGCGGACGACATCGATCGCAGTGAGCTCGCGCGCATCATCGGGCCCGCCGTGTCGACGACGAACGCGGCGTGCTGCAAGCTTGGTCCCGCGCTCGCGATCGACTTCGAGATGAAGACCGGCGAGAAAGAGCACGTCCTCCTCACCGACAGCTGCTTCGGCTACGACTGCATCTTCACCGGCCGCGATCACGATTCCGCGCAATACGTTCAGGTGAAATTCACGGACGTGGCGTCGATCGATTTTCCGTAGCTCGCATAAAGTACGGCGGTAGATCCTGGCAGAATTATTGCCAGAACGGCTTAGGATGAGACAGGCAGCACTTCTTACGGCGGTACTCATGTTCGCCGTTCAGCTTGTCGCCGCTCCGCCGAGCGCGAAGTTGATGGACCATTGGCAGCAGGTATATGCCGATAGCGGTGTGATAATTCTCGAAGACTCCGCGAGTTCGGTGAATGCCCGCGAAGTTGCTGATGTTCTTCGACTGAACGGCGCGACGCACATTACGGTCCTCAACAATGAAGCAATCATTGCGACGCTTTCGAATTTTGACCTAGCGTCTATCCGACGATTGCCCCATGTACGGTATGTGGCTCGCGACTCAGCGGTTCCACCCGACATCAAGGCAACTGCCAGGGGTCATGCGCACGCGGCGATAGCTTTCTATGAAGCAGATCACCGAAGGCTACCACTGGGTCACTGTCAAGTACTTTGAGCTCACAGGTAGCGCCTCGGTCTATGTCACTTGGAATTGAGTTCAATGTTAAGAAGACTCACGATTCTTGCATTTTGTGTTCTCATTGATCGCGGCGCCTTGGCGTCGGATCTCGAGCGAATTCTCATCCCTGTGCACGTAGCGGCGAGAGCGGACGCATCAGGATCGGTGTGGTTCTCTGAGACTACATTTGTGAACGAGAACGTCAGCCCGACTCCCATCGACGGATCGGGGGTGGCTGACTCCCACATTCCGGCATTGATGTCAGGGAGTTTGCTGCTCAAGCCGAACTTCGAAGGTGGCAATCCCGGCCTGTTCTTATATGTTCCGTTGGAAGACAGTGCAAAAATTGCATTGCAGACGCGCGTATATCGAGCGAATGACATCGCGGGTGGAATCATCATTCCGGCGGTGAAGAGTGACGAGGTCTTGCATAAGACAGTTCATCTTCTCGGTATCCCGGCCGGACCGCAATCTCGTGTCAGACTGAGGATCTACGACGTGAGCGGTGCGCACAGCGGCAACGTGCGCGTCATTACGTTCGCGGGTGCGCAGCGAAGCGATTTGATTGTCGCTCTTTCGGCTCCCGGAGATTTTCCGGCGGGATCGAGACCGAGCGTGCCCGCCTACGCCGAAATCGCGTTACCTCTTCCGCCGGCGACCGAGCACATGATGTTCGTCGATATTGAACCCCTCGGGCTCGAGCAACGTCTCTGGGCATTTTCAACGACTACCGATGACAATTCCGGCAACGTAGTTGCTGTCCTGCCGTCCAGATAACGCATACAATGCCCGCAACGTGACCGCCGAACCTCAGTTCGCGCGCGCCGCCGTCCTCGCGGAAATCGATCGCGTTCACGCCGCACAGCGCGAGAGGCGAGCGGGCTCGGCGGCGACGACTGCTCCGCAGCGCATCGCGAAGATCCGCGCCCTCGAAGAAGCGCTGCTCGCACGCCGCGACGAGATCCGCGCCGCGCTCTGGAGCGACTACCAAAAACCGCCGGCTGAAGTGGATCTCTCCGAGATCTATCCCGTCATCGGCGAAGCGCGGCACGCGCGCCGGCATCTGCGAAGTTGGATGAAGCCGCGCCGCGTGGCCACGCCGCTCGCGCTTCTCGGATCGCGCTCGAGCATCCTTTACGAGCCGAAGGGCGTCACGCTCATCATTTCCCCCTGGAACTTCCCCATCAACCTCACCCTCGGCCCGCTCGTCTCCGCGATCGCCGCGGGCAACAGCGTGATGGTGAAGCCGTCCGAGATGACGCCGCATTCGAGCGCGTGCATGAAAGCGATCCTCGCCGATCTCTTCGACGAGAGCGAAGTCGCGGTCATCGAAGGCGACGGCGAAGTGGCGAAGGCGCTGCTCGCGAAAAAATTCGACCACATCTTCTTCACCGGCAGTCCGCGCGTCGGACGTCTGGTGATGAAGGCGGCGGCGGAGCATCTGACGTCGGTGACGCTGGAGCTCGGCGGCAAGTCGCCGGTGATCATCGATCGCACCGCGAATCTCGACGAGGCCGCGAAGAAGATCGCATGGGGAAAGTTTTTCAACAGCGGTCAGATCTGCATCGCCCCCGACTATCTCCTCGTCGACGAAAGCATCCGCGCGGAGATGAGCCGCAAGCTCGTCGAAGCGGTCGCTGCGATGGGAGTCGACGGTGCGCGCGGCGTGCTCGTCAATGAAGCGCACGCGGCGCGAATTCGTCAACTGGTTGACGATGCGGTCGCGGAGGGCGCGGAGCTCGTCTCCGGCGGCGTGGCCACGGAGCGCGACGTGTCGCCGACGATTCTGTCGAACGTGTCGCCGTCATCCGCGGTGATGCAGCACGAGATCTTCGGACCGATTCTCCCGATCATCGGCTATCGCACGACGGAAGACGCGCTGCGCATCGTCGCCGAGCGCGAGAAGCCGCTCGTCATGTACCTCTTCAGCAAGAGCAAGCAGTTCGTGAGCGAGATCCTCGCGCGCACGAGCGCGGGCGGCACGGTCATCAACGACACGCTGATTCACTTCTATCAGGTGAACCTGCCGTTCGGCGGCGCGGGCGAGAGCGGCATGGGCAACGCGCACGGCTTCTTCGGATTCGAGGCCTTCTCGAACATGCGCGGCGTGCTCGAGCAGCCGACGCGCTTCAGCGCGATTCAGCTCATGTATCCGCCGTACACGAAGTTCAAGCAGAAGCTGATCGATCTGACTCTGAAATACTTCTGAGCGTGCTCGCGCGCATCCGTTCGTTCGCCCGCCGTTTTCTCATCGTCACTCTGATCGTCACCGGCGCGCTGTGCGGCGTCCTGGCGGTGCTCTTTCACTGGTGCGTCGAATCGGCGCGGGAGTTTCTGATCGGGTTCGCGCTCGAGCGCGACGGAACGACGCGCGTGATTCTGATGATCGCCATCCCTGCGGTCGTCTTCGCGTTGATCGCGTTCGCGATTCGCAAGCTCGCCCCGCGCGCGGTCGGCGCGAATCTCGCGCGCGTGCGCATGGCGTACAACGAAGATCCGTCGCTCGTCGGATGGCGCAGCGTGCTCGCGACGTTTTTCGCGACGCCGCTCTCGCTCGGCGCCGGCGCGCCGCTCGGGCCGGAAGGTCCGATCACCGTGATCACGAGCGGATTCTCGGCCGCGGTGGCGCGAACGCTCGGACTCCCGCGCAAGCTCGTGCGCGGAATGATCCCGGTCGGCGTCGCGGCCGGCATCGGCGCGATCTTCAACGCGCCGATCACCGGCGTCGTCTTCGCGCTCGAAGAGATCGTCGGCACGGCCGAGCGCGGACTTCTCGGCGGTGTTCTCGTCGGCGCGGTCGCTGCCGCCGTCGTCGAACGGATGCTCCTCGGCGGGCGCGCGCTGCTCGCGGCGCCGACATCCACATGGAACGACTCGCGCGAGTTGATTGGATTCGCGCTCCTCGGTTCGCTCGGCGGCATCGTGTCCGGCGGTGCGATCGCGGTCACGCATCGATTGAAGCGTGCGTGGATCGGCGTGATGCCACGCGCGGAGCTGCGCGTCGCGCTGGCCGGCGCGCTGATCGGCGCCGGCGGTTTGATCGAGCCGCGCGCGCTCGGAGTTGGATACGAGTCGGTCTCATTCTGGCTGCACGGCGGCGGAACGGTGGAGACGACGTCGATCGCATTCGGAGTGAAGGTGCTGCTCGTCGTCGTCGCGCTGAGCGCCGGTGTTCTCGGCGGCAGCTTCGCGCCGTCACTCTTCATCGGCACAGCGCTCGGTGCCGCCGTCGGTCACCTCGCGCAGTCGACGTTTCCGGCGATGGGGATCGATCCGAAAGCCTACGCGATCATCGGCATGGGCGCATTCTTCGCGGGACTCCTGCGCAGTCCGATCGCGGCGGTGCTGATCGTGATCGAAGTGACGCGCGATTACGACCTCGTGCTGCCGCTGATGCTCGGCGTCTCGCTCGCCGTGGCGATTTCGCGGCGCATCTCGAAGCTGAGCCTCGTCGAGCAGCAGATGATCGACGAGGGATACGTGGAGACGCACGTGCGCGTGGAAGACGCGATGACGCGCGACGTGATCGTCGTCCGCCTCGATGCGATGATCGCGGAGTTGCCGTCGACGCATCGCTTCTATCCCGTCGTCGATGACGGCGGGCAACTCGCCGGCCTCGTGTCGCGTGACGCGATCGAGCGCGCCGATCCGGCGGCGCGCGTTCGCGACGTCATGACGCCGTCGCCTGTGATCGCCGGCGTGCGCGAAGCGGTTGCGGACGTCGTCGCGCGCATGCGCATTCAGGGCGCGGATCGTTGTCCGGTCGTCGATGCCGCCGGGCGCGTGGTCGGTTTCCTCAGCCCGGCCGACATCGAGCGAGCGCACGAAGAAGAAGACTTCAGTCTTTTTGGCTCGTGATCGCGCCGGTCGTGCCTCCCATGATCGGCAGAACGAGTCCGGTGATGTACGAGCCGGTCACCGGCGACGCGAGAAATACGAACGCCGGCGCGATCTCCTCGGGCTGTGCCGGACGCCGGAACGCGGTCGCGCTACCGAAGTCTTCGACATCGTCCGCCTGGCGATCGGCAGGATTGAGCGGCGTCCACACCGGGCCGGGTGCAACGGCGTTGACGCGGATGCCGCGATCGGCGACGTTCGTCGCCAGCGCTTTCGTGAACGCGTTGATCGCGCCTTTCGTCGCCGAATAGTCGAGCAGTTCCGGCGAGCCGAAGATCCCGGTCTCCGATGACGTGTTGATGATCGAGCTGCCATTCTTCATGTGCGGCAGCGCTGCGCGCGACATGAAGAACGTGCCGTAGACATTTGTCTTGAGCGTGAGATCGAAGTGGTCGTCGGTGAGCTCTTCGAGCGATGCCGTGTGCTCCTGGAATGCAGCGTTGTTGACGAGGACGTCGAGGCCGCCGAGCTCCGCGACCGTTTGCTCGACCGCGTCGCGGCAGAACGACGCGTTGCTGACGTCGCCGCGAATCAGAAGACATCGCCGCTTCTCTTCTTCCTTGATGATTCTCCGCGTCTCTTCGGCATCGCTGTCCGCATCGAGATAAACGATGGCGACATCGACGCTCTCGCGTGCGAAGAGCACGGCGACGGAGCGGCCGATGCCGGAGTCGCCGCCGGTGATCAGCGCGACCATGCCCTCGAGCTTGCCGCTCCCGCGATAGAGCGGATTATCGAACATGGGCCGAGGATGGAGGTGGGATTCGAGGCCGGGCTTGCGCTGGTGTTGTTTCGGGAGTGGGTTCGACGGATACGTGCGCGATCCCGTCTGCACGCCGGTCTTGTTTTTCTTCTCGGGTGGTTTGCGCGCCTCGTCGCGTTCGACTTGCGCCTGCACGTTGCGCTGCTTGTCGATTGCACGGATCGTCTTGCCGCTCGTTCGTCGTTTCGTGGCCATGCGAGGCGAACGTGCAAGTTTC
>Ga0105245_10000466_pt1 | contig 37002 bp, 41 predicted proteins | sample KBSM54metaG_FD_81523 | JGI IMG/M metagenome (GOLD analysis project Ga0105245, IMG submission 81523) | Miscanthus rhizosphere microbial communities from Kellogg Biological Station, Michigan, USA - KBS M5-4 metaG | ecosystem: Host-associated > Plants > Roots > Rhizosphere > Soil | place...
CGGCAATACGAACGAATCGTCGAGTTGTTTGCCAAACTGACGAGCTGCCGATTGGGGCTGCGCTCTCGGCCCATCACTAGAGAAGGACAGACAGGCCTGCGGATCGAGCCAATGGTAGTTACTGCCCGAGGAGAGATCTCGATGTCTTTCTCCGGTACGGGGAGGGAAGAGGCGCTCGTGCTGGCCACCTTGCTGTCGCGCGAGCAGGGTCGGCTCCTGGTGCTCGACGAACCAGCCGTCAATCTGGAGCCAACCATGCAGCGCCGTCTCATTACTGCACTTCGTGGCGCCGGGCAGGTGCTGATCATCACACATAACCCTGACATGGTGCCGATCGATGGTGTCGATGATCTTGAAAAGATTACGCGTCTCGCTCCGACTCTCGACGGGGTCGAAGTTCGCCGTGCCCCATTGCTGAAAGCTGACGAGAAACTCGGGTGGCGCAAGCTGTTGGAACCGACTCACGTCCGTGGGTTGTTGTTTGCTGCGGGAGTGATCCTCTGCGAGGGACAAACAGAGACCGGTGCACTGCCGGAGTGGTGGCGCGACACGAGCGCGCTTGGGCTACCAGACCCAGAAGCCGCCCACATCCCGATTATTAGCGTCGGGGGAGATAAAGCGTTCGGCTCGTACGTCAGCTACCTCGACGCGTTCGGCGTGCCGTGGGCGATCATCGCCGATGGACCAGCGCTCCGTAGCGACAGCGTGCTGGCAAAACAGCTTGCTGCGCGCGAACAGGGACTACCGGCTGATCCGCCTGGCGACCGTGACGACTTCGAAGCTTGGCGAACCTACTGGCGTCAGGTCGGCGTCTTCACCCTCGCTGACCAGTTCGGTGACGACGGCATGAAGGGCGGCGAGTTCGAGGCATATCTTGAACACGTCGATCAAACCATCTACGACAACGCCAAAGTTATTGGAGGGCGGAGTAAGCCGCGGGTAGGAGCATGCTTCGCGATCGAGCACCCCACGCCGCCCTCGGAAATTTTGGATCTCTACATTCGGATCATGAGCGTCATTACCCCGAAGAGTTCGACCTTGTGGTCGGCAGCTTCCTTAGGGTCTTGAAACTGGGCGCGTCGTTTGCTGCTGCGTTCGTGGAAGGGTCCGAGGCGTATATCGTCGGCAGACACTACTTCCCCATGCCCTCTGTGGAAGCTAGCGATGCTAGAGCCGGCATGGAAACATGGCGGTCGGGTTGGAGATATCTATAATCTCCAGTCGGCTTCGGCGATCTGAGAGCAGTGATACTTGCCGTCGGACAGACGAAGCGCCTCAGCTCGTAAGCTACGCAGCTTGTACACCACTGCCCGCGTACGCCAGGGCGTAGCTTGCTCAACCAGTTGGCAGTCGGGCACCATCATGACTGACACGATACCTAAAGAACGGTTAGACCAATGGCCAAGAAAACGACGGTCGAAGTCTTCGACGACTTGGACGGCTCCAAGGATGCGACAACCGTCAAGTTCAGCCTCGATGGCAGGCAGTACGAGATCGACCTGAGCGGGAAGAATGAGAAGCAGCTCAGGGCAGCGCTTGAGAAGTACGTCGCGGCGGCAACGCCGGTCCGCGCCGCCACCGTGACAGGTCGCGCGAAGTACGGCACAGGCCCGGCTCGACGTGACACGAAGCACATCAGGGAGTGGCTGCGGGGCCAAGGCGTCGAGATCAGCGACCGTGGTCGGATTCCGACCGATCTCATGCAACAGTACGAAGCGGCACACGCAGGCTAAGCCTGGCTGGGTCTAACTCGCCAACTGCCGTAGCCAAGCCTCCGCGGCCCTGCGCGGAGGCGCCACTTCGTTTGTCGCCTCTCCTGCTAGCGCTCGCAAGCAGCCACGCCTACGCCGGGAGAAGCGCCAGCAAACGCTATGGAAATCAGAACCCTCAGCTACGCTATCTGAGGTGGGGAGTGATAGGCAGCACGAGCAGGGTTCGGGCCACCAAGACGCAAGCGCAGCACTAGAGCTGGCGATAGCCATCCTCGAGGGTGTACCAGATCCAATTATTGACATTGGTCTGGCCTATTGGCAGCTGGAGAGCGTCGACGAGGCCGGCATAGCTCGCTGGACGTGGTCGACACGCGATATCAGCACGGAGGGCCTGGGCGCTATTCAGCATGTCGCAGCAGCCGGCGTTCGTGCACTGGTACCCGACGCAGTGTGCCGAGCTTGTGGTGATCAACTGGCTGTGCGGACCCGAAGCGACTTCAGTGCAGTGCTGGTCGGTGGAGCAGCCACGTGCGTGGATTGCGACCCGAAGTACATCGACGGTGCCGAAAAGGCGCGTGCCGTCTTCGGAAGCGATAGGTATCGAAAGACGGCAGCCGAGGCAGCGACCGCACGGGTGACGCGCGAGGCAGAACAGCGCTGGAACGCGCAGCGCCGGCAAGTGGTCAACGACCGCTACGAGGTTACGTTCTCTCCAGACGACGAAATCCCCAGGGGCCGGCTTGAACATGCTGTAACGCTGCTTACCATTCTGCGGCAAGGACACACAAGCGACCAAAACCCGGGCCTTATCCTGCCGGTGAATGAGTGGCGGCACCGCCTGACAGCGGCGGCGGACGTCGCGACCGTTGTGAATGAGCTGAACCTGGTGGGCCTTGTGCGTGTACATCCCGCGACCAAGGACACTGTGTTCCTATTCGAGCCTGCGTCGTTCGCAGAGGCCTGGACCGCAGCGAACGGCGTCGTTGACGACGTCGCTCCGCCGCGTCTGGCCAACCGATATGCTCCGACAGAAGCCTGTTTCTACATCCCGTTCGGGACGAGTATGGGCACCGCAGTGCGGCGGATGGATGATCACCTCACGCATCGGCTACAGATTGCGGGGCTAGACGAGACGGATCGTCTGCAACTGCTCGGGCTCCTCGCGGATACCATCGCCGACGAAGCAGTGCACTACTTCGAATACCAAATCGCCGATAAGTCGCTTCCACCGGTTCCCGAGCAGCATCGTCCGCGACTGCGCGAAGCGGCGCGCAAGGCCGCAGACTATATGTCACTTGGCCGGCTGTACTGCCAAGCCTGGCGGGCTGCTCGGGACGGTGCTGTTGCCGCACAACGGCACGGGATGCCGAACTCTCCGAACATGACGACCCACGCGGTAAACAAGTTCGAGAACTTCGCGAATGACAGGTCCCAGGCCGCTGGCGAACCGTTCGGTGAGCTTGCCGACTTGCCGATCGCCGGCATGACGCGGACGCTGTTCCACGTGGTCCTCGACGCCAGTCCTTTCAACTTCACGGTTGATCAGGCACGGGCGCTTCTCGCCGGTATCCCAGTGCCCGACGATGGTTCGTGGGCTTGGCCGGCTGCTGCGGACCGGGTCATGAAGAGCGTTGACCTGGGTGACTGGGACGGCCAGCTGCTTCGCGATGAGCTCGAACGGATGCGCTCGCACTGGAGTCGCTCGCGATCGCTTGCACCGCAGACCAGAATGGCCGAAAAGGTCGCGGGCCACTACGACGTCTATGCCAAGACCGCGAGCGCTCGTGACGCGGCAATGGCCGCAGTGGAGATAGCGCTCCTCACTGCGCGTGCTGGTGCCGACGATGCGGTAGCGGCTCAAGCCGTTCTCCTTAGATGGGATGACGCGCTTGCCGAGCACCGAGGAACGGCTGCGCTGCAGCCGAACGAAGTCGATGACCCCGGACGTGCTGAGGCCGGTGCAGATGACGAAGAATCGGCTGTGCAATCAGTGCAGGGCAAGGCACCGGTTCAGGGGCGACCGGCACCGGGTGGACGGAACCGCTCGACACGCAAGAACAAGAAGAAGCGACGGCGCTAGCCGTCTGAACTATGGGGAGGACTTCATGGCAGTTACCATCCAACTGACTTGGGACAACACGATCATGCTGGGAGAACTTGCCCAGTTTGTGGCACATGCGCGAGCGGGCGGCGTCGGTGATGGTGACGCGCTGGAAACGGTGGTCGCGGACAACGACCCGGATCTTCAGCTTGGCTGGCGAGTGGAGCTTGGTGAGCCGACTGGAGGAATGGAAGCCACGGTCAAGCTTCCGGCATCGCTGGCTGGATCCATCGTCGAGTTGCTGAACCTTGTTGCCGAGAGCGATGGCGACGTACGCGGACTTCAGGAGGGCGTTGTGAAGGTCCGTGACGAGCTGCTGCAGGCGCTCCTGCGTCCGGCTGCCCAGCGTTTCGACGATACGGCTGGTTAGACAGTCGCTCTGGTTCTTCGCAGGAACTCGACGCGCTAGCTCAGTGCACCGTGCGCAGCGTCATGATGCTGACCTTGCGGCGCATCTGGGAATAATGCGTGCACGGCGTCTAGCGGTCAGCGAATCCGTCCTCGCACCGGAGGCTGGCGGCAACGCGGGGGCAGGGAAACCACTAGTAAAAGAAAGAGGATTCTACGCCGAAGTTCTTCTCCGCTCGCTATCGTGAACAGAAGGCTTGCATAGTAGGCGTGGGATCGGCCGCTGGTTGCTAGCGTCCAGCCCTCGGACGTGCTGGCAACCGCAGGGTGGTAGGGGGTGTCCTAAGTGGGGTATAGCGCCAATGATCGCCACCTTGATGATGCGCGTCGGGCTGAGTACCACGCCGCTCAGGCTCTCGAACGGATTATGATCGAACATGGACAGTTCCTCGCTGCAATAGACTTTCCAGGCGCCCAATTGATCAAGATGCGAGCGATCAAGGCGGTTCCCAAGCGCTTTGGCCGGAGCGATCTCGTCTACCGTCGGCTGCCACCGATCTTGGCCTGGAGATGTGTATCTCAATTTCCACGTACTTCGACGTCGGAGCCCAGCGAGGAGTGGCTGGGTCAGGACGGCAAGGTCTACCAGAAGATGACAAGCTGGATTCAGGGTCAGTCGTATGACGACTGGAGGATCGCCGAGCCGAGTATCGGATCTTGCTATCGTAACAGCCTGCAGTTTATATCGCGGATGTTGAGACATTGCCGTGCGCCTGGAGCTCCTACTGCTTCGATGGCAGCTTTTGCGTCAGACAGTTTTGGTGCGGACGGAGTAACTGTAGAACTCTTGACCCCTCGCCCTGCGCTGCCAACGCAAGGGCAGCAGACGGCGGCTGGTCTTGAAGCGCAGTGTGAAGACCCTCGTGCCGCCATTGACCAGCAGGCGATTCCCCAGCCTCGTCAGCTCCGTAGTCGGCAAGACTATATTCGATATTTGCTAATGTCATGCCTTCATCAGTTCACGCTGGCGGGGCCTGGAACAGCGTCATCAATTAGCAATATCGACTCGTTCCTGACCCCGTTTGCTCCGTACGTACCGGGAGGTCAAGCTCGGGTTGGTGAAGTGGTCGATCTGATAGCTGAACTGGCGGCTTCTGGTCAGGCCGAATGGATCGACGTGCTTCGGCCGGAGCGGCGCTGGGGGGTTGATGTGCTCCCCGCTGGCAGCGACAGATTCTCGGGGGTCATGCCCGAGCACTTTTGGACGGATGCCGCCTTCGGCATACGATACGATCTTATTCTTACGGAAGATGGGCTATGCGCTGCGGAAGATAACGCCGCCGCGTTCACCACCGCGGGGTACGTGAAAAGTCTGCGTAAAGAGTTGTTGCTATGGGTCGGCAGGAAGGCCAGCTCCACCAGCGTTTCACTGCCCGCCTTTTGTGCGAATGCGGCCTCTCATATTGACGGTGTCCCGGCAACGAGGGCGGACGTTGTGCGTACGGCTCGATGGCTCACTAGCCGTGGCTATATTTCCGCCGTGGATTCCACGGGCTATCTTACGGATTCTGCGCAGGTGCGGATCACCCGGCAAGGGCTGACCTGCATCGATCATTACGGAGGGGACCCCGATAAGATGGGCGAAGCACAACAGCAGGGTGGGAGCCATCACTCGTTTCAGGCGAGCGATGGAGGGATCATCAACATTAGTACGCGTGTGTCGAATCAGGTCGGCAAGCTGACGATAGAGCATGTGGATATCGCCAGTCTGGTTCGCTTCACGGAGGCGGTGACTGAGGCGCTGCCTAGCCTGTCGATCCCTACCCCCGAGAAGTCGAACGTCAGCGTTACAGCGGCCGAAATCTTGAAAGAGGCGGCGAAGGCGGATCCCGATCATCCGAGGCTGAAAGCGCTTGGTGCGGCGCTGCGCTCAACGGTTCAGGACGTCGCAAAAGGCGCAGGGAGCAGCGCAGGCAGTTCACTTGCAGCCGCTCTACTGAGCTTGTGGCACCCGTAGGTTCGAGATCCAAGCGAGATTCCGGCCTCTGGCCGTCGGATCGCTGGGCAGACGCCGGGTCCTATTGTATTTAGGACTCGCCTGCGTGCTGTTGCGAAGCAGCTGGGAGAGGGCAAGGCGCTACCTCCTACTGCTCCGCCGCTGCGATCTATTGGCGATCTGTCGGTGCGTATCCAGCGGACGGGACCTACGTCCAGGGCTACCAGAGCGGCGAGGAGTTCGTGGCGAGCAGCGGCACGGTCACCCGCGTAACCACCACGCCGCTGCCGGCCGCAACCGCGGTCGACGACTGGTCGATCCCGAACCAGCTTGGCGGCACGGAGTAACAGACGTCTGCGGGTTCTTCTTCGTTGTAGGTGCGACAAGGCTGCGCGCACGTCATGAACTGACGTACCGCATGGCCTGCGTGGGGACGAGAACACGGAGAACTCGTGGGCAAGCCAGCCTGCTAGAGATCTCCTCTTCTCGTCCTCGCGTTTCGTACTACTTCTTTATCTAGAGTGAAGCTTGAGCGCCGCGGCTACCCCCGCAGCGTTTTTAGTAGCTGTTCAGCCTGCGCTAGTAGCTGGTCGTAGGTCATAATGCTGACCCCATGTAGTCGCGCATTGAGCCCGTGTAGGGCCCGCATCCGCCCTGGCTCCCACTCGCTTGAACGGCCGATGACAATCACCGCGCGAGGGTGATACGCCAAGACTTCCGGATGGTCTCGAAGCCCGTTGGCGGCTGCTTCGTGTAGCGCATCAAGGTAGCGGTGACATTGCCCAATCGCCATAGCTGCTTCGCGCGACCAGAAGAATGACCTGTGAGTATCATCCCACCCTATCGGATCCATGTTCGGTCGCTTGAGTTCGAAGATGTCGCGAAACCCGTTTGCAGTCTGTGTGAGTAGGCCATCCACCGAGTCGCCAAGGGCGATTTGCCTAACCGTATCCCGCATGGTGTAGATATTGCCAAACGCCCAGTGGTGACGCTCACACCATTCCTGGTAGACCTGCTCGTTGGTCACGTTGTCGTCAAGGTTTGAGCGCAGCTCTTCGATGGCTGAGGATAAGTCATTTAGGCGGACATTGGCCTGCACTCCGTGCAGGAGCGCTGAGCCATCATCGGAACTCTGAAGTGCCTGTAGTATGCGCCCATCTGCCAGCAATGGCAGAATGGCTTGACCGACCGCAGCAGGGTTCTGTCCGTCGAGATTCGTATCCGTGCCGTTTAGGCGAAGAATGAGGAAGTCGCCGTCTTCGGCGGCCTCTGCGACGGCTAGACCCTCTTCGAGTACCCGCTTGAGATCCTTAGCCTCCTCGTGGTTAAGCGTGAACTCGGCAGGGAACGGGAAGAAGATCTCGCCATCTTTCTTCTTGTAGAAGATGAACTTGGGAGCGATCACGTCGCCGCTACTGCGCTGGATATATTGCAGTAGCACTTCAAAGCGCTGAGAACTTGTGTGCTTAATGACGATGGGTTCGGTGAACGAGACCTGATGGTTCGACTGAGATCTTCTTCGTGAGACCCGACGCTCTTCCGGCATGGCCACCCCCTTGGCGGGATTATCTACCGCCGCGAACCCTCACGCAAGGATCCTGTACTGGGTAGATTGAGATCAGGCGGCATGTGAGTCACGGCATCAATGCTGGCATTGCCAAGGCCAATAGGGCTGGCGGATAGCCAGGTAATCCGTGGGGTGATGGAGGGTATCCCTGGGGCATTCCTGTTCCCGGTGAGCGCCCTGGTCACGGAAGTGGATCGCTCCGCAACGTCCTTAGGGTCAATGCCGGGAGCTACTCGCCTAAGTCCATAATCCCAACCCGTCCGTTCCGCAGCTCCACCACCAGGTAGTCACCGCCCCAGTCCCGAGCAATCGCCTGCACGTCAACCTCGACGTACCCACGCATGTCTTCGGGGATGGCGTCGAGGTAGGCATAGAATCCGGTGCCTTCGAGGTAGCTCTCGATGTACGCCTCAAACGACTCCCACTCGCCGCGGTAGTGATCCTCGAACGCGTCAAGTTGGTCCAGGTCCTCGCTGCCGATGTGCGCGGCCCAGTGCCCAAAGGCCTCGCCGTGCTCTGCGACCCCCTGGGCAATACGACTCACCACCTCGAACGGTGCGTACTGTCTGAGCCGGACGCCAGGGAAGTCGTCATAGTCCATGACGGCCCACTCTTCGGCGTCCGAATACTCACTAAGTCTGAGCAAGTAACGCGACGCCAGCTCCAAGTCTTCTGGCTCTCGTGTCGCGTCGAACCAGGCGCCGTGTAAGTTGCCGGCGTTGTAGTCGGCTAGCGAGCCGACCCACACTCGCGGCCGCAAGCCACTTACTGTCTCCTCTACCTCACGGATCGCCTGCTCGTAGGCTTCACGCTGTGCGTAAAAGGCCCGATATTCCCCTAGGATTGTCTGCCACTGCCGTTCCAGCGCGGCATCGGTTGCCACCACCCAGGTGTGCCGTTGACCGGATTGGTCACGGCGCAGGATCAGCCCACCAGGCCGGTCGTGCCAGCGCGCCAGTCCGAACCAACCAAGGTCATCAAGCGTGCCGATTTCCAAATCGGCGCCGTCGCCGAACATGGCGTCAACCTCGTCGTCGGTGAAGTCTGGGTGCAGGGCGACGTCCTCGCTCGCCACCGCGTCTGGATCCCAGCGAGATGCATCGGCCCAAGAGAATCTGTCGACTTCATTTGCGGTGGTGGAGTTGGCGAGGTCAACGATCGTGGCGACCTCACCAAGCGTGGTGACGCTGGCTGCACTGATGCGGGCCATGAGGTTGGCACGAGCTTCTGCCTCATCGTCGCTGTTCGCGGCGGATGGCTGCATAGGCCACAGATCCGCCCACCCCTCGATCGGCTCTGGACTGTCGCGATGCGCTAGGTAGTCGTCGAGTGCGTCAAACCACGGCTCGACCTCGACACCCAGCGTCGAGTCAGCACGACACTGTTCGAGCTCGCTCGCCAGGCCGTCGACCACGGCTCCGGACGAGGCGAGTGCGTACAGCGCGGTGGCTTGTCCACTATGCAGCCCAGCCGCGATAGCTCGCACGGTGGCGTGGTCGATTGCCCGGCCTTCGCGGAGCGCTTCGGTGATGTTCAGGTAGATGAGCTGCGCGTCAGCGAGCGGCTCGTTCGGCTGTGTACTACGCTCTAGATCAGTGCTGGGCTCTTCAGCTGTGTGTATAGGCTCTGAGTCGAAGTCTCTGTCACCTCCGTCGGCGGGTTGAAGTCGTTCCATGAGGTTGGCCTCCTTATTCAGTTGTTGATGCTGTGGATTGCATGAAGGTCGCAATGCGGGCGCTTTGTAACCACTCCATAGGAATCATGTTGCGGTCGCGCAGTGCGAGGTCGCGCCAGGGTTCTCATAAAGCAAGATCCAACTGCCGCCGCCCGAACGGCACCCGTATCTGCGAACGCTCTAATCCGAATTGCGTAGCCCGTTGGCAACGCCGCGAGATACACGATTTCGAAGAAACTCGCTACCTTTCGCCACCCTTAAAGCGCCAGTCACGGCGCGATCTGCCTGCGATGCTCCCTGCGAGAGACACTCCACAGGCCGGACTAGGGGGAACAGTGGAAATCAAAGACGCCGAGGCTCTCCTCGCGGCCCTGTCGCCGAAGGAACGGCAGCGCGTCCTGGAGCACCGAGTCCGGCAGGCTGCCGGAAAGATTCCCGACTTCGTCTTCGCGTTGGCGTACGTCATCGCCGTACCCGCGAACGTTCATTCGATGACGCAAGTGCGCTCTGGCACGATGCTTGCATCCACCACACGGCTCATCATGCTCGAGACTGATGGTGGAACTATCACTGTCGGTTACGGTGATGTCGCGCGGATCACAATGATTGGTGGCACCAAGAAGCTGTTTGGTGGCTACAACCGTGCAGCGTTACTGATCACCGCTCGCAACGGCGACCTCGACGAATGGACCATTGGCGAGAGCGGCGCATGGGGAGGACTGGTGGCTGCGAGGATCCAGCAGGCGCACGGCGAATATGTCCTATCCCACGGCTCTGAGAAGGGCGATGGCTCTGAGCAGCTTTAACGAGGGACCCTTTCGATCACTAGAACCATCTCCGCGTATGGGGTACGAACTAGAACGCGATCAGACGAACGAGGTCTCAGGAAACTCTTGGAAACTCACAGCCGCACGCAACACAATCGTTCTTAGATTGAGGAGGCTTTGCACCTCGGCTTGGCTTGCAAGACGCTGACTGAAGTTGGCGACTGTGTCGTTCAGATTCATGCGCCGCCGTCCGTCGTGCTGCCGCTTCGGTCGCGCGCCATGGCTGTTGCTGGCAAGCGGCGTCGGGAAGAGAGGCGAACTGTTTGAGCGAGACGAAAACCCACCGCCGAAGCAGTGGGTTTGACCTGTGGAGCGGCAGAACGCTTGACCGTTGCGAACGCTGCCAACAGCCGGCCAGGGCACCGGAACCGGTGGGGGAGATCCGCTCGAAGCGGAAGAACCGGGAGCAAATGAGATCCATGAGCGAGTGCGCTGATCGTACACGGCAAACGGACTCATCGACGGCAGCTTGTTCGCTTGCACCGGGACGACCGTCATGAGATTGCTCCTGTGTCAGCGATCGACGGCTGTTCTTCCTCTGGCAGTTCTATGCGCCCGTCAGTCAGCGCCAGGTCGACGAGGAGACGCAGCGCTTGCTCAGCCTGCTGTGGTACGACGCCGTTCCCCAGAAGATGAAGCTGTGCGCCGTAGGGGAGACCGAGGCCAGTAACGAAGCCTTCCGGCAGGCCCATGAGCCATTCTGAGAAGGCCGGTGCGAGACGGGCTTGGCCATGCGTACCTCGTTCGGTTGGGTACGGAGCGGGTCGGCCGAGAATGTGCTCCCACCGCTGGACCGTCGTCGTGTAGTCACCCCAGTCAACTCGTGGCAGTGGGTCGGCTCGATGTTCTAGCTGGAGAGCGGGAAGAACGTAACTGCCTGATCGTTCAGGCCGACTTGTCGGCCGCGGCTCATGCGCTTGTGGAGGTGCTGGGCACCGTGTGCGTCGCTCACTAGCGGAGTGCGGAAGAGCTTCAGGTTGTGTGCGTGTGACCTGCTCAAGGAGCGGCTTCGCTTCGGGTCGGTGGGCCAGGGCAAACACTCGTTCCCGACGGTGTGGAGCTCCCACGTCTGAGGCACGAAGGCTGATCCAGCTCGCGTCATACCCGAGCTCGGCCAGATCGCCAAGTACGCGGTCGAGGCCTCGCCGGCGGATGGCTGCGACGTTCTCCACGAAGACGAGGCTTGGTCGTAGGAGGCGAAGGCCTTCCGCGATGGTGAGCCAGAGGCCACTTCTAGTTCCCTGCGCAATGCGCAATGCCGGCACCGAGGCCGGCGAAACTTATGTCTTGGCAGGGAAAGCCAGCACACACCACGTCCACAGGGTCAATGAGCCGCCAGTCGACGTGTTCTAGGTCGCCGAGGTTGGGAACGCCTGGGAAGTGTTCTGCCAACAAGGTACTGGCGTGCTTGTTGTTGTCTGCCACCCAGGTCAGGGCGGGAGTGAGTTTCCTGAAGACCTTCCTGACAGCCATGTCTAGGCCGCCGTAGCCAGTGCAGAGGGACCCTAGGGTTATTGTTTGGTGTTTCATGCATTGTTTCTCCTGCTTGGTTTATGTACGTTCCGCGGACCTTGATTTCTGTGGGCCGCACGCTCATACTTGGGCGTAGCTATGACGAATGAAGATTTAATTGCAGACCTAAAGCAGTTCATCGGCGGTGAGATCGCTGGCGTTAGAAGTGATGTTGCCGACCTTAAGGGTGACGTTGCGAACCTTAAGGGTGACGTGGCCGACCTTAAACATGAGATGACGAGAACAAATGACCGGCTTGACGCTCATGACGCTCGTTTTGACGAGGTCGACGAGAAGCTCGACACCATCCTCGACACGCTCGGCGAGCGGTTCGAAGCCCATGACCAGGCGCTTACGCAGCATGACGCTCGTATCAGCAAGCTTGAGCATAAGCTCGCCTGAGACTCCTGGACTCTTTCTCGAAGGTTAGCATATCTTCCTGTCGGCTAACGGTGGAGTAGATGGACTCCGCATCCGAGTAGCGCCTCAAACTAGCCTCTATGGAACCAGAGGTATTGCATTTGTGCGGAACTTTATTTATCATTACTGCGTATGGGGTTCGATGGCGTGGAGGGGCGCGACAGCGTAGAGACGTGGCGATGTTCATGTGACAGTCCTCGCCTCTGGAGCGCGACGTGCCGAGGAAGCGCAGCGGGAAGCGTGTACGGACGACGCCCTTAGTGCCGCGGCACGGTGAAGATGGGCCGTTTCCGACACAGCGTTCTGACGGCTCAACGAGACGGCAACGTACCCTAGTAGCCACAGACATGCACGTTCGTGAAGCAATAACTGAATGAACTGCCAGCGCCCTAGAGGGCGTGACCCATCGATCTTTGTAAACAGCGGGTCGTGGGTTCGAATCCCTCTGTCGGCTCCACATTTAAAATCTTGGGCTTTGTCGTCCAAGAAAAGAGCAGCCCAACAAAATGTATTCCATTTTGCCGGCGCGATGAGAAAAACCATAAGGTTTGTCTCATGTCTCCCTCTGCAGGGATAGTGAAGCGGTCAAACACGGGTGACTGTAAATCATCTGGCTCAGCCTTCGGGGGTTCGAATCCCTCTCCCTGCACCAAACTAAAAGGATCTATCTTTCCGATAGGTCCTTTTAGTTTGAGACGTTTCCATATATAGCACACACATAAGAAGACCGATTAAGTAGCCACGCTCACAAGATATTTATGCCAGAGTTGATAAGACCTCATTCCTATCAAGAGTTAGTACGCCTCAAGTCTAGACCCCCCGAAGCGGGCTATCCTGATATGAGCGATCGGCTTATCATACCTAAACGAGCTCTAGGAAAGATGGTTGCAGCCAATAATATTATTATCCCGCCCGGGATGTACTTTGTTGATCGTCACAAAAATCGCGAAGGTAAAGATCCAGCACTGCTTGACCGAATCGTTACGCTTGCGAATCCAGCTGCGCCCGAACAAACTGAACGCTGGGAGCGTGAAGGATACCTCATTGATCGACGTCTCGGATTGCCGCTTCATCCTCGCTTCATGCAGCTAATACGGACTTTTGGCATGTATGCAGGCCCTGGCTTCAGTTTTCGCTATGGTCCGCAGCGCGCGACCAATATAGGGTTGAGGGCATTAGAAGGCGACCAGGTCTATTACTTACTCACCAAGACATATGCCAGAAATGCTTGGGGGCTGCCAGGTGGCTATCAAGATCCAACCGAGACGCTACTAGAAGGCGCTTTCCGGGAGGGCAGAGAAGAAACCGGAATCACCTTTTCTGAATCGATGCGCCGTGAGCTGCAGGTGCTTTCAAGTTTTGTGCCTCCAAGCGGCGTATACCGTGACACTATGCATAGCTGGATGGAGCAATATTTTTACTTTGTTCAGGCTCAAACAAGCATGGATAGACAAGCCTTTGGCAGTCCAGCGCCAGAAGACATTGGTGAGATCCAGGCTATCAAATGGGCCACCCTGGAAGAGATTGAGCAAGGTATTATACTCGGTATTGATGGCCTAGACGACCTGCCTATTATGGGTTCTCACCGAAATCAAATACGCCAGAACGAGCTGGCACTGGCGGCATAGGATTAGATACTAGCCCTGACGCAGAGAGCGGTTATGCTCTATGGTGAGCTCTATGGCTTCACTAAGACCCTGCTCACCGACTGAGCGCACGAGTCGGTGGGGAAAGCCTGACTGTCTTAACTCACGCGTGCTGTTACCCATGGCGTATCGTAATGCAGTACGCGCGAAGATGCCCCGATCGGGTCCGCTATCACCCACGCCGGCAGACTCCATAACAGACACACGCCTTTCCTTTTGATAAACTCGCATCCCGATCTCTTTGTTGGCTAGAGAAATATGCGCATACTGCACTTCAGATGATCCATGATAGGGGCTAAGCTCAACAAATAAGCCCTGCAGCCCAAGGCCTGCTAGGATTTCTTGAATTATTTCATCATTCTGCCGGCGAGTTTCCATCGTAAAACAGACCATTGGAGACGCTTGGGCTGGTTGGTCCCGCAAAAGATCATTATGGACGGGTGTCATTGGCAGGCCGTTATAGCCAACAAACTTCGCTAAAACCGTTTTAGTTACTCGGTTAACACGCGTAAATCTGTCTATCATGGCGGCCGTCTGTCCGGGCTCTAGCCAGATCCGCAGCTCCTCAGCCTCTACGCCATCCAGGTAAAACGTGGTGCCGCCGCCAATGATAGAATCTCCGCCACCCGTTTGCTCCCAAACCTTATCCATCCGGGACGCCGGTCGAGCCGTAACATCAACCGGTATAATGCCATGCTCCGGCAATGATTGTCGCGCCGCCAAATCATCGGGATGAAAGAAGTCACTACGCGGCTGCAGAGACGTCGCGTCCAGATCGGCAAAGAACCTGGTAATTATTCCGGGTTGGCATTCAGCCATAAACATCACTTTCTACAGAAACAGAGGAGTCTGATTATCTACCCAAAAGACTATTGTGATAGATACAGCCGATCATTACAAGACTGCAAGCCATAATATACATCTGGAAAACCGAGCTGGCCTGCAAAGGATAAGCAAGCATCGTAAGAAAAGCTCCGACAAGAGACAAACTATAAAACCAAGGGCTTTCAGTATGTGGATGTTGCCACGTCTTCACGAAGGCCGGTAAATAGGCAGTGCAATCGGCTATGATAGCAAACCACATGCCAACAAGTCCGTTGCCGCTAAGCCCCCAGGCCGCCAAGCCTAGCAGTGAAATCCCGAAGCACGTCCAATCAAACCATCGCTTACCGCCACTGCGCTTGAAAAAGTCAGCAGCAAGGCAGCCATAACTGCCAGCCGTGTCAGACGGTGTGGGCGGGTTTTACCGCAAATAATGCTCACGGCGTAGGTTATTGGCGCAATCAATAGAATACCGGCACTCAATACCAGTAGTAACGTCTTCATAGAATCTCCTTACTGGGTACCGCGCTATTGTAGAGCGCTAAGCGCCAGGTGTATACTTGTCGTCGGATATGTCCGACACATCGGGACAGAAAGTATACCGTGCAAGAACAATCACTCGTTGAACAGCTAGAATCATTCGGCCTCAGTAACACTGAGGCCGAGATTTATCTGTATCTTATTAGCAGACAGCCTAAAACAGTGCTCGAAATTGCACGCGACTTGAATTTGCCCCGCACATCAGTCTATGACAATACCGTAAAGCTAGCCGAAAAGGGTCTAATACAAAGAATCGCCACATTTAAGAGTCAACGGATTAAGGCATACCCGCTTAGCATCTTGCAGGCATCCCTTGATAAGCAAAAGACACATTTGACGGAGCTCCAGGACAAGCTTGTTACGCTTGATGCCAGTTTAGCCCAGGGTTTATTAACTCCTGCCGGCACCGAGGTTCGCTATTTTTACGGCACCCAAGGCTTTAGGCAAATGATGTGGAACGCATTAAAGGCCAAGGAGCACATTGGTTACTCGCAGTTTGGCAGAGTTGCCGTCGTAGGTGAGGCATTCATCCAGAAGCACTTGGACGAGATTCTAGAGCGAGGTATTTCCGATCGGGTTATTACTAATCCAGAAATGGTTAAGCAGCATGTTATCGACGGCACCGAGAACATCAACATTCACGATGCACGCAGGAACTACCAGGATATTCGAGTCATCAAGCGCGACAAACTCTACGTGTCTGGAGACATTACTATTTATAATGATGTATTCGCGGCAGCATATTGGAAACAGGGTGAAGTTGTCGGCATAGAAATTGAAAATCCCGAACTCGCCAAAACACAGCGTAGCATATTTGAGCTACTATGGGAGCTAGCCGCCCCTGCAGCAGATTACTCCCCAAAACCACCTAGAAATTAGCGTCCCTACGCATTTGCTATAATGCTAGCTATGCGACTTGGCAATCTAGACTTCTTGTCCATACAACAAAACCTCATGTTTGTTGCTGAGCCAGTAAAAAGTATGCTGCAAACGATGGACCTGCAAAATGTATTTGTAGCACCAATCGATGCAACACTGGCAGATACGGCTAGTTTCTGTGAAGAATACAACATCGAATTGGATATTTCAGCTAATTGCGTCATTATAGAAGCCCGGAAAGCAAACAAGATCTGGCATGCCGCTTGTGTGATTTTGGCCACCAACAAAGTTGACGTTAATGGCATCGTCCGACGCTTTCTAGACGCCCGCAAAACCTCATTTGCGTCAATGGACAGCGCAACGTCGCTTACCGGCATGATGTACGGCGGCATCACACCCATCGGGCTGCCAGCCGACTGGCCTATTTTAGTTGACTCAAGAGTAGCCGATGAAGACAGGGTAGTAATTGGCAGCGGGCTGCGAACATCCAAGATCTTGGCACCTGGACAACTGCTAACGTCCTTGCCAAACGCTACAATCTTAGACATTGTTAAATAGAACTTGTCCGCCGTAGTGCTATAGTTTTAGTATGAAGCCACAGGTAGGGGATAGTCATCGCCCACCAGCAAAGGGAGCCAAAGTATTCTGCTAGCCTTGTGTTTGATCGTACCCTAGAAGAAAAACGAGATATACTTAAGTCGTGGGCACGAGAAGACCGAGCATTTTTTGCGGCAGGCGCTTGTCATATTTTAGCCAGTCTGTTCACTGACCTACATCAACACGAGGGGTATCGTATGGTCCATATACGACCAAACCAGGGCTTCACTGGCAGCCATGTATACGCCTCAGACGATACATGGGCCTTTGACCATAATGGGTGGCTGAAAGAATCGGAGCTGCTCACGTTAACTGAGCAAACTTATGCACAAAAATATCCCGGCTGGGACTATGAGCGGATTCCTATAGACCTTTCCATGACGTCCCTTGAAGATTTTTGCAGAACCAACATGCATCGGTTGCCTTGGCAATTCGCCTATCTACCATGGGAGCGAGCATATAATTACATAAAACAATTTCCGGATACGCCACCTATGCAAGTTTAAAGAGTTGACCTTCTAGTGTAGCCCTCGCTTGGCTCTAGAAAAAACAGGCTACATCTGGTACAATTGCCTGGTATTTAGGTTCGGCATGCCGCCTTAGCTCAGTGGTAGAGCACTTCCATGGTAAGGAAGGGGTCCCGGGTTCAAGTCCCGGAGGTGGCTCCAAATTGTTTTTAAGCCCTAGTAGTAATTAATTACTGGGGCTTTTATTGTAACCAGCATTACACACATAAAAGGTCTTGACAACAAAACACAAGCGGTTTAAATTATTTAGCAGAGTATAGATCCAAAAGAAATATACTTAAAATTCTATTTCTTTTCTTGCAAGAAGGAAAATAAAAAGACCGGAATGATCACCCGGTTTTTTTGTTTATACAGGGTGATCTTCAATTATCTGGCTACCGGTGTTTACAACGATACCCTTATCTGTTACACTACTTAGCATTATGGCAAAAAAGAGCGAGAAGCGTAAACTGGTTGGACTTGTAAGCGAAGAGTCTGGCGAGCGCATTTATTACACAAGCAAGAATACTCAGAACACTCCTGAAAAGCTTAGTCTTCGTAAATACAGCCGCAAGCTTCGCAAGCATGTTCTATTCGTAGAAACCAAGAAAAACCTTGGTCGTAACGAAGTTAAGCCGCGCAAACACTAGAGTTAAGCCGCGCAAAGTAAAATACTGGCAATTAGCCAGTATTTTTATATAGCCTTGAATAGGGCCATAACTTTAGGTCGCCAGTTGCTAATCGTTCAGATCAAGCAATGTATTGATAAGCTCAGCATGACTCCACACCAGCGGTGTAACCGAAAGCGGTGTACCGTCCGAAGGGTTAATCTGTTCACTTAAAACACCACTAGGCAAGCGATGGCTTAGCGTCCAGGCCACCAGCTTTTCGGCATCAGGATTACGTGCTAACTGCTGGTAGTACTGCGCCACCCAGAGCGTCGTCACAAACCACGGATTGCCTAGATAGGCCGGCTTGCTTCCAAAGTAATTATCCCATTGATACCGTGGTGCTCCGCCAGAGGGGGACTTATCAAGCAGGTCTGCCTCGATTACCCTAAAGGTGCTGCGTATAGCTTTACTGCCAAAAGCTTCGGTAGCAAACATCAGCGCACCATAAGCACTGGAAACATCTAGCGTATTATCAAGCTGCAGAGAGCCATCATCCTGCAGTAAAAATCCCTTACGTAAAATGCCCCGGTCTTCATCGAATAGTACGTGGCAGTTAGCGGCAATCTCGCCAGCAGCGTCACGCCAACGCACCGCATCATCAGGGAACTCAAAAGCATCTGCCAGCTTGGCTGCCGTAAGTAGTGCGCAGTGCACAATAGCAGTCGTGTAGGTACTAGTAGTAAATTTCTCTTCCCATAGATCATAGCTAGCATGCGGGAGCAACGTAGCTTCATCGCGGAACTCTGTCATAAAATTGGCGGCTGGCTGCACAAACGTCTTGTACATACTTTCCACAAATTCCTGATCGTTGCTCGCTTCATAGTATTCACCGAGCATATATAGCACAATTGCCGTTTCGTCCTCTTGAATGGCCAGCTCGCTGTGCTTACCGTGGAGCAGGGGATGCCAGGTACTGCCAATGGCGCGATCGGGCTGATATTTGTGCATCAGATACCCATCCGGGTGGATAATGTCGCGGCAAAAACTAAAGAAACGGCGTGGCTCGTCGGTGTACCCGAGGCGTATGAGCGGCCACATTGCATATGCGCCGTCCCGCGGCCACACATAGCTGTAATAGTCGCGGCCGAAGTTATAAATGGATGAATCGCAGCTAGCAATAACACCGCCCCGCTTATCGGTGTGTGCCTTTATGACCATTAGCGACTTACGTATCGCCGCTTGGTGCACCAGCTCCATTTTACTAATATGCGGGTTGGCAACTTTGAGCCAAGTCCGCCAGTGGCTGCGCAGCTTATCAGTTCGAGCAGACAAACCCGAGCTGAGAAGCTGCCGGTGGATCTTCTCGGCGCTATATTGCGCATCAGCAGCTACCACCCAATAGTTAACAACTTCTGTAGAGCTGGGAGCAATAGTAAGCGTACAACGCAAAACCGAGTCAACACCGCCATGTTCTACAGGGTTACTAGACAGCTCGCCGTCCTCAGCGTCACGCCAGGTGCCTTCTTTGCCTTCAATACCGTAATTACCCACCGAGAATTGATCCATTGGTGTGCCATCAGCACCTTGGGCGTACATGAGGAGCGTACAACGACCTTTATAATCAAGCACGTAATTACCTTCAGGCACAAACAACGCCGTATCACCACGTCCTGCTCGTGAGATCTGAAATACCTGATGGAAAAAAAGGCGCACATCACGGTTGCTATCGGTTAAGTTGTGGAGTGTTATCTGGCGGCAAAAGGCATTGAATTCGTAATCTACGAAATCATGAAATTCTAACTTTACTTGCAATCGGTCTGATTGTAATTGAATATTACTCAGCAGCACATCATCTTCAAAATCAGCTTGCACGTTCCAGCTGCCATCATCGATCCACGAAAAACTACCGTCTACCCAAACACCAACTTTGTGCGGCAGACTACGGGCCGTCGTTAAGTTGTCGAGTCCAACGTACGGGTAGTAAAAATCATGCACCAGTCCGTTTTCGTTCAGCCCGACCGTCAGGCTACCATTGCCAAGCATCACCGGACGAGCCATTAGAGCTCATCTCCTCGCACGCAAGCTTGTGACCCCACCCCAAGCATGCTTAAACCTCAACGCCCTTCTGGGCAAGCCGGAATTTAATATCATGGTAAGCGTTCATAAAGTTCATATAGGCTTCGTATGGTGTTTCGTAAGGACTAAAGTAGGCGTGAATGTCACCATCGTTAAAATATTTGGTGCACATGTAGTAAAAATGGTCGCTGGTAGTTAGACGGCGCCAGTCTTCGATAAGCCCCAGATCGCCAGTAGCCAACACCCTGTCTTCAAGACTATACAGTGCCTGAATCGAGCCAGTCTGCATGCTGTTGCCAAGCCAGGCGGATAGATCACGCTCGGTGTCAGCCCAAGTTACCGTGTTTGGCGTATCCACCACATCAACCGGCTCAAAGGCGTCTGCGGCCTCGCTCACCGTCATAAAGGTGTGGTGCTCGTTCTTGAGCCACTCTTTGGGCAAGTGGGTTAAGAAATCAAAGATGCCAGTTGATTCCCATTGATGCTCTCCGAAGGTCTCGTAGTCCATAAACAAATCGAAGTTTGTGGCATTTTGATTGGCACCAAGCCAATGTGCAAACTTATCAGCCGTCAGCGGCCACTCACTCCAGCCGCGGTCACCGAAGCGAAAGGCGATGTCGTCGCTGAGCTTGTAGTTTTTCATAAGCAGCCGGATGTTTTCGGTATACGCCGGACGGTACACATAGTTTGGACTGCGCCAGCCAAGCACCGGATCCCAGCCCTCGGCTAATACCGCCTTATACCCAGCCTTGTCGGCCCAGTAAGCCACATCGTTGTTGTAGCAAAGCTCGGTGTTGCGGAAAACTTTTGGCGTTTGGCCAAAGACTTCACGCACTTTGTCGGCGTGCATTTTTACCTGGCGTTCGAACTCAGCGCGGCTATAGAAAAAGGCTAGACTGTGGTGATACGTCTCAGCAACAATCTCAACGCGGCCCGTATTGGTTAATTCCTGGAACGAGCGCAAAGCATCCGGTGCCCACTTTTCTAGCTGTTCGATAACAGTGCCAGTGATCGAAAGACTTAGTTTGAATTCGGGATTATCCCGCAAAAGCTGTAGTAACCGGGCATTAGTCGGCAGATAGGACTTCTCGGCAACCTTGTGTGCAATCCGCTCGTTACTGGCGTTATCTTCGTACGGCGCATTGAAATAATCGTGAGCAGCACCAGCATCAAACACCGTATAGTGGCGAATACGAAATGGCTGGTGGACATGCAGATAGAGGACAACGGCTTTTTTGTTCATACAGCAGCTCCTGCTAGATGCTGATTATACACAGCAACCACCTTTTTGCTGGCATTTTCCCAAGAGAAATTCTGGCACTCAGCCTGTGCATTTACCGTTAGCGTGTCCCGTAGGTCGTCATTTTGTACTACCGAAGTGATCTGGTTGGCCATCTCGGTAATATCCCAAAAATCTACCTTCAGACAGTTCTTAAACACTTCACTAATGCCGGACTGCCGGCTTACCAGGGAAGGCGTACCATACGCCACAGCCTCAAGTGGCGTAAGCCCAAAAGGCTCCGAAATAGACGGCATGACAAACAGGTCGCTGATTGCAAACGCATCCCGCCATTGTTTGCCGCGTAAAAAGCCGGTAAAGAACACGTTGGCACCAATACCTAAATCTGCAGCCAGCTCGATAAGTTCATAGTATTGTTCGCCGCTTCCTACAATAAGAAACAAGGTCTTGGGTGAGCGATAAACCACCTCTTTGGCGGCACGTAGCAGATTTGGTAAACCTTTTTGTATTGTGAGACGACCTACATTAGTCACCACTCGGTAGCCCTGCGCCCGCATAGCGCTTAAATAGCGGTAGGTGTTATCCATATCGAGCGGCACAATATCGCTCGATTCAATACTGTTGTGTACCACTTCGATCTTATCGGCGGGCACACCATAATCACGCACAATGCAGTTTTTAGTATGCTGGCTCACCGCCATAATACGGTCTGCCATGTGCATGGCCATTTCCTCGATCTCGAGCACCAGAGGATTACCGCCATGACCTCCAGAGCGATCCGATTCAATGGAGTGAACATGAATAATCAGCGGGCAACCGCGCTTTTCCTTAACCCGCATCCCGGCACGAGCCGTGAGCCAGTCGTGAGCGTGCACAATATCAAATTCACGGCCATCAATGAGACGCTCGACGGATTTTTCATACAGCTCTTGCTGATCATAAATATTCAGCCACTCTTCGCTGCCGTCTTCTTTAATGTATTTATAGCTGTCGTATGCGATACCGGAGCGAATTACACTGGCGACGCCTTGCGGGGTAGCAGCCGTTACCGACATGAAATCGATGCCATGGTCGGCTTCGTAGGGAAGAATAAACTCTATATCGACGTTTTGTTTGGCAAGAGCCTTGCAAAGCTGGAGGCATACTACCCCCAGGCCACCGCTGTTGTGAGGCGGGAGCTCCCACCCAAGCATCAATATCTTCATTGCCCTCGTTTTTTAATTGATGGTTTTATCTAAGGTTTAGTATAAGTAAAAAAGGCTTCAAGCACAACCAAATTGCTTACGCTTTGTTAGCACACTAGACACCCTCTGGCCCTGCAGAGCCTTTTGGATAGAATTTGAGGTCTTCATCATTCCGCGACCACTGTTCCAACACATGTTCCACAATCTCCCAGGAACGAATCACTTCGGCGCTGGTTGCAAACAGTGTCTGATCACCGCGGATCGCGTCAACAATAACGCGCTCGTAAGCTTCGGCCGGCCGCTGATTAAACGAGCGGGCATAGTCAAAGTCCATATCAGCACCATTGGTGATGTTTTGAATACCCGGCTGTTTTATCTGTAAATGCAATGTAATCCCTTCTTTGGGCTGAATACGGAACACCAGCTTGTTTTCCTCAGTGGCTGCGTCTTCAGGTTGCCGGAAACACACGCTAATTTCAGTCAGCTTTTCTTGCAGCGCCTTACCGCTTTCGAGCGTAATCGGAACACCAGTCCACTGATCATTATCGATCCATAGACTAACACGCGCAAAGGTCTCGATAATCGAATCAGGGTTACTAACCTCATCGCGGTAGCCGTCGTATTGTCCGCGCATGGTCATTTGTGGCACGTCATCCGGCGCCACCGGCTTAATCGCCTCAAGTAGCGTCAGTTTTTGCTGATGGATTTCCTCGCTGGTAAAATTCTGCGGCCGCCCCATGGTTACAATGGCCAGCAGCTGCAGCAGGTGATTTTGAATAAAGTCACGCAGTGCACCTGTTTGTTCGTAGAAATCTGCGCGGCCTTCAATATCAATCTTTTCGTGCGCCACTACGCCCACATGATCAATATGCATGTTGTTCCAGATACTTTCGAACAACGGGTTCTTAAAGCGGAAGGTTAAAATGTTCTGAACCGTTTCTTTAGCCACATAATGGTCGATGCGGTACACTTGGCCTTCTGAAAAATGTTCGCCCAGCACCGTAACTAATTCCCGCGCCGAGGCAAGGTCATAGCCAAACGGCTTCTCGATAAGCAGGCGTGGCAGTTCCTGAGTACCCGCTAACGGCTCATTGTGTCCGGTCTCGCCAAGCAAGCGAATAATCGGCGTAAAGGCTCGTGAGGGAATCGAGAGGTAATACAGTCGACTGCCCGTTTCGCCCAGCTCAGCCTCAATTTCCCGCACCCGGATCAGTAATTGTTCGTAAGCTCCGCGGTCCACCAGATCCATCTGGCGCATTTCTGTCTGATCTTTTAGACGCTGCTCGACCTGCGAATCATAGCCATCTTCACCAACAAATTCAGCCAGACGTTCAAACACTGCATCTTTTCCAACATCACGCCGGCTAATACCCACGACCCGCATTTTTTCGGGCAATTCCTGGGCCTTTGCCAGCTGATACAGTGCCGGCAAAAGCTTGCGCTGGGCCAGGTCGCCGGTAATACCGAAAATCACCAGCACCATTGGCTGCTTTAGGCGATCATCGCTCACGCAGCCGGAGTCTCCGTCGGTTCAGTGGCGACGCGCTCGCGGGCACCAGCTTCGGCGCCTTCGCCGTTTAAGTTGTGTCCGCCAAACTTATTGCGCTGAGCAGCCACTACTTTTGTGGCAAAGTTTACGTCACCCGTTTGGCTGGCTACCCGTACATCAAAAGCAGCCTGGATGGAGGGCAGATCAATGCCCATGTCTTTAGCCGCCTCGAGTGTCCAACGAGCCTCACCGCTTTCGGCTACGTAGCCGGATATGCCTTCGAGCTCGGGGTTTTCGGCCAGCGCATCGCGGCTCAGCTCAGTAAGCCAAGAGGTGATCACACTATGGTGCTGCCAGAGATCGGCGGCCTTTGCCAGATCAATCCCAGTGTAGGGACCATCGTGTAACATTCTGAAGCCTTCACCTAACGATTCCATCATGCCGTACTCAATAGCGTTATGGACCATCTTCACAAAATGTCCCGCACCGCTAGGGCCAAAGTGGTAATACATACCCCCTGGCTGTACCAAGGTGCGCAGCGCCGGCTCAAGCACGGCAAAGGCTTCGGCATTGTCGCCGCCACACATTAACGGAAAGCCGTTTTGATAGCCCCATACGCCGCCCGAAACACCAATATCCAAAAGTTCGCAGCCAGCTGCCTTAACTCTTTCGTTAAGCTTCTTGGTCGCGCGAAAATCCGAGTTACCGCCATCGATGAGAATTGAGCCTTGAGGCACTAGGGTTAGCCATTCATCAACTTGCGCATCAACAATGGTATCAGGCAACATAATCCAGATCACCACCCGGTCATCACCAAACTCATGAATCACATCGGACTTTTCATATGCTTTGATAGCCCCGTGTTCGGCCGCTTCATCAATCGGCTCATGACTGCGGTTGTGCGCGATTACGGTGTGTTCGCCGCTTTCTGATAGTTTACGTGCAATTTGCATGCCCATGCGGCCCAGGCCTTGGATGGCGATTTTCATGTGTTACCCCTTAAACATTACTATCATCATTATAAACATAGACCATAGGAATATCGTAGAGAATTTTGGCCGGCAGCTCTGCGAACGGCTCCGCATTCTTCCGTAGCCGTGACAGTGCATTTTTTTTACCCGAACCGTAAGCTAACACGTACGCAATCTGCACTTTTGTTAGGGCTGATGAGGTAAACGTCATACGCTGATAATCGTTCCATGTGTAGCCAATTACCGCTACGTTTTTGGCTTCGGTAGCGGGCGAGCCGGGCAAGATACCAGCCGTATGAGCATCACCGCCCAAACCAAACTGGCCAATAACGACCGCAGCATTAGCAAGCGCTGCGGCAGCAACCTCGCCATAAAATTCTATTGTCTGCTCAAACGGCAAATCGTGCATCAGCACGTCTATCCAAACTGCGTTTCCAGGATCAAATCCTGCGGCACGCAGTTGTTCGCTATTGCTGTCTTTATGGCCTTTAGGGCCGTAGCGCTCATCCATTGGCAAAATTGCCAATCTGGGCAGTTCCTCCTTGGCTTTCGCGCGTACCACCTGCATTATCTTAGCTTCAACGCCAACATTGCTACCACCGCTTACTAGCCATAGGACTCGCTTACCAGCTCGTAGGTTATCACAAATCTGTGCAGCAATAGCCCGCACAGCCCTATCCTGATTTTCCCTCAAAAACTTCATATAACTGTAGTATAGCACTGCCGATAACCGCCCATCCGCTACCAGTCTTGGGTGTCAAAAATATGATTCACAGACTCTTCCTGGAGCCTCCTTGGGTCAATTGGTCTTTCATGCCACTGCTGCCAAACAGATAGTCGGAATTCTGGAATTTGATGGTTTTCCAGCACTTTGTCGAGGTTACCTACTGGCGCGAGCATAACCAGCGGTAGCGTATCATAAAGTGTATCGCCTGGCAGGAACAGCTGCCAAGTCGGGTCTATAATCAAGGGCCGTTCAGTTTCAGTTGTCTGCAAAAATGTATGATTAGTGCGATCTTTGATATAGTCGCTCCCCATAAGTACAGTAGGAATATTGTAGCTACGTTGCAATACTTCACGAACTACGACACTCAGAAAAGTACAGGAACCTGGCAAGCGAGCCGCAGCCAAAGGGTGGATGCCAGATGTTTCGGCCCACAGATAACGGGCGCGCTCTACGGCTAGATCAATTACGGAGCCCGGATGGTCAGTCATCGATCGGTTGCCACGTCGAGATGCCTCACGAGCAACCACCCACCTATCAATTCGGCGCGCTTGCTGTGCAGCATATGTGTATACAAGCTCCTTTTCGGCTTGCCAGCCGCACCCCTAACCAGTTACCCGTTGCAGTGAGCAGCGCAAAGAGACGGTTTTCGCAAGGGCGGCCAACGTTGCAGCTCGTTCATCAAGGTGTTGAATGCGCTCAAGGCGAGCCCCATTTGCCCGTAACTTTTCCATTCTGGGCAACGATAGGCTGCATAGTACTCCTTGGGATAGGATTCGGAAATATAAACTCCTCTACCTCTCTACACGCCTAGCCCCAGAGAGGTGACATGACTATACTGCCGAAAGGCATACCCGTCAAATCTTCTTTAATGAGGTTCAAGATTTATGTTGACAGACCCTGACCGTTTGGTCTAATATATGACCATGCAGTCAGAGGGCAATAATCAAACCCCACAGCTTACTCGGACTCAACAAGCCCGGCGGGCTGATATTATTGCCGCGGCCATTACCGTCATTAACCGCGACGGCTATGCCAATGCATCAGTACAAAAAGTTGCCAAGGAAGCAGGGACATCTAAAAGCACCGTGCTGTACCATTTCAAATCTAAGAACGAAATTGAAAAGGCAATAGTTGGGTCAATATTTGAAGACGGTGCAGCCTACATGGCGCCATTTATTATGCAGGCCCGGACTAGCCGGGAGAAACTACGAGCCTACGTTACCTCAAACTTACAGTTTATTGCAGGAAACGCACCAGCTATCGCTGCGCTACTCGAAATTGAGCGGAACATTGGCCACCAAACCTTCACCGACAGCTCGGCACATATGCAAGATGATCTGCCCCTGCAATGGCTTCAGGGCATGCTTACAGATGGCCAACAATCGGGCGAATTTGGCGCATTTAATCCTGCTGTTTTGGCAGTAAATATCCGCTTAGTTATTGATGGCTCGGCACAGTACATTTTGACGCACCCCTCACTTGATAGTACGCAATATATTACTGAAACCGCACATATATTTGACACCACTGCCACTACCACAAGAAAGGAGTATCAACCGCCGATATGAAAGGCCTTGGAACCGTGTAAGTAAACGTATAGTAATTCAAAATAAAGGAGCACTCTATGAACCAACCGACCAACACCGTAGCAAACACTAATCCAGCCGCACGCGCAATTGGCATGTACGTTGGTGGATACCTGGCTATCAGCATCGGTGCAATCGTAGCGCTCACCATGTTACACGGCAAGCAGGCAACGCAGGAAGCTTGGATACACGGTTGCATTGTTGCCGCCACGGCACTGCTTATGAGCACGTTTGCACGAGGCGCTATTCGCGGTAAAGACCGAGCCTACTTACGGCTGCGGATTACGTCAACTACTATGATTATTGCCATCGCCGTTACCACAGCCATTCCTGGCGACTTTCCCATGTGGATGAAAGCCGAGCAGATTGTATGTGGCTTGCTACTGATCGGCCTAGCCGTTACGCTAAACCGTGCCAGCACTCGAGCATTTTTTAAGGCAAAATAATAGTAGAGAAGAGGTTACGCTCTATGAGATCTGCGTCCAAACTTGAGTCACAGCTTAGCACCTTGTTCACTGAAACGTTTCCCGCCCAACTACCAAAGTGGTTTAGCCAGATTATCGCCAATTGGACCTGGTTGATCATGCCGGCCGTCATCATAGTGCAACCGTGGATAGGCTGGGGCTATTGGGACGATGCATATGCGAACACAGCCTCCCCAAACTTCTTTTTCTACGTAACATTCATGGTTATGGGCCTGGAGATACTATTGCAGCTTCTAGCCCTGCCAGGTCTCCACGCACGGCAAAAATCGAGCTGGCACTTGCTCTATTACAGCGCCTTTTGCATGCCACTTTACGGCGTAGTGCGGATCTTTTCTACCGAAAACAGCATTGGCCCGCTGTGTGGCATGGTCTTACTTGCAGCTATATTTTTCTACATGCTATTTCAGATTAAACCTTGGTTTAAGAAATCAGCATAAGTTAGTAGTGATCCGCCATCTACGGGCTAGCTTTATACTATGCCAAGGATCTAGTTAACCGTAAGTATCTTGTAATATTTATGCTTTTGTGCTATAATATTTCTGTTCTGACGCCTTAGTTAGAGCACATTAACAAAGATGTGTATCTGGTACTAGAGATTGGATATATGACGATCCGAGCGTTAATCGTTGTATACCCAATCTCCAGTAAGATAGTTAGTCAACCGGCAAGTTACATCCACCAAGTAGAGCAAGGAGCACTACCGTGAGCACCATGCCGCAAGCGCAAGACAACAGCACGACGCTGAACCTGGACGCCGCCTTCTTCGCAAAGGGCCTGGCGTGCGCCGTCGCCGCATTGATTGTCATACTCGCGCTGATCAACACCTTGGTTCCGTCACCGGGAGCCAACACGGGCAGCACCACCTGCAATCCGGCCGTGCAGAGTGCCCGAAACGACATGTTCCAGTACGGAACGGATCTCCTCGGGATACACAACGGCACTGCTGGCTCATGCCAGTGACCTAGCCAAGATCACAAGTCGACCCATCGATCCCGACAAGAACCGGACTCTACGTGCGATACCACGCTTCGGCGGCCGGCGCGGGCAACCCCGTGAACAACGCATCATTCTGATGCGCCCTCCGGCCGCCACGTGGCGCCAACTTTAACCCTTACCTAACTATCTTTAAAACCACCACACACCTTTGTTCACCCGTCTCCACGAATACATTAGTCGTGCTGATGAGCCGTAAACGGCGAAAGACAATCAGAACACTAGGAACTACGGAACAAATAGGCTACTATCTGTCAGGTTAATCGTAAGGAAGTTATGGGACAATTTGACAGAGAACTACTAGGTTTGACCGATAGTGCCGCCATGGCCGCACAGGAAGCACTTGGAACCACCCAAGAACTTACTATCGTAAACAACAAGCCGCCGGCTTGGGTCCTATTAGATGGTTGGGACGGCAGACAAGGGGAAGACGCGCCGAACGTAGCAGTGCGTATCACTACAGGCCAAGATCCAGAAGCTTTACTCGAAGAAACAATAGAAATCGCGGCGCTTACAAAATCCATACGAGACCGTGGCGGCCGTGTACTGGAAATTCTTGAGCCACCCAAGCTGGTACGGGAAAAGTTTGTAGCTGTTATTTCACGTTACCTACCGGGCGCGGATGTTACACCGTATGACTATATGGACACAGTATGGCAACAATGCATAACGCCAGCATACGGGCAGGATTGTCACATAAGGACCGGCCTTTTGATCCTCTCAAGTCTACAAGAGAAGCATATCAATATCTTGCAGAATGCCAGACAAATGGAACTCCCTTTAGGGTTGGGCAGACCACTTTTCCGAAAAGCCTGCTTGATGAATTTGGAGATCGCCTTATCGCGCAAGAAGCAGCCGTACCCCGGATTCTTGGTGTGATGGCACTCCATGGGCTTAAGCCGGTCTTGCTTCAAGAAGACGTACATCCCGGTAATGTACGCTACGATAAGGAGGGTATTGCCACCCTAATTGATCTTGATCAGCCCAGTATTGGACCAGCGGAGATAGACCTCGGCCGTGTACGAACGCAATGGACAAAACGCTTTAAAGCTCCGATAGAACGTGAGCAAGCCTTCTTAGAAGGCTATGTGAACGAAATAGATCAGGAAAGCCACCCTGACGTACTGACACTTACTGATCCGATGATCCTTTTACGTTTTGGCAGTGCGCTTATAGATTTGGTAGTACGCCAAGTGCAGTTGGGCGCACCAGCCTCGGAATGGCTTTTGCAAGAGGGTATGCGTAGGCTGGGGAATCTTGATGATCCTAATCATGAGTGGCGACCGTTAAACCAAACACGGAAAAACCAAATTGCCGAACAAGCATCCGACTAGGAACCGAACCGTAGGCCACCGGTTTCTTGGATATTGCTAATAGGGAAGATTGCTTACAATTTATTTACCGATCGCGCTATCTCATAGCACACAGTAAGCACCGAGTAGCACTCAAGGCCTATTTCTTTGCCGGCTTAATGTTTAAATTCTGGCTAAAAACATTATCTGGATCGTACTTTGCCTTTATTTGTTCCAGCCGCTTCAGCGTATCTGGCAGGTATGCTGCTTGCACGGTGCGATCTGCGTTGCGACTAAAGAAATTAACATATGCGCCTTTGCTGTCTTTGGCAATGCCATACCACGGCTGCAGCGCCGCCTGAATAGCTTCTTCGCTAGCGTCTCCGGGTAAGATTAGCGGCGCTAAGACCATGACTTCGCTATCACGATGCCCAAACGCCGTGGCATCTGCAGCAACGCGGTTCATGGCACCACCCAAGTAGCGTATCTGGAACATCATATTATGATCGCGCTTAGCGGCAGCTAACTTGCCGATCACTTCATCGGTCAGATTAGGGAAGAAGGCGTTATTAACTTCAACATGGACATTGGGCGGCAAAGCCGCTTCTTCCAGCACCTCATAGTACTGTTTTTGCGCAACTGTATCATGCACAACCGAGCCAGGGAGCTTGCGAAGCGGCGCTAGAGCTGCATCGGCATCAGCTGCATCACCAGCCCAACAGGCCGCTACGATAAAATGGGCAGGCGCCTCAAGACCTGCAACCGGTGTCAGGAAGGCGCTGGTCGTAAGATCTTCGGACGCTGTACGCATATAATCACGCCAAGCTTTTATTTGCGCTTCGGCGTCAACAAGCGGGTATGCAATAGTGCCGAAAAATACGTCCCGCACCCGATGGGCAATACACTCAAGCGCCGTTACCACGCCAAAGTTTCCGCCACCGCCGCGAACCGCCCAGAAAAGGTCCGGGTGCGACTGGGCACTTACCGTCAAAATGTTGCCGTCTGCTGTGACTAACTCCGCACTCTGCAGGCTATCAATAGTTAAGCCATACTTGCGCACCATCCAGCCGATACCGCCGCCAAGCGTCAAGCCGCCTACACCTACCGTCCTTGTATCTCCTGACGAGATCGCTAAGTCATATTCATGTAGTGTTTGGGCGGCCTCCAACCATTTAGCGCCAGCGCCGATCCGTACCAATCCCGTTTCTTTATTGAGCACTTCAACGGAGTTCATCAAACCAACGTCAATAATGACTCCGCCGTCGTTAGTGCTAAGGCCCGCATTACTGTGACCACCGCTCCGCACCGAGATCAGCAAGTTTGCTGCCCGGGCATATGCCAGGGCCAGGGCAATATCTTGGGGGCTGGCACACTCAAAAACAACTGCCGGCGAGCCCTTGCGGATCATGATGATGCTAGCTGCATCATACCCAGCGTCATTAGGGGTTATAATTTTGCCTGAAAAATCTTTCCGTACATCATCTAATGTCATAATCTTGTGCGCCTGTTTACATAATAAAAGTGGCCAGCCTAGAATAAAGTGTGCTATATGGGCTTAAGCCCAAACTAATGTTTGGTATGTATGAGCTGCCTTTAAAATTATAGCGGATGCACGTAAAAGATTCAGGCTGCTAATTTAAGCATAGCCAGGGAAGTAATCAGCCTTTATGTGGCGGTGCGGTACACCGAGTTTCATCAACATTTCTTGGACATCGGCTACCATCTGATGGCTGCCAGAGATATAAAACCGACGCTCCAGGTAGTCTGGCGTCGTGCGACGTAGAAGCTCGGCATCTACATAGCCGGCCGCCTGATTAGGCTGCAAGGCTCGGTCCAAGCTGGGTTTTGTCAGCACGTAAGTAGTTGCAATATTCAGTTGCCGTCTAGCCTGCTCAAAAACATCGGCATAGGCAATCTCCGTAGCATTACTCACCGTGTACAGCATCGTAATATCACGCTGCTGATTAATATCGGTAAGATATTTGACCATGCTGCGGAACGGTGTTACCCCAATGCCACCAGCGATAAACGTCAGCTTCTGTTTGCGTCCGCGTGGCAGGACAAAATCTCCCGCAACCTGTGCCGCCACAATTGGTGCGCCTTCAGTCATAGCCAGCATCGCTTTTTTATAGCTACTACTTGGACTATAGAATTTCGCTCCCAGACGCAGTGTAGACTCTGTAGGTGATGAGGCCAGCGTAAAATACCGACGATTACCGCGGTTATCGATATTGGAATGCGGCAGTGTCCATTCCATGTATTGCCCGGGACGGTAGCGTAGTTTTCTATCAGACGTAAAAACGAAGTCCGCGCTACTTGCGGTAATCTTCAGCTTTTGTTGCAACTTTGGAAAGATGCGGACCCGCGGATCAATAAGATACGCAAATATGTTTCCGGCGACTAGGGCAATCTCGGGCGATGTATACAGGCTACCGACATGGACCTGGGGCGGCAACAGCAATCCTACAAACGCACCAAACAAGACCTGCTTGCCTTTAGTTCCTGGGGACGTTAGCGGTTCGGTGAGCATAACAAAACCTAAGAAAAGTGCAGGGGAGGTTAAAAGGGCTTCTTTTAGTGCCCCCCAGCCGCTGCTATGGCCAAATACCGCAAAGAGTGCGGTGGCCAGCAGAGTGACAGCTAGATAGCTAAAGACCATGGCCTCACGTCTAATCTTACGTACCACCAGTAGTCCGCCGATGAGCACAAAGGGAAGCATAACAGCTGTCCCAATCCACCAGCTGGCATTTTGCCTTGGACCCATCGCCGTCAATACCACAGCAATGGCAGCTGGGTTAAATATATGCACATCCTTAATAGTCAGAACGTACTTCGATGCCATGGCTAGGCCAGAAGCAGCTAGCAAGAATAGGAGGTCGTACTGACCAAGCTTTGGCGTAATCAGTAGCGCCAAGATGAGCGCCGTAATGATTGATGATTCATGATTGACTGGCGTTTTAAAGATAAACGCAAAGGCGCGGTTTATACTCCAGCAAGCAGCAAGCAAGATAGCCGTTGAGGCCAGCAATGCTACCGCGCTAAATCCCAGATTACCAAAGAGGCTTACTACAAACGCGACACCCAGCAATCCACTTAGGTAATAGACCAGCAGGCGATACATTGTAACCTGATTGAGAAAATCATCGATAAACTTACGCATAGACGTACTCGTTAAATCCGCTCGTGTACGTCGCTATGCCGGCATCATCTATCATATAGCCTTCAAGACCTGGTTGCTTCTCAATAAACATAATGCCAGCTTTCCCCATGGCAAAAGCTGCCGTCGCAAAGCGGTCTGCTTCATATACATTGGCCGCAATGAGCGTTATACTTTGTACTCCTCTAGGCGGCTTTTCTGGTGCATGCGGATTATAAATATGCTGCCCACGTATGTATGTACCGGACGTAGCAATCCCTTTGCCGTTTAAGCGCACCGTCTTAATAGTCTCGTCAGTATTAAATGGATTACGGATGCCGACCAACCATGGCTTTCCTTCACTATTAACGCCGTTTGATTGAATATCACCGCCAGCCTCGATGTAAAAATCTGCCGCACCTGCTTTTAGTAGCTTCTGGGCGGCTTGCCAGATAGACCACCCCTTAACTAAGCCAGACGGATCTAGTTTGCCACTATGTTCAACGTCAAAATAGCTATCAGTTTCTTGCTTTGTTTCTTCGCATAAGCGCATTATTTCCTGCATCTCCGTACTCCACTGTGTCTTGGGCAGACCGTGGTTAATCTGGCTTATTTCGCTGCTGTCTTTATAGGTGCTATACCGTTCATCGATCTCATGGAAGTAGTTAAAAGTACTTGAAAGCAAGGCGCTATCACTTGAATCCACCACCTCCACAGTGATCGGCATTCCCATTATTATCTGCGTTTTTTTCATAGTATGTTCTTTTAGGCGGCTTGCGAAAGGGCATTACTGAGCGACTGCACAAATGCCTGGCTGGTGTAAGTTGCACCACTCACTACATCAACATGAGCATTTTGCGCTTTGATTGCCTCTTGCTGTAAAAGCGGCATTGCTTGCTGGTTGATAAAAACAGAAGTATCGTGCGTATGCGGATATTGCAAGAAGTTTACGACTGCGATCTTACCATTTTGTACGGTCACCTTAACCTGTACATTTCCGTAAAAGGCGTCTTCTGTACTGCCCGTATACGAGCCGTCTTTATATGCACCGGCAGCAGCCTGGCTTTGAGTGGCAGCCCCAGATCCACTGGTGGAGCTGGAACCAGAGGCTGTGCTAACCGCAGAGTTCGTTTTTGTATTTGTCGTGCTACCCGTGCTGAGTGATACGGGTGACCCTACTTTCGGTCGCTCGTGTCGCACGCCTAAGCTATATATAACCAAAGTGGCAAGTACGATAGTACCTATAAAGATCTTCTTCATACTAGGACTATACACCGGCAAGGCTGCAGATTTGCTTATTGTTTCGGCCAAGGCTTCTATGAATAAGACGACCGGCTGATCATACGCCTACGTGAGACAACAATGCCACACTTTCGTATAGTCTTGCCGCCTTCCCAGCCAATGGCTAGGGCGATGTGTGGGTCACGTTGTATATTGGCATATTTACGCGAGGTGTTGCTGGTTCCAAGAACATTTTCTAAGTTCTTGGTTTGACCAAAACCAATCACCGCCGCCTCAGGCTTACCATCCGCATTGACTGTCGAAATCACTGTCAGCGGCGTGTTATTCATAAAGGCGTAAAGCTCCTCGGCAACTATGGTTGGCATAATCTCTGATACTCTATTAGTTATACTCAGTATACGCGAACGATAAAAGCGTTACCGATTACGCGGCCAAATGAGAATGAGTTAATAAACCCTGTCACTAGATCATCTTTATAAAAATATCGGTTTGATGCATTAGCGTATCCGCACTCTCTATTCCTTCAGCGCCAGACATATGGGACAGTTGTAAACTTCCGGGGCATTTGTTATATGCATTATTTTAATGATAGCACTGCTGCCTTTAAGTGAACCTGGCCGCTTGAGAAGGGGGTAATAGTTAAATTCATAGCTTGGGCGGCGCGCGCTAAATTATAGCCGGCACTTGACGAAGACATCTGTAGAGTATAATAATCATGTTCTGCTAAACGTTACACAGAAAGGTACCTTAGTGAGCGAATACAACTTTCCCCATTTACCCGTTGCAACCTCTTTGGGAGAAGTCGCCGATTACGCCGATGCAGTCCATGCTAGTGAATATCCGGCGTTTCAAGTTGACGCTGAATCCATCGGAGATAGAAGGGGTAGTTTTTTACTGGCGGAACTTGCTGTGCTAGCTGCACTTGAAGACGCAAACTACCGTAATAACGGCACCCCGATACCATTTACGGTAAGCGCTGCTTGGCCCAACACTTCTATGAATGGTAAGCTTGAGACATTCGCACCGCACACGGACGGCATCGACCTTTTTCGAGCGTTAGCATTCCACCGCGAATTGTTCGGCAGTACTACTGCATTATTCGGTCACATGATAGATCCTTCGGACATTGACTTCTTTGCGTCAGACGCTCGCGGTAGGACAGAGAGCTTTATGGACGTTGCAGATCGACTGCAGCATACATACCAGGCACAGATCAGACCTGATCGTTTCACCGTTTTCTCGGAGGGCAACTTGGGTAACTTGCAACCGGCAGTCCATTACTTTGAACGCCCAGCAGGACAACCGGCCATATATAGTCGCATAACAAGCTCGGTAAAAGATGCTGATCTGAAGGAAAGAAACCTAGAAGACGCCGCAGCACAATGTAGACTGCGAGTCCTACGAGATAGATATCTCTGGCAAATCACATCACATCTTTTCCCATTCTCGTACCCAAATAAAGACGCTACTGTTAGCACTAACCTCTCTACCGCTCAAGACGCAGAAGCACAGAACCCCAACTTAACACATCCAGGTCGCTATCTGCAGTATGTTGGCGAGGAGGACTTACTTATTGCAGACGGAGATAGAGTAGTACTTCAGTAACATTAAGCTAGGCGACTCGATAAGAGTGAAGGCTCTAGGGTTGAGCTTTTAAGGAGAGCAAAGAAACCACCTAAGCGATACATTGTGCCTCAATTTGTATTGCTTAATCGTAAGCAATTAGCTCATCCAAAACCAGCCTGCGTTCCGATCAATGATTAACGGTTCACCGTGAGCGACAATAACGGCCGCAGTAGTAACATACCTTTCGTAAAGAAGACTTTTTAAGAATGCTTGGCCTTTGCGTTTTAAGATCTGCCGATCCATATAGTAAGTTCCAGAAATAGCGTAACTAGCCAAGGAAACCGATCGCATCCTGAGCGTGAACACGCTTGAACCAGACAACATATCCGCATAAGCTTTCCGTAGATGGTTAGCTTGGTCTACCATGGCCTTTACTGAATCTGACCGCAAGAAATTCTCAAGAAGCTCTGGATGGGTTAGCAGGGCGGCAAGCTTTTCGAGTACATGTACGTTTTCAGCAGGTTTCACTACTACGAGGTGAGTCCCTTCGTATATATCAAGCAACGCGCGAAAAGTCATCTCATCGTAATTCGACACAAGTATCTTCTGGCCGGTTACCGCATACGGTTGCTGACAGTTGTAAACGTACGCATTAGTGGTTTCGGTATTAGTCGAAAAAGAGCTCACCAACATTGTTGAGCTAAGAGCCGCGATTGTTCGGGTCGCAATCTCTACCTCACGTTCAAAGCGACCTAAGGTTAGAATATAATCCGCCCCAGCCTCTGCGAAAGACTGCGTCAAAAAGCTAAAAAGCTCCGCTGTCCGTAGATAGTCGAGGCGACCCTTGCTTTGAATACCCCATGTTTTGTCTGCATTAAGGGCAATGCTGAACGGGTCCACAATAATACGCAGGTTCGTGGGCGCAAATGCAGTCCGCAGTGACTGAACTAGTGAGGCCTGCTTCTTAAGTAATACATGCTTGTCTTTGTACGTTGATGGTGCGTCCATACGAACCATCACGGTGCAAATACCTATCTTTAGGAGTGTCTCAATGTACTGAATGGCATTACCAAGGCTTCTGAGTGGGTAGCCCTCCATATTTGGAATATCCTGTGTGCTATTGTCTGCAAGATCTATACCGATATCAATCGGCTGGCAAAACATGGATGGCAGGAGGGTAACTTCAGGAGCCGTGGATATAGTGCGCGAGCAGGGAAGCTGCGCCATTGCGCGCAACTCCTCTGAGGAATAGTAAC
>Ga0105245_10000467_pt1 | contig 36958 bp, 35 predicted proteins | sample KBSM54metaG_FD_81523 | JGI IMG/M metagenome (GOLD analysis project Ga0105245, IMG submission 81523) | Miscanthus rhizosphere microbial communities from Kellogg Biological Station, Michigan, USA - KBS M5-4 metaG | ecosystem: Host-associated > Plants > Roots > Rhizosphere > Soil | place...
AAGAAGCACGTGCGCATCGCCGACATCAAGCGCCACATCACGCCGCATGCGCTGCGCCACACGATGGCCGCGATGCTCGTCTCGTCCGGCGCCGACATCCGCGAAGTCCAGGAAATCCTCGGCCACGCCTCGATCCTGTCGACGCAGGTCTACACGAAGCTACCGGTCCACAAAGGCCGCCGCGCCGCCGCCGCAATGCCCGCGCGCGTGTTCACGGATCCTGTTAGCGCGAAGCTGGCGATCAAGAAACGCTAAATCAGTGCTGAGTGATGAGTCCTGAGTGCTGAGTGACGCTTCGCGTTCGCGTTGATCATCGTGTTCGCGCAGCGACACTCAGCACTCAGGACTTTCCACTCAGCACTTCGTCTCACTTGCAAGGAGTCGCGCGCTCGATCTTCGGTGCGTGCGTCATTTTTGCCAGGTCGTCCTGATGCTTCGCGAGAAGTGGTGAGCTGAGAATCTTCGCCGGCTGCTTCTTCACCCATTCATACACGCCGTCGACCGCCGAGCTCTCGCGGCTCGAAAATGCGAAATGCTCGTTCTCCGCATTGACGACGTGCCACACGCGCGGGCCGTCGTCCGGCGTCTCGAGATATTGCTGGCGCACGTCGGCGAGCGAGAGGTGGAACGAGTACGGACACTTCGCCGTGACGCGCGAGCCTTCGTGCTCGAACGCGGTGCAGCAGAAGTCGACACCGTCCGCGTTGACGACGACCTTGCCTTCGATGTTGTCGACGCACGTCGTGCACTTCGCCGCGAACGTCGCCGGCGCGCCTTTCGACGCCGACGCGGCGGTGCCGGCGTCGGACGGCGGTGTCTTCGGCGTGATGCGCGACTGTGCGGCCAGAGGAACTGCAATCAGAAGGGCGACAAGAGCGCGGCGCATCGGTGCATCTTAGCAACCACATCCGCGTTCGGCCGTATACCCGCCCATGTTGAAGTTGGAATCGGTCACCAAGCGTTTTCGCGGCGGGAACTACGGCGTCCGCGATCTCTCCCTCGACATCAACGGCGGTGTCCTTGGCCTGCTCGGTCCGAACGGCGCGGGCAAGACGACGCTCATGCAGATGATCGCGACGATCACGAAGCCGACGAGCGGCAGCATCACGTTCCGGGGCGCCGACCTCGCGCGCGATCCCGACGCCCTCCGCCGCAAGCTCGGCTACCTGCCGCAGGACTTCGGCGTCTACGACAACCTCACCGCGATCGAGTTCCTCAGCTACTTCGCGTCGCTCAAAGGCGTCCGCAGCCGCGCGCGCGTCCAGGAAATGCTCGAGCTCGTGAATCTGCACAGCGTCTCCAATCGCGCCATCGGCGGATTCTCCGGCGGCATGAAGCAGCGCCTCGGCATCGCGCAGGCGCTGATCAACGATCCCGAGCTCGTGATCGTCGACGAGCCGACCGCGGGACTCGATCCCGAAGAGCGCGTGCGATTCCGCAACGTTCTCTCCGACCTCGGCGCGGGCAAGCTGGTGATTCTCTCGACGCACATCGTCTCCGACATCGAGTCGATCGCAACGCACATCGCGATCATGCGCGAAGGCCGTCTCGTGTCGCTTGCCGCGCCGGAAGACTTGCTGCGCGGCGCCGAAGGAAACGTGTGGGAAATGATCGTGTCGTCGGATCGATACGACGAACTGCGCCGCACCGCGAAAGTGTCGACGGCGCTGCGCAAGTCCGACGGCGTGCACGTTCGCATCGTGAGCCGCGACCGGCCGTCCAGTGAAGCATCGATCGCGGAGCCGTCGCTCGAAGACGCGTTCCTTTACACGATGAGCTACGCGGCATGATTCAACGCATTGCCGCGATCGTGCGCGCGGACGTGCTCGTTCGCTTTCGTCGTTTTTCGACGCTGGTGATTTTTCTTCTCCTCAGCGCGAGCGCGCTGTTGTGGGTTCCCGATCCGAAGACCGGCCGCACGCTCATCTCGATCGGCGGTCATCGCGCGCTGTACAACTCCGGATCGATCGGAATGGCGACGGCGATGCTCGCCTCGATCTTCGTCGGTCTCTTCGGCTTCTACGTCATCTCCAATGCCGTGCGCCGCGACGTGATGACGCGCTGCGGTTTCGTCGCCGCATCCACCGAGATGCGCACGCACGAATACCTCCTCGGCAAATTCCTCGGCAACGTCGTCTTCCTCACCACGTTCATGACCGGTTTCATGCTCGCGGCGATGGTGATGTTGATCATTCGCGCCGAGGCGCCGCTGCAGCCGCTGGTGTTCGCGTCGCAGTACGCGATTCTGATTCCGTCGACGATTGTCTTCGTCTCCGTGCTCGCGATTCTGTTCGAGTCGATTCCGTGGCTTTCCGGACGATTCGGCGACGTCGTCTACTTCTTCTTCTGGGCCGCGGCGCTCGGCGTCGTCGTGAACTCGCTCGAGCACGGCGGCTCGCGGTGGCTCCTGTATTTCGACTTCAATGGTTTCGGATATCTCTTCGAATTCACGAAGAACGTCTGGCACACGAAGAACATGTCGATCGGTCAGACGAGCTTCGACGTGAAGCAGGCGCCGGTCGTCGTGCAAGGTCTGTGGCTGAATCGCGAATGGTTCCTGATGCGGCTCGCGTCGACGCTCGCACCGCTGCCGCTCCTCGGAATCGCGCTGCTCTTCTTCCATCGCTTCGATCCGGCGCGCGTGCGCATCGGCGGCGAGAAAGGAAAGCGCAGCTGGATCGGGATGCTCAACCGGATGACGAAACCGTTCGTGCGTCCGTTCACGGCGCTGGCGATGCGCGGTGGCGCGGCGAGCGACGCGGCGCTGACGATCGCGTCGACGCCGATCATCGCCGTGACCGCAATCGCCTTCGCGATCGCCGCGCTCGCGGGCAGTGACGTCTCCGTCCCCGCGTTCTGCGCGCTCGGCATCTTCGTCGCTGACATCGCCACGCGCGAGCGCCGCGCCGGTACGCTCGGATTCGTCTACTCCGCGCCGAAGCTGAAGTCGCAGTTCGTGATGTGGAAGTTCACCTCGTCGCTGATCGTCGCACTCTTCGTGATGGCCATCCCGTTGCTCCGTGGGGCGCCGGCGCCCTCGCCGGCGCGTATCGTCGCGGTCTTCTTCGTCTGCGCAGCTGCGACTTCGCTCGGCGTGATCAGCGGCAATCCGAAGACATTCATCGTCGTGTACCTCACGCTCTGGTACGTCTCGGTGAGCGACAAAGGCGCAACGCCGTCGCTCAACTTCGCGGCATTCCAGCGCGTGCCTCCGAGCGCCGTCGTCGCCGGTTACTTCGCTGCATCGATCGCGCTGCTCGTGGCCGCCGAGGGGATGCACCGCCGTATACTGCGGCGCACATGAAAATTTCGCTGACGACGAAGATCTTCATCGGTCTGATCCTCGGCATTCTCCTCGGCTACTTCATGCCGGCGTGGGGCATCGCCGTGCGTCCGCTGTCGACGGTTTTTCTCAATCTGATCAAGTCGATCATCGCGCCGCTGATTTTCGCGACGCTCGTGATCGGCATCGCCGGCACCGGCGACATCCGTCAGGTCGGGCGCATCGGCATCAAGTCGCTCGTCTACTTCGAGATCGTGACGACGTTCGCGCTCTTCATCGGACTCGGCGCCGTCAACCTGACGCAGCCCGGTGTCGGCGTTTCGCTCGCCGGCGCGCATCGTCCAGACGACAAAGCGACGCTGGCCGATCGCGCGAAAGTTCTTGCCGCCGACGCGAATGCAGCCGCGCAACGCGGCGACACGGCGACGGCATCAGCGAAAGCAGCCCAGGCCGCGGATGCCGTGAGCAAAGGCCTGACCGCGCCCGATCCGCCGGCAAAGCCGCAGACGTTCGGCGACATCGTGCAGCATCTCGCGCCGACGTCAATCATCAAGGCGATGGCGGAAGGCGACGTGCTGCAGATCGTCATCTTCTCCGTGCTGTTCGCGCTCGCGGTGACGAGCATCGGCGAGCGCGCGCGGCCGATGATCACCTGGTGTGAATCGCTCGCGGACGTGATGTTCCGCTTCACCGAATTCGTGATGAAGTTCGCGCCGGTCGGCGTCGGCGCCGCAATGGCGTACACCGTCGGCCACTCCGGCCTCGGCGTTCTGAAAAACCTCGGCATGCTCGTCGGCACGTTGTACGGCGCGCTGATCGTGTTCCTCATCTGCGTGCTGCTGCCGGTCGCGCTCATCGCGCGCGTGCCGATGCGCGATTTCTTCAATGCCGTGAAAGAGCCGGCCACGATCGCGTTCGCGACGACGTCGTCGGAATCCGCGCTGCCGAAGGCGATGGAGAACATGGAACGCCTCGGCGTTCCGCGCCGCATCGTCGGATTCGTTCTGCCCACCGGCTACAGCTTCAACCTCGACGGCACGACGCTCTATCTGTCGCTCGCGTCAATCTTCGTCGCGCAAGCGGCCGGCGTTCATCTGACGTTCGGCGAACAGATCGTGATGCTGCTGACGCTGATGCTGACGTCGAAAGGCGTCGCCGGCGTTCCGCGCGCATCGCTCGTGATTCTCCTCGGCACACTCGCATCGTTCCATCTCCCCGTCGAAGGCGTGATCATCATCCTCGGCGTCGACGAGTTGATGGACATGGCCCGCACCGCCGTAAACGTGATCGGCAATTGCCTCGCGACGGTCGTGATCGCGCGATGGGAAGGCGCGTTCCGCGGCGATGAGTGGAAGGCGGAGGAGCCGGAGCTCGAACAGGTGACGGGTCAGCCGGCGATCGTGACGTGAAACGTTTGGCGGCGTTGGTCGCAGTGCTTTTTCTCGCAGCGTGTGCGAGCAGCAGCGCCGACTCGCCCGTCGAAGTCCGCATCGCGGACACGAACATCACCAGCGACATCCGCTACGCCGGCCCGGTCGCGATTCGTTTCCACGTCGAAGTCATGAACCCGACGAACGAGAACCTGAAGTTGCGCAAGATCGAGATTCACAGCGCCGCGAACGGCGCATTCTCCGTGAAGGTCACGAACAACTACGACCGCGACGTCGCGCCCGCGCAAACGATCGCGCTCGAGTTGAATGCCACCGGCAATTCGACAGGCGGACGTCTCGCGCCCGACGAGCCGATCACGTTCCGCGGTACGGCGTTTTTCGATTCGCCGCACGGCGCGTTCGTGAAGCTGTTCTCGGACGTGTCGCGGATTCAGTGAGCGGGTAGAACGAACATCGTTCGCCCGGGAATGACGGGAATGATTGACCTCGCTGCGTCCGGCGCATCGAAAATCGCGTAGAGCTCGATGCGGTCGCCAATCGACGGAGTGTTTTTCGTTTCCGCGCAGATCATTCCCTTTGGTGTTTCGATGCGTGCGGTGTTGACGAATACGTAGAACGTCCGGTCAACGACGCGAATCGCGAACAGCGTTCCCGGTAGGCCCGCGTAAAACCCCTGGCGCGCGCCGACAACATCTGCTTGCACGAGTGACGTCGCATCGATCGCGTGGCGAATCTCCATACAGGATCCGCCGATGTACACAGCGCAGCCATCTGATTTCTTCTGCGCTCGCAAGAACGCCAACGACTGAATGTCCTGGTCATTGAAAAGGTCCTTGCGAAGATCGCCTTTGTCATTGAACGCGACTTCCGCGGAAACCCAAACCGGCTTCGCGTTCGGCAGAGCGGACGCGATGGTGTCAGGAATCACCATGCTTGCGAGGAAGATCAGGATGGCGAGCATTTACTTTCGTCGCGGCAACACTTCATCGCTCCACTTCAACGCGTCGGGCTCCGGTGCCGCCGAGAAGACGAATTGTAAGACTTCGCCGGTGCCGGGGATCAGTTCGACACGCGCACTCTCCGCGTCGGTGAACGGCTGCAGCTCGCCGCGCAAGTGTCCGACCGATGCGATCAGCTTGTCGCCGCGCTGTTCGATCGTGAGCGTGCCGAGCGTCGGGCTGTCGTACTGTCCGGCGTAGGCGCGCAACGGATGCTGCAGCATCGACGCGCGCCCCGCGCGTTTCGCGGTATCCGCGATCTGATTTTTCTTGACGGTGTCGAATCGCGCGCGAAGTTGCGCGAGCTTCTCTGCGTAAGTCTTCTCGACGTCGGGAACGTTCATGAGCCGGTCGTAGATGTACGCCGATACCAGCTCGAGCGGCGAGTGAGACAGTCCGGCATTCGTCATCGCGCCGACTGCGATCTTTTTCTCGGGCAGGAACGAGAAGACCGAGCGCCATCCTTCGTATCCGCCGCCGTGATAGATCAATTTCTCGCCGTGCCAGTCGGATTGATACCAGCCGAATCCGTAGCCGACGCCGTCGAATAGAAAGCTTTTGCGCGTTGCGGGCGTCTGTTGCTTTTGCGTCTCCGCGAACGCTGACGTTGGGATCCGACCTTGCGTGAGGTTCGCTTCCATCCACTTCGCAAGATCGGCCGGCGTCGTGACGATTCCGCCCGCGGCGTGCATCGTCGCGTCGATCTTCCACCCGAATTCGAGAAACGCCATCTCGCCCGATCCGTTGATGTCGTACGGAGATGCGATCGGATGGCGCCGCGCTTCGGACATGTACGCGGTCGTGCGATGCATACCGAGGGGCTCGAAGAGTTTCTGATCGAGCACGTCCTGCCACTTCTTGCCCGTGACGCGTTCGATGACGAGACTCGCGACGACGTAGCCGAGGTTGTCGTAGCGAAAGCCTTCTTTGGCTTGCGTGCTCATGCCGAGAATGCGAATGAGCTCTTTCGGCGAATGCTCGCCCGTGAACGCCGTGCGAAAAACGACGCCGTTGTTCTCTATGCCCGAGGTGTGCGAGAGAAACCGCCGCAAAGTCATCTTCGCCGGATCGATCGGCGCAGGCCACTTCAGTTCCGAAAGGTACTTCGTGACCGGCGCGTCGAGATCGATGACGCCGTCTTTCGCGAGCATCGTGCAGACGACCGCGGTGTACGCCTTCGTGTTCGAGCCTGTGTAGTAACCGGTCTGCGCGTCCGCGTGAACTTTGCGCGCGATGTCGGCGTAGCCGTACGCGCGGGCGAAGGTCTTCCCATCGCGTACGACGGCGATGCCGATGCTAGGGATCTCCGGCAGTGTTTGAAGCGTCTGCGCGACGAAGCGATCGATGTCGCGAATTTCGGCGTCGGTTGCGAACTTCGGCGAGGCGATGACGTTGGCGGAAAGGAGACAGAGGAGGAGCAGGGAGAGCGAGAGTCTCGCGATCGGGTGCATGCCGGTACAGACGTGCGGGACGGGGAAAGGTTGGAAGCTCGTCGGCTTATCGCGTTACTTCAAACCGTACTTCGTTGGATTCGCTGACGTGAACGCCATCGCTCGCCGCCACTTTGACCCAGTAAGACCCCTCTTCCAAGGGTTCGGCCGAAATCTTCGCACTTTTCGCTCGCTGCCAGTATCCGACAGGAAACCAATGATCATCTTGCGCGGAACGCGCGAGCATGAAGTAAAGCAACTTGTCGCCATCCGGATCGCTTGCGCTCCACTGCAATCGGACGTCGCCGCCTCGGACGATCTTGGTCTTGGCGAGGTCTTTCAGTCTGATCGACGGTTTGTGCACGCTGATCGTGACGCTCCCAAGAGTTCGGGCTGACATTCGATTGACGATTTGAATCCTGCGAGCATTTTCCGGGTAAATCAGATTGAGTGCGAAAAAAGTGACCGGCCGCGGGCGATCATTGATATCCGGCGAGTTCCAATAAACTGGGATCCCGACCTCTTTCAACAGTTTGCCCTTCGTGTCCAGGAATCGCACGGCGTAGGCACCGTAAGCGTCATCGCGGTCCGGGATGCCGTAGCCTTTGTGTTGAATGGAGCCTAAATGGAGTTTGTCGTCCCATGAAATCATCCCGGAGACATAAATGACTTCCGGATCGGGCGCGGTCTGCAATTTCTCGACGAGCCGGTCGTAGTCGGCCGCGTCAATCCACTTCCGATTGGTGCTCACCCAATTGAGATGCGCGTTGACTCCAGCGCCGGCCATGAAGCAGTTCGAGGCGCATTGTTCCTTGTTGAGCAGCCCCGCGATTACGGCAGGCTCGCCACCTTGTGCAATCCAATAGCCGTTCGTTGGATTGCCGTCCGGAGCCTTCGTATTGTTGTATTCGTCGAAGCCACCCTCCATCCCGCAGCCGGAAGCGCCCAGCACGGGCCAGTCGACATCGCAAACCCAGCTTGTCTTGATTGCGGGGTCAGTGCTCAATCCGAACGTATGACCCAATTCGTGCGCCGGCAGGGTCATGAACGGCCCGATGTCGGAGCCAGCCGTGTCCTGGGGCAGGAAGATCACCGCCTTTGGCGCGAATTCGCCGAGAGACAAACCCGTTACCGAGGCAAGAGAGTGACCGGAGAAACGCCTGAACCAATCCTTGTTCGGCAGGACTCCCATTAACCGATCGCAGCTGGAAAGATTTGCGATGCTATTGAGCTCGAAGACCAGTGCGAACGGCAAAACGTCGTCCGCCGGAATTCCGAAGACACTCAACACCGTCGCCAAATAGTCGATCGATGCCGTCAACGGGGGCAGCACGCCAATAGGCGCCTTGTAATTGTGCGGTCTGGCCAGGGGATAGACCCCATGAATGTACGCGCCGCCGAGGTCCATGTTCGATTTCAACTGCCCATTGGTCGCGAAGTTGAACCCATCGAGCAGGGTGCCGACTTTGGTCCACATCAAAGCGTAGCTTCGCGGCGTGTGCACGGTCTTCCAGACAATCCGATTATTGTTGCCGTCGTTCCCGCGCCGACAATCGTTCATGGGCAGGGTCTGAACATTCGGATCATCGAGCCGGACCGTCACTATGACTCCATAGGGCGCGGCGCTCGATGGAAATCGCACCGGATCGTTTGCGTAGAAATATTCTTTCCTGACTTCGCCGGCGCCGAGGGTCATTGGGAAAATGTCATTCCTGTTGAACCCACCGCCGCTGAGTGAAACGCGCACGTTCGTGGTGATGCTGGTCGAATAATTGTTCGCGATCCGCGCCATTACGAGAGTCGGTTTGCCCGAGATCAGTTTTGGCGATCGAAAAAGGACCTGAACGAGGTCCACTTCGACGACTGCAAGGTCGTCGTGCGTCACTGGTCGCCCATCCTCCAGGTCCACTTTCAGGCGGATCGTCGCCTGGTTGGCGCCGGTGCCGGCATTGATGGTCACGACATCAAACGTCGGAGCCAAACTGGAACCGAGCCGCAGTGTGAGGGCGCACAGGTCGAATTCCAATTCGAGCGATGTACTGGCCGGGCTCGGATTGACATCCACGACGTCGTCGTCGCCGGTCAGGCCCGAATCGGCCTCGAAAATCGAGATCGTGATCGGTACAGGACTGGATGTAACCGACTTCTGAAAAACGTTGTCCCAATGCGGGAAATCGCTGTCTTCGACCTGGGGAAGGTCGAAGGCTTCGCCGGCAATCGTGATCTTGCCGTAGATGTCGGCATGGTTGTCATAGAACGGGACGTTGTCGTCGTCCCCTTCCAGGTCAGAGTTCGGTTTGATCGACAGGATTTGCAATCGCACGATCGAGCTGGGGGGATTGGAGCTCGGAGGAGTGGCCGTCGGACACTGGGCGATCGCGATGTGGCAATCAGCGATGATTGCGAAAGCGATGAGGATCCAGGCCGGAAGGCTGTTCGAGGTGCCCAGAATGGTTTTCACGTGGCCCTTTCTTTGGAACAGCAGGGAATCGGGCGCGGTGGGAGGGACGTGATTGTCCAAGGCACCGAGTCGTAGCGTGATTTGAGGGAATAAGTATACACCTCAATTTTTCACGCGTTACTCGGGTGAAGGGCGGGGGGACGGTTTCCATGGAGCGGGCGACGGGATTCGAACCCGCGACCAAGAGCTTGGGAAGCTCCTACTCTACCAACTGAGCTACGCCCGCCTGATGCTATAAACCATTGCGTTTTCCGCTAGATATGGCGCGACCGCCGATTCTAGCATGCGAGAACCTAGTGCATCGCAGCCCGTCGGCGCGGCGTTGTAGGCGCGAGGCTGAGGCGCATCGCAAGTGGCCCGACATCCTGACCAGCGCTGACATTGATCATCAGCGCGCCAGTTGCAGTCGTCGCGCTCGAATAGAACACGGTTCCGTAGCGGTGCTTCGGGTCGGTCGCGGCCACGATGTATGTACCTGTTGGCAGGGCGATGCGGAAGGCGCCGCCGGTGTCGCTCATTGCATTCGCAATGGTCTGCAGACTGGCGTCATACACGATCACCTCCATGCCTGTGAGCTGGACAGTGCCGGTCGCATCCAACACAACGCCGCTGATTCGTCCCGCATCCGCGAGGACGAACGTTGCGTCGAGAGATTGCCCTTCGCTGAGCGTCAACGGCTGGGTCGCGTCGAACGTTCGTGCATCGAGGTAGTAGCCCGTCGCGAATTGCAAACTCGTATCGAATGCGAGCAGCTTGACGGTGGCCGGCTCGATGAGGAGCGTCGCGTCGCCCGATGCGTCCGTGATCGCAGAAGCCAGCAGGCGGCCACCGAGATCGTAAGCCCCAACGGTGATCGCCGGAAGTGGTGCATTGGAAGTCCGCGACGCAACGTGTGTGCTTACGCGCGCGCCTTTGCGCAGCGCGAAATCGAGTCCGCCAATCGACTGCTGCGCGATGGCGTGTTGCGGGATCGCGAGATCGAACGTCGTTTGATTTGGATAGAACTGTGGCAGGTAGATCAGTGCAGGATCAAAAACACCGATACGAAAATCGCCTGGCGGCGCAACGATCGAGTACGCGCCGGTCGGGTCCGACGTCGCGAACGATCGCATCGTGCCATCCGGGTTGTATGCGACAGCGGTGATCTTCGCCAGCGGCGCTCCACTGACATGATCGGTGACTCTGCCGGCGAGCCGTCCGCCGCGCACCATCGTCGCGTTCACGATTAGCGTCGAACTGGCCGTCGCGGTGACCGCTGGTTCCGCAGAGAACGACTCCGCGTCGGGAACGTATGTTGTCGCGTAATTACCGCTCGGATCATCGACGACCACGCGCAGTGCTCCCGCACGAACAGCCATCGCAAACTTGCCGTCGCTTCCGGTGAGCGACTGCGCCGCGACATTGCCGTCGCTCGAGTACGCGGTGACGCGTAGCGCCGCGAGCGCCGCAAACGTTGCGCGATCGGTGATCGTGCCGGTGACCTTCGCGGCCAGCGGCAGCCGAATGTTCGCGGTGGTCGACTCCGTCGCGGCGACAGTCAGCTCAGTCGCCGTCGCGAATGACGTCGCGTCGTCGAAGAACGTCGGCGCGTAGCTGAGCGCGTCGTCGTACGCAATCAGCTTGAAAGTCCCGGGCGGCAGCGCCAGCGTGTAGCTGCCCGTTGCATCAGTGCTCGTGAATCCACGCCGCGTTCCCGAGAGGTTGTACGCGGCGACCGTGATCTTCGAGAGCGAAGCCCCATTGCTCGACGACACCTGCCCGACGATGAACCCCGATCGAACGAGCCGGAAGTTGATGTTCGTCACGGTTTGCGCCGAGGTCACGGCGATCGAAGCGGCCGTATCGAACGACTCCGCATCCACGTAGAACGACGTGGCGAACGTGCCATTCGGATCGTAGGCGAGTACACGGTACGTCCCGGCCGGAAGCGTGAGCGAGTACGTCCCGGTCGATGTCGTTCCGCCGGACGCTGCGAGTGCACCCGCGGTCGTGTACGCGTCGACCGTCATCGCCGCAAGCGGCGACCCCGTGTCGCTCGTGACTGTTCCGCTGATCGTTGCGCCGTTCGCTGCGACGGACAGGATGAGCGTCAGAATGGCGAGGCAGAAAGTCTTCATCGCTTGGCGAGATGACTCGGCGGCTGCATGGCCGATGCGACCGCGCGCATGGCACGACCCTCTTGCATGGGACTCCAGTTGAGCGGAGTGGCGGAGAGCGTCACGTCGTGCGTCTGATTGAAGAAGACGACGGAGCGGATCGCACCGTATTTCTCGTGCATGTCGCGAAACGCCTGCTCGTACCACTGCGCCGCGTCGCCGCCGCTCGTGACGGTGCCGAATTCCGTGACCATGATCGGCTTGCGCAATTTCAGCAGCGCCGGGTATGCCTTCTCGACGATCTGGTGAAACGTCCACCAGCGCGACCATGGTGCGACGTCGCCGTAGTTGAGAACGCCCGTGCCGATCCAATCGACCCACTCATCACCGGGGTAGTAATACTCGAACCACGGCATAGAGATGTGCGGCGACCAGACCCACAGCACGTTCGTCGCGTTCATCTTCTGAAAGATGAGATGCACGTGCTTCCACGCGGCGATGAAATCGTCCGGCCGGTTGCCGTTCTGCGGTCCCCATGGGTAGCGATACGGATCGTTCATCTCGTGCGCGAATCGTAGATAAACCGGCTTGCGGTACTGCGCCGCGGATGTAGCCCAACGCGTGACGTAGAAGTCGTAATCGCCGCGCGCGATCGCCGCGAGACTCGCGTACTCGCGTTCCGCCGACTTTGGCAGGTTCGGACGCAGGTCGTCGTCGAAGTCTTTCACCCACGGCTCCCACGTAATCATCGGAATCGATCCGAGGCGGTCGATCGTGGAGGCGGCGCGAAGCGGGAAGTCCGCTTCATCGGGGCGATCGCCCCATGCCTGATAAATCGAGATGATCGCGAACGGTTCGCCGACTCGACTCTCCAACGCGGTGATCCCGCTGAACGAGTCCGGCAGTGCGCCGTCGTACGCTCCATACAGCACTCGGGATGGGTTGCGCAGAACGGCGGCCGTCAACGTCGGATACGCTCGCGCCACATCCTCTTTTCGCGAATGCGATTGCACGCGCTGGCGCGCCTCCGCTTCGCGGTCCGAGAGCGATTGCCCGAACGAAACGACGTCGTTGCGAACCGTCGCGAACGTCCGGCCGAGCGCCCCGTCGACACCGCGCTGCACGAGAATTCCGAGCAGCAACAGCCACCCGAGCGCGAGGAACGCGAGCTGGTATCGCCGCCTGCTCATCGCGTGCGATCTTTCCACGCGGCGTACAACCGGCCGCTCATGAACACGACGTTGATCATCAGAAAGCCAACCATCCCCGCGGCAACCTCCGTCGTAATCCGCACCTCGGCCTCGCTCATGAGGTAGAACCGGCGGACGAGCACCGCAGCCAGCGTCGCAAGCGACGTGATAGTTATTGTGAGCGGAACTGCGGCAAGTCGCCAGAAATTGCCGGATTGCCGCGACTTAGCCGTCGGAATGTACGGCACTGCGACGCCGAGGAGCGCGAGGACCAATCCTTTCAGATACACGCTCCAGCAGCCGACCTTCAGCAACATTCCCCGCCAGTGCCAGCCGCGTTCGCGCGGCGGGTCGCACAGCCACCGCTGCGCGTAGCGGTAAATAAGAACGCCGAAGAAGCCGACCGGCAGCGCGTGCTGCAGGTATTCGCTGATGAACATCGCCGCCGGTTGCACGCCGGTCCACAGATACAACGCGGGAATCAGCAGGTAGATCGGCGTCGTCAATCCGACGAGGTAATACGTCCCGATCATGAAGTAGGCGAGCTTCTGATGAAACGTGAGTCGCCGAAACGCGCGCGGGTATTCGCGGAACAGAACGTCGTAGACACCGCGTGACCATTTCAGTTGCTGCTTGACGAACGAGCCGAGGTCCTCGGGCACGAGGCCGCGGGCAAGAATCTCCGGAACGTAAACGGATTCCCACCCCGCCGCGTGCAAGCGGATCGCAGTCACGAGATCCTCCGCCAGTCCGATTCCATGACCGCCGATCGATTCGAGAGCACTCCGGCGAAACGTGCAGTTCGCGCCGATGGCGACCGTCGTTCCACTGCCATGCATGCCCTGCATGATCGGACCATAGAAGGCGTATGTCTGCTCAGCGGCAGCGCGTGCCACGAACGAGCGCGGCTGGTTGTAGTACGCCTGTGCGACTTGCACGAATCCGATTCGCGGATCGTCGAAGTGGCCGAGCACCGAGTGGAAAAAATTCGGCAGCGGGATGTGGTCGGGATCGAGGACGAGGATGAATTCTTCGGAGGTCCGTTGTAGCGCTGCGTTGATCTTTCCCGCCTTCGCTCCGGGAAATCCGATCAGTTCGAGATGCACCGCGCCTTTCTCCCGCGCGAGGGCGGCGAAGCGGGAATCGCGTGTGTCGTCGAGCAGGTACGTCGTGTGCGGGTACGCAATCCCGCGCGCGGCGTCGAGTGTCCGAACGAACATTTCGTACGGCTCGCCGGGCGACGCGGTGGTGAAGATCGCAACCGACAATCCGTCAGGTGCGTTTTTCGCCGGCGGCTGCTCCAAGTGGAAGAAGTTGTACCAGCCCACGAGGATGCGACCGACGCCATACCAGACCGCTGTTGACAGAAGAACGAAGAGCAGACGATTGCTGACGTGCTCCGCACGGAACCACCACACTGCGAAGAGCACGACACTTTGCAGCCCGAGGAAGATCAATACGCCGAGGAGTACGCGCGATGCCGTCGACACGGGCGCCGCGCGACGATGGCGGAACAGTTCGTCGTCGCTCCACATCATCAGAGGTGGCCATTGAATCCGAAGCGGAATGCCGTGGCGCGGTAGAAGACGGTGGTCTGCCGCTCAATACCGATAGTGACGACGAATGCGCCGCGCACCGGCACGGCGACGTCGGCAGAGGCGCGCCATGGATGGAAGGTTCGCGGCACTTCGACCGGTGCTGCGAAGAGAGGAGCGAGCGGCGCCGTTCCGCGAATCGGTCCGAAGACAAGGTCGCGATCGTGCGCCCATCCGCCGTCGCCATGCAGGCGAACAGTGGCGCGGCCGAAGTCCATGCGTGCGGCGACGATGCCGCGGATCTCGAGGAGATCGCGTGGCGTCCAGTACGGGTCATAGCGCGCGTCGTAGGAATACACGAAGACGCCGCCCGGCAGCGGCGCGGCGGAAGCGCCGACGAGGCGGAAGCGGCTGTCGCTGGTATCGCGATACGAAGCCGAGGCGCCGGCGGATAGGGACGCGCGTGCGCCTCTGGCGACCCGCGTGAGGTTGTACGCCTCGGCGGCTTGTCCGTGGTTGCCGTCGAAGTAGTGGATCGAATGAATCGCAGCGGCCGACGACGTGGCATCGGTGTCACGGTTCCACGCGATTGTTGACGTTGTCTCGCTCGGATGGCCGCGCATCGCCGACGCCGCATAGAGGATTTCGTGTCGATCGATTTCCGCTGCGATCGACGAGTGACTCCATTCGCGAGCGAGGCCGATTCCGCCGAGTGGTTTCGTCGTTCCGTCAGGGAAGCGGAGAACGCGCAACGTAGTGCGCACGCGTAAGTGCGGCGCAGGAATGGCCGTGTCCAACGCGATCGATGCGAACGGTGACGTCGCGCTCAAGTCCCGCGCGCTCATCGCGTAAGTGCCGGCAGTTCCGGTCCACTTCGTGAGCGGGTCGGAGAAGACTGTGGCAGCGATTTGCATCGTCGTCCGGCGCAGCGGTTGATCATCCGTCACGAACGCATTGTTGCTCGTGATGACCGGTGCCGTCGCCGCAGCGATTTCGGCGAGTGCTCTACGCGCTTCGACATCGTTCGGGCGCGCGGCGACGACAGCATTGAAATCACGCTGCGCGCTACGGTAATCGCCACTCCAGTATTCGCTCGTGGCCAGACCCTTCCGCGCATCGGCATCGTTCGGCATGTCGCGCAGCAGCCTGCGGTACACCATTGCTGCTTCGCTATACCGCTTCTCCCATAAGAGCACCTGAGCGAGTCCGAGGACGGCGGCGCGAGACTTGGGATTTTGAACGACGATGCGCCGGTAAATCGCTTCTGCGTCGGCGAAGCGTTTCCGCCACGCGAGCTGCTGTGCAACGCGCAACTCCTCGTCAACCGTTGCAGCCTGCGCGGCAAATGCCAGGAGGAAGGCCAGCAGCGCAGCAGATCCGTTTTTCACTGAGTCATTGTCGCGCCCAAGCTCACGATGCAGGGTTATCGAGTCTCGCCCGCCCCGATGCGGAATGCCTGAACGACTCCGGAGAGCGAGCCGACATAGAGGATCCCGTCGCTCGAGATCCCCAGGCCGCGCGGAATTTGTCCGACCGAACGGCACCACCGAACATCGCCATTCGCGCGATCGAATGCGCAGAGATCCTTGTCCTCACTACCGACGATGACAGTCGAGCCGGTGACGAGCGGTCGATACGTCGTCCACTCCTTCGGCGTTTGCTGCTTCCATTGGACTGCGCCGCTTTGCGCATCGAGAGCGAGGAGATTGCCTTGCGCGCTGGCTGCGAGAACAAAGAGCAACGGTGCTGCAAGGATCGGCGTGCCATACGGACGCCCGTCTTCGAGACGGATGCGTTTTTTCACGTCGCCCGAGTCGAGCGCGATCCAGTTTATATAGCCATCCTCGGTACCGAGAACGAGCATGTCTGCGGCGACGACCAGAGCCGTGCTCGTACGCGCGGGCAGCGTATTGCGCCAGAGCGTCGCGCCGGTTGCGGCGTCGAGCGCGAATAGCTTGTTGGTGTTGTCGCCGATGAAGATGCGTTTCGCGGCGTATGCCGGGGAAGGAACGAAGGCGGTCGCCTTCAGCGTACCGGCCGGTGCCTCGTTCCAAACGACTTCCCCGGTTTTCGGTTCGACCGCGATGACTTCACCTTCGGACGAGACGGCAATCACACGATCGCCGACGAGCAGCGGCGAGCTTGCGATGCCGTGCTTGAAGGGCAGCTTCCAAAGGAGATCACCGGAAGCGACATCGAACGAATAGAGGTGACCTTTCGGATCGGCGTCGCTCGGAATGACGATGCGGCCGCCGATGAGAAGCGGCTCGCCATGAAACTGCGCGGGAGAACCGTCGGCGCCTGTGTCGTAGAACCAGATTGGACTACCGGTCGTGCGATTGAGCGCGTAAAGCGTACCGGAACACGAACCGAGGATGACGGCGTCACCGACGACCGTCGGCGAGACGAACACTCAGCCGTGTGTGTTGAAACTCCATAGCGCCTTTGAAGGCTTCGCGTCGTTCGCGAGCGCGACCAGGGGTATGAGAAGCAACGCGGAAATGATCGACAGGAATCGTTGGCGCACGGTTCATTGTCTCAGACGGCTTGTGCTTCGACCAAAACCGCGACCTTCTTTCGTGCACGGAAGTTCACGCCGAGCGTTCCGAACGTCGCCGAGTTCTTGTCCTGCGCTGCGCCGCGGAAGACATCCGCTCGCCACGGAACCTCGATCTCGTCGAAACCGCATTCAGCCAGGAGCGCAATGAGCTCTGCTTCCAGCAGAGCGCCGGCGATTCAACCGGCCCATAAATCAATGTTGCGTTTCGCCGACTCCGGCACCGCCTTCTGCACGATGATGTCGCCGATCTGCAGGCGGCCTTCCGGCTTCAGCACGCGGTGCATCTCGCGGAAGACGCGTTTCTTGTCGGGGGCGAGATTGATCACGCCGTTGGAAATGATCACGTCAGCCGAAGCGTCGGGAAGAGGAATGTTCTCGATGTAGCCGAGATGGAAGTCGATGTTCGTCGCGCCGACGGCGGAGGCAGCGGCGCGCGCCTCATCGAGCATCTCCGGCGTCATGTCGATCGACAACACGCGCCCGCTCGCGCCGACCATGCGCGAAGCGATGAGCGTATCCATGCCCGCGCCGCACCCGAGCTCCACGACGGTATCGCCGGGATGCAGCGGACCGAGCGCGAACGGATTGCCGGTTCCTGCGAGACGGCTGATGGATTCTTCCGGGATGCCTTCCAGCAGTTCGTCCGTGTAACCGAGCAGCACCGCCAACGTGCGGCCGGTGTGGAAGTGAAAGCCTTTGGTCGGATTCGTCGCGACTTCCGCGTATTCGCGTTTGATCTCGCAGCGAAGTGTCTCGAGAAACAACGCCGGCGCCGGTGTAGACGGATCGGGAACATACACGGGCTTTTCGGGCGACGAATAGACGTAGGTGGGGACGGCACCGATGCCGTCGTACGTCTCCTCACCTTTCGAAAGAAGCGTCAGCGGCAGTTGCAAGTCTTGTTGCGCCGGTTCGGTGAGGAGGACGTACTCGTTCAATCCGACGGAGTTCTTGAGCAGCCGATGCACGATGATCACATCCACGCCGGACAGCTCCGTCAGATTGGCGATCTGGTAGAACGCGCATCGGCCGCTGTGGACGACCACTTTCAGTTTCAGCCGCTCGATGTTCGTGCACGCGCCGCACTTGCAGAAGCTCGACAGCGTCAACTCCGCGACTTTGTTCGCGAACACGTGGAAGAAACGCAGCACGCGTGCGCCGAGATCTTCGGCGCCCTCGGCGAACGAAGCGTCTTTCACCGCGTAGAGAAAGACTGCGTCACCTTCGAGTTTCGCGAGTGTGAGCGGAAGCTGGACCTCGCCCAAGATGGTCTCGATCAGCTCACTGATGATGATGTGACTGTGCTCCAGCGACTTCTCGTTCGCGAGCATGAAGTCCGTGTAGCCGCTGATGTCGGCGATCAGTAAGAGGACTTTTTCTTCGCGCAGCGCCATGAGTGGCCTCCTCGCCTCGGGACTCGATATTCGGGATTCGTTCATTGTTACGGTTGTGCCGTATCGGCAGACTGCTTCACGACGATGTCGCCTTTGGTCGAGCCAACGATCGTCAGCAGCTCCGCCTGCTCCGTCTTCGGCACCTTGAACTGGTCGAGCACTGCGACGAAGTCGTGCACCATCGCATCCCATTCGCGCTCGCTGATGTGCAGATGGCGATGCGCGTCTTTCATGGATCGGCCGGCATACGTCTGCGGACCGCCTGTGACCTGACAGACGAGAGCCGTGACCTGAAACTTCAGGCCGGCTTTCGGCACGCGCGCTCGCGCTTCGGCGATGGCGGGATTGGCGTTCAGCGTGTCGTTCACCAGCAGCTTCTCAATGAATGCATCGACGACGGTGGCGATGGCGTACGCACCTCCGAGGCGGTCGTAAAGAGACTTTTTCTCCTCGGCTGCGCGGACGATGGTGGCGTTCAGCAGAACAACGACGGCAAGAAACGCGGCGGCTCGGTGCTTCATCGGCTTTCTCCTCACTAGATGGAGAAAAGATAGGGAGCGGACCTCCCGCGTTTCTTACTCGCTATACTCGGATGCATTGCGCTAGGCATCTCTCTCTTCGGACGGTTCGAGGTGTCGCTCGATGGCGAGCGAATCGAGACGGACGCGTTCCGCAAGCGCGCGGCCGATCTGCTGAAGGTTCTGGCGCTCTCCGCGAAGCATGTGCTGCACCGCGACCAGCTCGTGGAGATGCTGTGGCCGGGCAAGCCGCCGGCCGACGGCGCGAACAACCTCTATCGTGCCATCCACGATCTCCGCTCGGTTGTCGGCGAGGAGCGCGTCACGCTGCGGCAGGCAATCGTCGAGCTGCACGATGCCGTTGTCGACGTCGATGTCTTCGAAGCCGAAACGCGGTCACCGGACAGCGAACGCGTTGCACGAGCACTCGACCTCTACACGGCGGATCTGCTTCCCGAGGATTACGACCTCGAGGTGGTGACGCGAAGGCGCGAGTTGCTGCGACGAACATTCGTCGATGCGTCACTGCGCGTCGCGGCGGCGCGGACGCTCGACGACGGTCTCACGCTCGACATCCTCCGCCGCGTCGCGGCAATTGATCCGGCGAGCGAAGAAGTCGTCGCGCGCATTGCGGAGCGCGTGCGCACGTTCGAGCGGCCATCGGCGCGAAGCACGGCGTCCGTGGCCATCCCGAAAACGCGATACACGAAGAGCGGCGACGTGAACATCGCCTATCAGGTCGTCGGCGACAACGGTCCCGATCTGGTCTTCGTGATGGGATGGGTCTCGCATGTCGAATACTTCTGGACGCATCCGCGCGTAGCGAACTTCTTCCGGCGTCTCGCCTCGTTCTCGCGGCTCATCCTGTTCGACAAACGCGGCACCGGCCTCTCCGACCGCGTCACGACGATGCCCGATCTGCGTCAACGGATGGATGACGTTCGTGCGGTGATGGTCGGTGCCGGCTCCGCGGAGGCGTTCGTCATGGGCGTGTCCGAAGGAGGGCCGATGTCGGCACTCTTCGCCGCAACGTTTCCCGAGCGAACGATGGGACTCGTGATCTACGGCGGTTACGCGCGGCGCACGTGGGCACCGGACTATCCGTGGGCGGCGAAGCCGGAAGCACGCGAGCGATTCTTTCGCGACATCGAACAAAACTGGGGTGGCGTGGTCGATCTCGACGCGATCGCTCCTTCCGAGATGAACGATCCATCGTTCTGCGATTGGTGGGCGACGTATCTGCGAATGTCGGCCAGCCCGGGAGCGGCAGTCGCGCTCGCGAAGATGAATACGAACATCGACATTCGGGAAGAGCTGGCGGCGATTCGCACGCCGACGCTCGTGCTGCATCGCAGCGGCGATCGCGACATGAATATCGAGGAAGGACGGTATCTCGCCCGTCACATTCCCGGTGCTCGCTTCGTCGAGTTGCCCGGCATCGACCATCTTCCTTTCGCCGGCGATCAGGAGCCGGTGCTGCGCGAGATCGAACAGTTCGTCCGCGAAGTCTCGGGGGCCAACTACTCGACGCGCTGAAGAGCGTCCGACGGAGCCCGCCAGTCGTCACTCTGCGGTCGAAACGGCAGGAGCAGCATCTTTCCGATGGTCACGTCGGACTCGCGGTTGAAGGCCGGCACGCCGATGACGATGCGCTCCTGCGGCACATCGAGTCGGAGCGTGCGGTGCAGGAGATCCCACACCGAGACGAGACTCGAATAGTTGGTGTTCGTCTCCTCGATGCGATCGGAGTGATGAATGCCGTGCATCCGCGGCGTGACGATCAGGCGCACGAGCACGCGCTCCACGGCGAGCGGCAAGCGCACGTTCGCGTGGTGGAACAGGATCGAGGCGAAGAGAATCGTCTGCCAAAGCCACAGCGTCCGCGGATCCACGCCGATGAGGGTCATCTGTACGGCTCGAACCGGAATCGACAGCAGCAACTCGCCGAAGTGGAAGCGCAGCGCGGTCGATGTGTCGAGGTCGCGATCGGCGTGATGGACGAGATGAAAGCGCCAGAAGAACGGAACGCGGTGGTTCGCCCAATGCCACCACCACAACGTGTAGTCGAGAAGGACGATCCCGATCAGTGTTTCAACCCATCGAGGCCAGTTCGTCAACTGCAGCAGACCGATGTGGTCGCGTACGATCCATGAGGCCACCGGCTGCAGCAGCGGCGCTTGCAGCAACGGCGTGAGCGCGACCGAAACAACCGCGATCGTGAGATTGCGACCGACGCGACGGAGCTTCGATTCGACCGATCTCCTCAGCGGTGCGAAGCGCTCCGCGAGAAGCATGGATCCGCCGGCGAGGATGATGACGATGGCGGTGATTGCGGACGGTGCGGAGCGAACCTGCTCCGCGATCTCCAATCAGGCCGAGCACATGCGCGGAAGGTTACTCTTCGGCGCGCTGGAGCAGCAACAAGAGGAACAAGAGAATTCAACGGCGTCGTAAACGAGTCGTACTTCTGTTGAGTCAGTTGGATCAAGGTCAGAAAGGGAGACTAGCAATGAACATGAAACTCATCACCGCCGCGGTCGTCTTCGTCCTCGGCGCTTCCGTCGCGGTTGCAGCGCCGTTCGAAGGCGGTGGATTCGGCGGCGGACATCGTCGTCACCAGCGCGCCATGAAGTTCGCCGAGAAGCTGAACCTCAGCGACGCGCAGAAGCAGCAGATTCGCGACATCCACAAGTCGTTCCGCGCCGAGAACCAGGCGTTCCTCGACTCGTTCCGGCAGAACATGCACGACTTCCGCGCGGCGAAGGAGGCCGGTGACACGGCCAAAGCCGACGCGCTCAAGGCGACGCTCCAGTCGCAGCACGCGCAGATGAAAGACCTTCGCGCGGGACTCGACAGCCGCATCGGCACCGTCCTCACGCCCGATCAGCTCACGCAGTGGAACACGATGAAGGCCGAGCGCCAGGCGCGCCACCAGCATCGCGGAGAGCGGTAATGCAGAGCGGCGGCGTTCAACATTTCCGCGGCTCATCCGTAGTGCCGCGCATGAGGACCGCCGCCGCTTTCCTGCTCCTTCTTCCGTTGACGTTCATCGCCTGCCAATCAACCAACGACGACGAGCCCACTCCGTATCCGCGCCGCGGACGCGGAGGATATGGCGGCGGTCGCGGCGGCGATGACGGAGCGATGACGCGCGGACGAGCGGCGGCCGGCGCGCTCGAGTTCGTGCTGCCCGCCGATTGGTGGCGCGATCCGCAGATCGCGAACGCCGTGAACCTCTCCACCGATCAGGTCGCGGCGCTCGAGAAAATCTCGAAAGACGCAGGCGACGACGCCGACAAGATCGAGCGCGACTCCACCGTCGCGACGCGCGATCTGCGCACGCTGCTCGAAAGCGACAAGCCGGTAGAAGCGGACATCGTCACGGCGGGCAATCGCATCCGCGAGATGCGCGACAGCGTCTTCGATCGCCAGCTCAAGATGCTCGCGGCCCAGCGCGTGGTGCTCACGCAACAGCAGTGGAAGACGCTGCAGGATCAGCTGCTAACGCAGCGGACGGAACGCGGCCGCGACCGCAACGGATATCCGGGACGCGGCGGATTTCCGGGACGGGGAGGGCGGCGGCCGGGCTTCCCGGGATAGGAATGCGATGTGCTCTCGCCTGACATCGGAGGAAAAACGATGTCCAGGCGTTTTGCAGTTCCCGCAATCCTTTTGTTCACGCTCGCGATCGCATCGAGTTGCGGTCACGGCAGCAGCATCCTCGGCGCCAGCGGCGCATCCGTCTCACTCGATGAAGAGTGGCAACTCGGCAATCAGCTCGCCGCGCAGGTCGACTCTCAAGTCCAGCTCAATCGCGATCCGCGGCTGAACGATTACGTCCGCAGCGTCGGCGAGCGCATTCATGCGCGCACGCCGCTGGCCGGGCGGCCCTTCGACTTCAAAGTCATCAACGACCCGAGCGTGAATGCGTTCGCGCTTCCGGGCGGACACGTCTACGTCAACACCGGATTGATCGCGCAAGCCGACAAAGCCGACATGCTCGCCGGCGTCATGGCGCACGAGATGAGTCACGTCGTCGCGCGGCACGCCATCAAACAGGCGGAGCAGGCGCAGGAGATCAACGCCATCGGCAGCATTCTTCTCGGACAGAATCCGGGCGCGTTGCAGTCGATCGTCGCGAACATCCTCGCCGGCGGCGCGATGGCGCGATTCAGCCGCGAAGATGAAAAGGAAGCGGACGATCTCGGCGTCGGATTCATGGCCCAGGCGGGATTCGATCCGCGCGGAATGCTCGAGATGTTCGAGAAACTGTTGAGCCTCGAGCAGTCGCGCCCGAACGCGGTCGACAAGTTCCTTTCCGATCACCCGACGACGCAGTCGCGCATCAACGACATCCGCAATCGCATTCAGGGAATGCCGCCGGGCATCGTCGACGAGCCGGCGTATCAGGAGGCGCGTCGCGCGGCGATGTAGCGGGACTACACTGACTCCATGGACGACGCGGTCGTCGTCGCTACACGTCGAGGGATCGTCGTTCATGCCGATGACGCGCAAATCGAGGCGCTGCGCGGCGAGCTCGCGCAGCGCCATGCGGTGCGATTCCGGCACTTTCTCGACGGCGATCTTCTCGCGCGCGTGCAGAACGAGATCGATGCCGGCAAGTTCGCGACGCGCGAAGACGAAGGCATCGCCGTCGAGCTGTGTCTCGAGCCGAGCCGCGCGCTCGACATCGTGATGTTCGTGATGAACTCACCGCAGATGTTCGGCGTCGTGCGCGCGATCACCGGCTGCGATCCGATCGAAGCCTTCGCCGGACGGATCTATCGATTCGATCCGAAGGTGACCCATCACGACTCGTGGCACGACGACACATCCGGCGCCGGCGCGGGACGTCTCGCGGGATTCAGTCTGAATCTCTCTCGCGAAACCTATCGGGGCGGCACGTTTCAAATTCGCGAGAAGGCGAGGCCGGACGACGTCGTCGAAGTCGAGAACACCGGCGCCGGCGACGCATTTCTATTTCGCATCGCTCCGGCGATGCAGCATCGCGTGCTGCCTGTCGAAGGCGCGCACTCGAAGACCGCATTCGCCGGCTGGTTCGTCGCGAAATGAGCGGCTTCTGCGGGTGGATCGGTTTCGACGCGGATCGCGCGCTCTTCGCGCGCATGATCGACGCGTTGTCGACCACCGCTCCCGACGGAAGCGCGTCGTGGATCGATGAGCGCGTCGCGCTCGGCTACGCGCATTTCGCAGTCGATGAGCATCAAGCGATGCTGCCGGCGACGCTCGACGGCCGCACGTTCATCACCGGCGACCTTCGTCTCGACGATCGCGAATCGCTCGCCGACCTCCTCGGCGCCTCGCACGATCGCGCCGATTACGAGCTCGTGCTCCGCGCCTACGCGCGATGGGGCAACGAATGCGCGGCGCAACTTCTCGGCGACTTCGCGTTCGCGATCTGGAGCCGCGACACGCGCGAGCTGTTCTGCGCGCGCGATCACTTCGGGACGAAGCCGTTCTACTTTGCGCGCCGAGGATCGGGGTTTGTGTTTGCGTCGGCGGTTGGGCCGCTGCGGTTGCATCCGATCGTCAGCAATGAAATCGATCGCGGAGCGATCGAAGACTTTCTGCTCTTCGGATGGCATCAGGACCGCGAGAGCACAACATTCCGCGACATCCGATGCCTCGGTGCCGCGCATTCGATGCGCGTCAACGCGAGCGGCGTGAAGACGACGGAGTACTGGACGTTGCCGATCGAAGATCCGATGCGCGGCGATCCGGTCGAAGGATTTCGCGACGTGCTCTCGCGCGCGGTGCGCGATCGGATGCCGTCGAAAGTGACGGTGTCGTTGAGTGGCGGCCTCGACTCGAGCGCGATCACGTCGATGGCGCGCGACGTCACGCAAAACATCGACGCATTCACGATCGTGTTCGACTCGCTGATTCCCGACGACGAGCGTCCGTTCGCGACGTCGGTTGCGAACGGACTCGGCGTTCCACTGCATCTCATCGACGGCGGCGCGTATCGCCTCTTCGAAGAGCGCGCGCCGAAGGATCAACCGGGCAACGATCCGCTGTCGGCGATCGCAAGTGATTTGCACGCCGAGGCGGCGGCGCGCGCGCGTGTGATGCTCGCGGGGCAGGGTGGCGATGCGGTGATGTATGCATCGCATTCGTATTTTTTCCGGATGTTGCGGCGCGGGCGACTCCTGCGATTCGCGCGCGAGATCGCGGGATACACATGGAAGAAGCGTCGTCTTCCGCCGCTCGGATTGCGCTCGAGCTTCCGGCGCGCGCTGCATGTGCGAAAGAGCATCGAACCGCCGCCGCCGTGGGTGAGAGGCGGCGACGTTGTCGAACGCTGGCGGCGTTACTTCGGCGATGAGCCCGACGTTCATCCGACCCGGCCGCAGGCTTACAACATCCTCGGCGGCGCGGGATGGCAGCGGCTCAGCGAGTATCTCGATCCTGCCGCGATGCGCGTGCCGCTCGAGTATCGCAATCCGTATCTCGACGTTCGCGTCGTCCGTTTCGTGTTGCGCGTGCCGCCGATGCCGTGGTTCGCGGAGAAGGAGCTGTTGCGTCGCGCGATGATCGGCAAGCTTCCGGAGGAGGTCAGAACGCGACGCAAGACACCGCTGCGCGTCGACCCGACGCACGTTCTGATGACGCGGCAAGCGGAGGAGCTGGCGTCGATCGTCGAGCGCTCTGAGGCGATCGAGCCTTTCGTCGATCGCGTGCGGGCCGCGTCGGCCATCCGCAATCCCGCGCGGACGCCATTTGAGTCGTATTTGCTGGGCTTTTCGGTCGGTCTCGCCCTATGGACGGCACGCGATCCGCTTATACTTCCACACTGATGAAAAAGCCGTATCAGACACCCCGGCTCATCGTCTACGGCGATATCCGCCGGCTCACGCTCAACATCTCGCGGAACACGAACCGCGACGGCGGCGCGAACAACCAGCGCACTTGAGCAAGCCGCCGTTTCAGCACACCCTCTACGGCCTTCGGGTCGAATCCGATTTCCCTCTCCCCGGCGCCCTCGAATCGTCGACCCCCGGACCGGCGGACGTCCTCGTTCGCCGCGCGCAGAATGCGCGTCCTGTTGCATCTCATGTAACGAACGTCTTCGAGCTCACACGCGAAGACGACGGATACGTCTTCAACTTCCCCGACGGCGTGCAAGTCGTCATCAACCGCGACGCAACGACGATCGACGTGAGCTGGCCCGAAGCCTTCGCGACCGAGTACGCCGCGACGTATCTGATGAACGTCGTCATGGCTTTCGTGATGCGCGTGCGCGGACACGAAACGCTTCATGCGAGCGCCGCGCTCATTGGCGGCGCGGCGGTCGCGTTCATCGGCACGAGCGGCGCGGGGAAGTCGACGATCGTCGCGGCGCTCGCGCTGCGCGGTTTTAACGTGATCAGCGAAGACGTGGTCGCGATCATCGATCGCGGCGTGAAGTTCGGCGTCGTGTCGGCGCACACGCACGTTCGTCTGTGGCCCGACGTGACCGCGTTCCTGTTCGGATCCGCGGACGCGTTGCCGTTGATTGCGAACGAAGAGTGGAAGCGCAGGTTCGATGTGCGCGAGCACTTCGCGCAGGGCGTGTTCGAGCTCGCTCGGATCTACAGCATCGACGATCGCGGCGCGAGTGCGCCGCGCGTCGAAGCGCTCGACGGAAAAGACGCATTGCTCGAGCTCATCGCCGCGAGCTACAAGAGCGCCGCGCCCGACCTCACCATGTCCCCCGAAGAGTTCGAGCGCCTCGGCCGCATCGCGCGCCACGTTCCGGCGCGCCTTGTGGTGCCGAACGCGGAGCTCGCCACCCTTCCTGCGATGATCGATGCGATCGTCGAGGATCTAGGGGCGGATCTAGAATGACGTTCGCAGGATGAAGAGAGAGGATCGCGTCACCGTGCGCGACGGCGTGATGTTCAATCGCGTCGGCGACGAAGTCGTGCTGCTCGATCTCGACAGCGGGACGTACTTTGGACTCGACCCCGTCGGCGGCCGCTTGTGGGATCTGATCAGCGGCACGGCGTCGATCGGCGAAGCGATCGACACGATGCTCGACGAGTACGAAGTCGAGCGCGAGGTGCTGGAGAGCGACGTGTTGCGGCTCGTCGACGAGTTGGAGCAGCGAAAACTGATCACGGTGGCGTGATCAACGGAAACGCCGCCATCGTCGACTGCTCCGCGCGCGCGGCGCTCGTTGCCACCGACCACTTCCACTCGGCGCCGTCGAACGTCTGCATGTCGATGGCGATCTCGTCGCCGCGTTCGACGCGCATGCGCGACGCGATCGGAAAAAACGACTGCTTCCAGCTCGGGCAGACATTCGGCGGCTGATTCGTGAGCTCGAATTCGCGCGTGAGCTGCGCGCCAAACCAGACGCCGATACCGGTGATCGTCGCGTCGCGCGTCGCGTGAACGCGCGCGGTCATGTGCACGGCGCCGTCATTCGATTCGCGCAGATCGACGTGTGCGGCGACTGCGGGTTCTGCGACGAACGACTCCTCCGCGACGTCGAGCGGATGAAACATATTCATCGCGAACTCGCGGACGCGCGCAAAGTCGACGTCGTACGCTTTCGCCAACCAGAACGTGTCGTGAAGCATGTCCACCGGCGCGACGACGACGTCGATCGTCTGCGGAATGATCGCGCCGCCGTCGCGCAGCCAGCGTCGCCGCGCGTCGTCGACGCTGCTCAAGATGCGCTCGTCGAGTCCCGTGTTGCCCATGGTCTCGGTGACGATCACGTCGATCTTCTCGTCGATCGTCGCATCGAGCGACACCGCGTTGATGAACACGATGCGGTCGGCGAGTCCGTTGTCCTTCGCCAGCGTGCGCGCGAGCTCGATCACGGGACCTTCATCGATTGCATAGACGCGCTTCGCGCCGGCGCGCGCGGCGAAGAAGGAGAGGATGCCGCTGCCGCAGCCGATGTCGAGGACGACGTCGTTTTTGGCGACCGTGGATTCGATGGCGTCGCGATACGTTTGCGTGCGCACTTTGTCGGCGAGCAGCGAGCCGTGATAGCGCAGCAGATCGACGGCCGACGCGTTGGAGAGCTTGCGGAAACTCATGGCGATGCGCGCAGCTTCAGCGCGAGTGTGAGCCGCGTGCGATTGCAGACCCGCGACGGCGCCCCGGCGCGATGTTCGATCACCGATCGAAAGAGGATGAGGCGTCCCGGCTTCGGCGACACGGCGTGAATCGCGTCGCCGTCATCATTGAAGAAGATCGTCTCGCCGCCCCACTCGCGCTTCCACTCTTCGGCGACGAAGAGCAGCGCGGTGACGTCGCGCGAGTCGCGATCCTGGCGGTCGCGGTGCGCGTAGAGCATGTCGCCGTAGCTGATGGCGTTGCAGTACGCGCGCTCGAGCGCGAACGTCTCGCCCGGAAAGTGCTCCGCGACTTCCGCGTTGATGGCGCTGACGTACGGCTGCCGCTCGGCGACGTCGCGCTCGATCGGAACGATCCAGAGCCGCGTGTCGGTGCCGGTGATGTCCCCTTCGACGCGCTGCGCCGGCGCGAGGTCGAAGAACGTCGCGAGATTCGCGAGGCGGGCGCCGCCGACGACGTCGTCGATCACGAAGAGCTCACGCCCATCGATGCGGAACTCGTAGCGCGCGCGCATGATCACGATCATAGCAACTCCGATTTCGCGGCTCCGTGGCGCACGCGCCGCACGTATACTCCGCGCCCGCGGATGACCCTCTTCACCTCCATCCTCGCTGCAGTCGCGTTTTTCGCCGGCTCCGTCGGAGCCGTCGCGGGCTTCGGCATCGGTAGCATCCTCACGCCGCTCGTGGCGACGCAGCTCGGGACGAAGTTCGCCGTCGCCGCGGTCACGATTCCGCACATCGCCGGCAGCGCCGTTCGCTTCTGGACGCTGCGTCATCGCGTGAATCGCCGCGTGCTTCTCACCTTCGGTTCGATGAGCGTCATCGGCGGACTTCTCGGCGCGTTCGCGCACGCGTACTGGACCTCGCATCTATTGACGATCGTTCTCGCGGTCGTGTTGATCGTCACCGGCGCCGCGGGCGTATTCGGACTCGCGTATCACTTTCGCGGACCGGCGGCGCAGGCGGGCGGCGTCGTCTCCGGATTTCTCGGAGGACTCGTCGGCAATCAGGGACCGGTACGCAGCGCGGCGATGCTCGGCTTCGACTTGAGCAAGGAAGAATTCGTGGCGACGTCGGTGGCGATCGGAATGATCGTCGACATCGCGCGCCTGCCGGTTTACTTCTGGAGTCAGGGACAAAAGATCGCGACGCAGCTGCCGCTCATCGGCATCATGGTCGCTGCCGTCGTCGCCGGCACACTCCTCGGCCGCATCCTCCTCGGCCGCGTGCCGGAAGATCACTTCAAACGAATGATCGCGACGCTGATCCTCGCGCTTGGCGTTATTCTGCTGGTATTCCGGAATGCCTAACTTACGGAGGCAAAGATGGCCGAGCCGTGGGATCCCGCAGAACGCGAGCGAAAGTATCGCCGCCGCAAGAAACTCGGATTGCCGCGCCTGATCTCCGAAGGCGATTCGTGGTTCGACTATCCGCCGCACACGAACGTCATCGACTGGATCGACAACACCGAGCGATTCGCGATCGAGCGATTCGAGATCAGCGGCGACACGATCCACAACATGGAGGCGACGAGCGCCAAAGTCGCCGACGCTGTCGTCGCCGAATCGCCGATGTGCGTTCTGTTGAGCGCCGGCGGAAACGACGTCGTCGAACAGTCGTTCATCAATCGATTGTTCATCGAGCACGATTCACAACTGACGCCGCGCCAGCATCTCGATGCCGGCGTCTGGCAAAGCAAGATCGATCAACTCTCCACCGACTACCTCAAGTTCATGGACGACCTCGGCGAGCACGCGCCGATCATCGCGCACGGATACGACTACATGGTGCCGACCACCAAAGGCGCGAAGTTCGACGGCTTCCGCGTTTCCGGGCCGTGGATTCTGCCGGCGATGATCGCGAAGGACATCACCGACACGACGCTGCAGCGCGCGATCATCAAAGAGATGATCAACGACTTCAATGACATCCTGTCGACGATGCAGACGAAGTTCCCCCTGCACTTCATGTACATCGATCTGCGCAACACGTTCGCCGACACGGACTGGCTCAACGAGATTCATCTCAAGAGAGCCGGATTCAAAGTCGTGGCGCAAGCCTTCATCGATGCGATCGACACTCGCTTGCCGGCAGTGCTGCAGGCGAGAAAGGACGCGGGACTGTGAAGCGCATCGCGGCGATCGTCATTCTTTTCGCGAACGTCAATGCGTTCGCGCAATGCACGCCCACGCTCAATGACGCGAAGCTCGACGTCGTTTCGCGCGGCTTGTGGCGCGGCATCGATCTCGGCGGTCCAATCTTCGCCGAACCGGAAGTGAATGTCGGATTGTGCGGACGTCCGGTGACGACGACGGGCAACCGCGGAGTCGATCTCACGCTGGACGCGTGGATTCCGCCGAACCGCGACGACTTCGATCTTTACACCGTGGGGCTTCGCCACCTTTGGTATTTGAAAGATCGCGACAATTTCGTCGCCGCGAGCGTTCGCGAGTTTCACTGGGACTTCGGGACGGAACCGTGGACGACTGAGATTGCGATCGAAGCGCGTGGCAAGATCACGCGCGAGAGCAGCGGATTCACCGCGCATCCTTTCATCGAGATCGCCCGCGACTTGAATCGATTCAAAGGGACATACGCGCGCGTTGGGATCGATCACGAGATCGGCGCGCAGAACATCCCCTTTCAGGTTGCGGTGCAGTTGTATGGAAGCGTAAGCAACTACGACCGCACCATCGGATTCCATGACGCGCAGCTATCGGTGTGGGCGGTCAAGCGCATCGGCTCCGGCGCGACGCGCATCGGCGTCGGCGGCGGATACGATCGCGTTGCGCGCAACCTCGGCTTTGGCCACTCACACGCGTGGGCGGGCGTGCGATTGCAGCGGATTCACTCGTAACGCAGGGCGTCGATCGGGTCGAGCCGCGCCGCTTTGCGCGCGGGATAGAAGCCGAAGAAGACGCCGATCGCCGCGGCGACGCCGAACGCGACGCCGATCGACCACGTACTGATCACGATCGGCCAATTGAGCAACTTGCCGGCGAGCGTCGACGCCCCGACGCCGAGCGCGGCGCCGAGGATGCCGCCGACGATCGAGAGCGTGATCGCTTCGAAGAGAAACTGCAGCAGCACGTGACGTCCCTTCGCGCCGATGGCCATGCGGATGCCGATCTCGCGCGTTCGCTCCGTCACCGAGACGAGCATGATGTTCATGATGCCGATGCCGCCGATGAAGAGCGACACCGCCGCGATCGAGAGCAGCAGCGTGCGCAGGATCGTCATCTGTTGCTGGCTCGCGGCCGCAATCTCTTCCTGCGAGCGCATTTGAAAATCGAGATCGGCGCCGGGCGCGATGCGATGGCGCTGCCGCAGCAGCCCTTCGATCTGTTGCTGCGCGTCGCTCACGCCGTCCGCTGACGATGCGGCCGCGTAAATCATGTTGAGCTTCGACTGTCCCTGCAGTCGCTTCATCACCGTCGTGTACGGCGCAACGACCTGATCGTCCTGATCGGATCCCATCATGTTGCCGCCCTTGCGCTCGAGAACGCCGATCACTTTGAACGGCACGTTCTTGATGCGCACGATCTGGCCGACGGAGCCGCCTTGCGGAAAGAGATTCTCCGCGACGGTCGCGCCGAGGACGCAGACTTTGGTGGCGCTCTTCACGTCGCTGTCGCCGAAGAACGAACCGTCCGAGTTGTTCCACGCGCGGATGAACGGCCAGTCGGGACCGACGCCGAAGATCTGCGTTCCCCAATTCAATTCGCCTGCGACGACCTGACCGTTTGTTCGAACGACCGGCGACACGTACGCGACCGCGGGGCAATCGCTCTTGATCGCTTCGGCATCTTCGGCGGTGAGCGTCGAGCTGCCGGTGAAGATGCGCGCGCCGCCTTGCGTCGACGCGCCGGGAAAGATCATGAGAAAGTTCGAGCCGAGGGAGTTGATCGTGTTCTGAATCGACTGCGAGGCGCCGTTGCCGATGGCGACGACGACGATCACGCAGCCGACGCCGATCACGATGCCGAGCATCGTCAGGAACGATCGCATCTTGTTGCGCGCGATCGCCTTCAATCCGACGACCGTGATGTTGCCGAGACGCTGAACGGAGTTGCGCATGATCTCCTCGCTAACGCTTGACCGCGACGGGCGGCTCGATGCCGCGCGGGGGGACGCGATGTTGTTCGATTCGCTCGTCGTGTTGGATGCGGCCGTCTTTCACGTGCACGATCCGCTTCGAATATTGCGCGATGTCCGGCTCGTGCGTGATGAGCACGATCGTTTTTCCGTCGTCGTTCAACCCCTGGAAGATCGCCATGATCTCTTCCGACGTGCGCGAGTCGAGATTGCCCGTCGGTTCATCGGCGAGCACCATCGCCGGATTTGTGACGAGAGCGCGCGCGATGGCGACGCGCTGCTGTTGTCCGCCGGAGAGCTGCGACGGCTGATTGCCTTCGCGTCCTTTCAGTCCGACGCGATGCAGTGAATCGAGTGCTGCTTTGCGGCGCTCTTCGCGCGACCATCCGAGCTCGCCGTAAAGCAACGGGAGCTCCGTGTTCTCGACTGCCGACGTTCGCGCGAGCAGATTGAAGCTCTGAAAGACGAAGCCGATCTTCGCGTTGCGAATGACGGCGCGCGCGTCGCGATCGAGCTCGGAGACGTCGACGCCGTCGAGCAGATACTTCCCGCCGGTCGGACGATCGAGACATCCCAGGATGTTCATTAGCGTGGATTTGCCGGAGCCGGACGGACCCATGACGGCGACGAAGTCGCCTTCATCGACGACGAGATCGACGCCGTCGAGCGCGCGCACTTCCACTTCGCCCATCGTGTAGACCTTCGTCAGCTCGTGAATCTCGATGACGCGAGCCACGACTATCGCGGTCCTCGCGCGCCGCCGCCGGCCGCGCCACCGCGTCCCGGTTGTCCGGCACCGCCGAAGGCAGCGGGACCTTCGACCTTCGACGTGGCGGTGCCGATGACGACTTGATCGCCTTCCTTCACCGCGCCGTCGACGACTTGCGTGTAGCGTCCGTCGCTGATTCCGGTGCGCACTGCGACCGGTTGGAGCTTGTTGTCTTTGTCGAGGACGTAGACCGTTTGCGGCCGCTTCGGTTTCGGCGGCATCGCTCCGCCGAGCGCGCCGGCCGCGCCGCCGAATCCGCCATGACGGCGTCCCATGCGTTGCGCCGTGTCGGTCGTCTGTGCAGGCGGCGTGCTTTGGTTGCTCTGTGGGGCGGTGGCGCCCTCGCCGCCGCGAGTCGTCGTCGACGTCTTCGCCGTCTTCTCATCCTCGGGCGGCTTGAAACGCAGCGCCGCGTTCGGAATGCGCAACACGTTCGGCGCTTGCGCGACGTCGATCGTCACGTTCGCGGTCATCTTCGGCCGCAGCTTCTCATCGGGGTTCGGCACTTCGATGATGACGGGATAGCTGACGACGTTCTGGTTCACCGTTGCATTGAGCCGGATCTGCGAGATGCGTCCGCGAAACTCTTCGTCGGGATACGCGTCGACGGTGAATCGCGCGAGCTGACCGATGGCGACGCGGCCGATGTCGGATTGATCGACGTCGGCTTGCACCTGCATCTTCGTCAGGTCCTGCGCGATCGAGAAAAGCGTCGGCGCCTGGAACGACGCGGCGACCGTTTGTCCCACGTCGTATTGACGATCGACAACGACGCCGTCGATCGGCGAGTTGATGGTCGTGTAGTGGAGATTCGTCTGCGCCTGCTGCATCGCCGCGACGGATTGCTGCACCTGCGCTTCCGCTCCTTCGTACTGCGCGCGCGCGGCGTCGAGATCGGCCTGCGCTGCGAGTCCCGCGGCGACGAGGCGGCGCTGTCGTTCATAGGTGATCTTCGCATTCGCCGCTTCGACCTTCGACTTCGTCACGTCGGCTTGCCGCTGCTCGACCTGCGCCTGAAACGGAGTGGGATCGAGCTCGGCGAGGAGTTGTCCGCGCTTCACGTGGCTGTTGAAATCGGCGTAGAGGCGCGCGATGACGCCGGAGACCTGACTGCCGATCTGCACCGTCGTCACGGCGGAAACCGTTCCCGTCGCGGTCACGGTCATGGTGACGTTGCCGCGCGTGACCGGTTCGGTTTTGTACTTCTCATCCTTCTTGCCGCGGCCGCGGCATGCGGCCAGAGAAGCGGCGATGAAGAGAACGGTGAACGTACGTCTCACGATAGAAAACCCCTTCCGAGTACGACCCGCATGCGGGATCGTTGAAGACGGCGGGAGTCTAATGCACGGTTCGCGCACGGCTGGGGCGAAATTGAAAATTGAAAATTGAAAATTGAAAGAGGCCGGCCGGAACGCGACTCTCACCGTTTTCAATTCTCAATTTTCAATTTTCAATTATGCTTCGCCCGCCATGGCCCTATTCACCAATAAGGAACAACCCCCTGCGCGCCCACAATCGGTCGGTGGACCGTCTGCGCCGACGATCACTTTCTTCGGCCCGAACGTGACGGTCGACGGCAAGGTCACCGGCAACGAGGCCGTGCTGATCGAAGGCACGGTCCGCGGCGAGATCAACCTCGCTGCCGACCTCCGGATCGGAACGCAGGCGCGCATCGAAGCGAAGGTGCACGCAAAGAACGTGACCGTCGAAGGAAAGATCACCGGCGACATCACCGCCGACGACCGCGTCGAGCTCGTTGCGAGCGCGACCGTCGACGGCAACATCCGCGCGCCGAAGATCATCGTCGCCGAAGGCGCGCGCTTCCGCGGAAACGTCGACATGGGGTCGGCGAGGCCGCGCGACAGCGCGGAAACAGCGAAAGCGAAATAGAGGTTGCGGAGTTGCGCGGTTGCTTGGTGATCAGGTGGCCAAGCAACCGCGCAACCTCGCAACCGAGCAACCGGAGAATTCAATGTCCGCAACCACGACTCAATCCCTGCACGAACGTTACGCGCTCCGCGTTCCGCGCGAATACAAGAACTACATCAATGGCGAGTGGGTCGCGTCGGAGAGCGGCAAGACGTTCGACAACACGAATCCCGCGAACACCGACGACGTCATCGGGACGTTTCAGGAATCGAATTCCAAGGACGTCGATGGTGCCGTCGACGCAGCGTCGCGCGCGTATGAACTGTGGCGGCTCACGCCCGCGCCGAAGCGCGCGGAGTTTCTCTATCGCGCCGGCGAGATCCTGAAACGCGACAAGGAAAAGATCGCCCGCGAGATGACGCGGGAGATGGGCAAAGTACTTGATGAGACAAAGGGCGACGTGCAGGAAGCGATCGACATGGCCTTCCTCGCCGCGGGCGAAGGACGCCGCCTCTTCGGCGTCACATCGCCGTCCGAGCTTCCCAACAAATTCAACATGGCCGTTCGCGCGCCGCTCGGCGTCGCCGGTCTGATCACGCCGTGGAACTTTCCGATCGCCATTCCGGCGTGGAAGGGGATGGCCGCGCTCATCTGCGGCAACACCGTTGTCATCAAGCCGGCGTCGCTCACGCCGCTCGCCGTGATCATGCTCGCGGAAGTCTTCGAAGAAGCGGGACTGCCGCCGGGCGTGTGGAACGTCGTCACCGGCGGCGGACGCGAAGTCGGCGAGCCGATGCTCAAGCATCCGGCGGTCAAAGTGATCTCGTTCACCGGCTCGACGGAAGTCGGTCGCGACATCAACGTCGCGTGCGCGCCGTCGTTCAAGCGCGTCCATCTGGAGATGGGCGGCAAGAACTGCATCATCGTGATGGATGACGCCGACGTCGATCTCGCCGTCGACGGTGCGCTGTGGGGCGCGTTCGGAACGACCGGACAGCGCTGCACGGCGTCGTCGCGCATCATCGTGCAGTCGGGCGTCTACGATCAGTTCGTCGAGAAGCTCGCCGGCCGTGCGAAGAAGCTGCGCGTCGGCAACGGACTCGATGCGAACGTCGACATGGGACCGAGCGTCTCCGCGTCGCAGCGCAAGACCGTCGAGTCGTACGTGAAGATCGGACAGAAGGAAGGCGCCGAAGTCGTCGCCGGCGGCAACGCGCTCACCGACGGCGGATTCGCACGCGGCTTCTTCCACGAGCCCACCGTGTTTGCAAACGTGACCTCGGATATGCGCATCGCGCAGGAAGAGATCTTCGGACCGGTCACCGCGGTCATCAAGTGCGAGTCGCTCGAAGAAGCGATCGCGGTCGGCAACAGTGTGAAGTACGGATTGTCGTCATCGATCTATACGAAGAACGTGAACAGCGCGTTCCACGCGATGCGCGACATGGAGACGGGCATCTTCTACGTGAACGCACCGACGATCGGCGCCGAAGTGCACATGCCGTTCGGCGGCATGAAGGAAACCGGCAACGGTCATCGCGAAGCCGGCGTCGCCGGCATCGATGTGTTCAGCGAGTGGAAATCGATTTACGTGGATTACAGCGGCGCGTTGCAGCGCGCACAAATTGACACTGAATGAAGTCAGAGGGCAGAAGGCAGAGGGCAGAAGTGAGAATGACGACGATTGTGCGCCGCCTACTTCTGCCTTCTGCCTTCTGCCTTCTGACTTTCAGCGTTTCCCCGCAAACGACGCACGATCGGATCATCACGAAGGCGCTCGAGTCCCAATCAACCTGGGAAACGCTGAGCTACTTGACCGACGAAATCGGTCCCCGCCTCAGCGGATCCAAAGGCGCGGCTCTCGCCGTGAAGTACACGACCGATCGCTTCAAAGAGTGGGGCATCGACGTCGTCAATGAAAAGGTGATGGTCCCGCACTGGGTGCGCGGCGAAGAGCGCGGCACGCTCGTCTCGCACAACGATCAGAAGATCGTGCTCACCGCGCTCGGCGGCAGCGTCGCCACGCCGGCGAAAGGCATCACCGCCGACGTCGTCGAAGTCACTTCCTACGATCAACTCAAAGAGCTCGGCGCGAAGGTCAAGGGAAAGATCGTCTACTACGACAATCCGATGGACATGGGCCTCGTGCACAGCGGGCGCGCGTTCGAGGCCTATCGCAACGCGGTGCAGTTCCGTTCGACGGGCGCGTCGCGCGCCGCGGAGTTCGGCGCCGTCGCCACGTTGATCCGATCCGTTGCCTCGGCATCGCTGCGC
>Ga0105245_10000471_pt1 | contig 36784 bp, 33 predicted proteins | sample KBSM54metaG_FD_81523 | JGI IMG/M metagenome (GOLD analysis project Ga0105245, IMG submission 81523) | Miscanthus rhizosphere microbial communities from Kellogg Biological Station, Michigan, USA - KBS M5-4 metaG | ecosystem: Host-associated > Plants > Roots > Rhizosphere > Soil | place...
CGCCGGTCGTGCTGCTGGTCGATGACGACCTGCGCACCACCCGTCGCCTGGCGGAGATGCTCCGCGAGGACGGTCTGACGGTCGAGATTGCGCGAGACGGAGCTGCCGCGATCGCACGCTTCACGCACACCCCTGTGCCTGACGCACTAGTGACGGAGCTCACGACCGCGCACGCGGACGCGGCGTCAGTGAGTCGATTTGCGAGAGCTCAACGCCCCGGCCTCCCGGTGTTGATTGTCACCGGCTACCCCAACCTGTTTCACGCAGATGCGTTCGGCGGCGCCCCGCCGCTGCTGTTCACGAAGCCGGTCGACTATATCAAGCTGAAAGACGCGTTGATTGGCTCCCTCCCCAACTGGCACGTCGAGGAATCGGCCGAAATCGAGGCCCCCTTGCCGTCGCGACCTGGGCTAGAATCGGCCCCGAACGATGCCCCCGGATTCGCAGGAGACTCGATTTCAGGAGTTGAAGCGGTACGTGCGCTTCGGCGCTCGTGATGCCGAGCTGCTGCTCGCCTTCCGAGAGCGAGCAGCCCCGGAATTCCCGCGCATCGCGCAGGAGTTCTACGATCGGATCCGCGAGCACTCGGCTGCCCACGATGTCTTCACGGGTGAAGAGCAGATCCAGCGGCTGCAACGCTCGCTCGTGCTCTGGCTTGCCCGTATCTGCGGCGGTATCTACGACGAAGCGTACGCCGAGCAAACGGCTCAGATCGGGCGAGTGCACGTCAGGATCGGGCTGCCGCAGCGCTACATGCTGACGGCCATGGCGCTGATTCGAGTGTCTCTCCTCCGCATCGCCGATCGCGAACTCGCCGAGAATGCAGCGCCAACCCGCGAAGCGCTGCTCCGCGTGTTGGATCTGGAGCTCGCGGTGATGCTCCAGACTTACAAGGACTCTTTTGCAGAGCGGATTCGCGAGGTCGGGCGGCTCGAGCGCACCGAACTCGGTGATGCGCTCTCGCGCACCGAACACCGCTATATCAACGCGGTGGAGCTCGCCAGCGTGCTCATCATCGGGCTCGATACGACGGGCATCATTCGTTTGGTCAATCGCGAGGCCGAGCGCGTCACTGGTTTCGACCGCGACCAACTGCTCGGACAATCGTTCCTCGCGGCGCTCATTGCCGACGAGCCGAGCGCGAATTTACCCGAGCAGCTCCACGAAGGCCTCGCGGGCCGCGCGCCCTCACAATGGGTGGAGGGAGTGCTGCGAACCCGAGCCGGCAAACACCGCGATATCACCTGGAATCTGGCCTACGCCGGCGAACAGCAGGGCGACGACGTCATCTTGTTCGCCATCGGGCGCGATTTGACGGAGGCCCGCGCGATGGCGGAACGCACGCGCCAAGCCGAGAAGCTCGCGGCGATCGGCACGCTTGCAGCGGGCCTCGCGCACGAAATCCGCAATCCACTCAACGGCGCGCAGCTGCACGTTTCTTTCTTGCAACGCGCCATCAAGAAGAAAGCCAGCGAGCAGGACATGCTCGAGGCGACTCGCGTCGTCGCTGACGAAATCAAGCGCCTCGCCGACCTGGTCACCGAGTTTTTGGACTTCGCGCGACCGAAGCCACTCCAACTCAAGCCGGTCAGCCTGCACAAGCTGTGTGAACATGCGCGCGCGATGGTGGTAGCCCAGGCCGACCAAGCGGGCGTCACCCTCGTGAGTGACTTACCCAGTGCTGATCTCGACTTCCAAGCGGATTCCGCGAAGCTGACTCAGGTCCTGCTGAATTTGTTACAAAACGGCGTGGAAGCCACGGGAACCGGGGGCGGCGGGAGCGTCGTCCTGCGCGCTCGGCGCGAGCCGCGTTACGTCTCGATCGAGGTGGAAGACGACGGGCCGGGCCTGCCGAGCCCCGATGCCCCGATTTTCGACGCCTTCTTTTCGACCAAAGAGGGCGGAACCGGCCTCGGCCTAGCGATCACGCATCGCATCGTGACCGATCACAACGGTAGCATCACGGTCGCGAGCAACCCCGGCAAGACAACCTTTCGCATCAAGCTCCCGCTCGGTGATCCGGAAAACGCACCATGAAAAAAGCCAGAATTCTAGTAGTGGACGATGAAGCCAGCGCGCGCAGCGGGCTCGCCAAGTTACTCCAGCAAGAGGGTTACGAGGTCGAAACTGCCGCCGATGGCCTGCAAGCGCTCGAGCTCGTCGCAGAAAAAGCGCCCAACTTGATCGTGACGGATCTCAAAATGCCGAACATGGACGGCATGCAGCTCGTCGCCAAAGTGCACGAGCAAAACCCGGACATCCCGAGCATCGTCACGACCGCATTCAGTGACGTGTCTTCCGCAGTGCAGGCCATGCGCGCAGGCGCAGAAGACTACCTGACCAAACCCATCGACTTCGACGCGCTGCTGCTCGCCGTGGAGCGCGCGCTGCAGCGCCGCGAGCTCGCCACCGAGGCAGAGAACCTGCGCCGGCAATTGCGGACGCGCGACCACGCCGGGCTCGAAGGGTTACTCGGGACGAGTCCCGCGATGCAGCGAGTCTATGCGATGACCAAGCAGGTCGCGCCGTCACGCGCCACGGTGCTCATCACCGGCGAAAGCGGGACAGGCAAAGGGGAACTCGCGCGTGCACTGCACGCCTTGAGCCCGCGCGCGAAAGCGCCGCTCGTCTCGCTGCACTGCTCGGCGCTGGCCGAGAGTCTGCTCGAGAGCGAGCTGTTCGGCCACGAGAAGGGCGCCTTCACCGGCGCCGATCGTCGTCGCATCGGTCGCTTCGAGCAGGCGGACGGCGGAACGCTGTTCCTGGACGAAATCGGCGAGATCCCGGCGGCAACGCAAGTGAAACTGCTGCGCGTCCTGCAAGAGAAGACGTTCGAGCGGGTGGGCGGCAACGAGACGGTGAAAGTCGACGTGCGCGTCGTGGCCGCAACCAACAAAGACTTGGCCGCAGAGGTTCGCGAGAAGCGCTTCCGCGAGGATCTGTATTACCGATTGAACGTCGTCCACATCGAGATGCCTTCCCTGCGCTTGCGTGGGCAGGACGTGACCGTGCTGGCCGAGCACTTCTTGCGGAAGTTCGCGCGCGAAAATCACCGACAGATCGACAGCCTGAGCCCTGCTGCCCGCGCGAAGCTGATGGCCCATCGCTGGCCGGGCAACGTGCGTGAGCTCGAAAATGCGATGGAGCGCGCGGTCGTCTTCAGCGACGGCGATGTCGTCGAGGCCGATGCGCTGCCGTTCGATGCCGCGCCCGATTCACCCGACGGCATTCGCATCCCCGGCGCAACCTTGGCCGAGCTCGAAAAGCACGCCATCCTCACGACTCTCGAGGCCGCACAAGGCTCGACCAGCCGCGCCGCCGAGATCTTGGATATCAGCGTACGGACGATTCAGTATCGCTTGCACGAATACGGCGTCGTCGTGAATCGCCCGCGCAACTGAGCTGCCCGCACACGGACACCGCACACGCGTTCGCGCGTGCAGCCGACCGTCCTTCGCTCACGCGCCGACCTTCAGCGCCGCTTTCAAACGAGCAGACGAACGCTCACGTCGAGAACGGATGGCATGCACGCCGCGGAGTGCCAGGATCCCTTCGTCCTCCTCGAGCCAGTGGTGCAGCGAGCGCTCCTCGTGTTCGACGTGGGCGTTCAACAGGGTGAGTAACTCGTCGATGGCGGACCTTTTCAGCGTGCAAAGCTCGACCGAGACACTGACTCCGATGAGCGCCTGGCGAATCTGCCGATGCTCTGCGCGCAGTTTTTCGATCTCCAGCCGGTGCGCCTGGACGGCAACGCTGAACAACGAGCGCTCTTCGGTTTCGAGATGATCCACGAGGTTCTCCTCGAATTCGAGCCAGCACTGACGGATCTCTGCGGGTGGCCGTTTCGCGTCGACCAATTCAGCCAAGTGCCGAAGGAGTGCGTCGTGGTCCTGATGATCGCGCGACAGTTCTAATTTGACGTTCGTCACTGCACCCTTCTCCATCTCTCGGGTCTGCTTCCTCTCCGAAGCCACCGTGCACTCGCTTGAGCAACAACCGTGCCTCGGCCAAGAAACGTCGATTTCCACGACCGCACACGCAGACTCGGCGCATTGTTTGCGCGGGGGGCCGAATAGAATGCGCGTGATCGCCAAGCCCCTCGACATCGCGCCGGGCGACGGAGCAGGGTCAGAAACTGCCGCTCGCTGGGCGACTAGCGCCGCTCAGCGCATTGGGTTGCGAGGCGCGGGTTGGTTCAAGGAGAGCCAAAAGACGCCGATCGTTTTGGCTGCGGCGATGAACTCGGCATGCGCAACGGGTTTGCGCACGTAAGCATTCGCGCCCGACTGGTAGCCTTGCGCGACGTCCTCGTCCTGCTTGGAGGAGGTCAAAATGACGATGGGCAAGGAGTGAGTGCGCTCGTCGGCGCGCACACGGCGGAGTACCTCCAGCCCGTCGATTTTCGGCAACTTGAGGTCGAGTAAAACGAGTGTTGGTAGCAGCGAGGGGTCGCGTTCGGCGTGCGCGCCGGTCGCAAACAGGTAGTCGAGCGCCTCGGCCCCATCGCGCGCCACGACCACGCGATGGGCGACGTCGCACTTCTTCAGCGCCAAAAGCGTCAGCTTCTCGTCGCTCGGGTTGTCTTCCACCAGTAGGATGAGCGGGGTCATGGTGCGTCCGAGACTTCTCCTGGGAGAGTGAAATAGAACGTTGCCCCGGCGCCAGTGCTGGCCTCGGCCCAAATGCGGCCGCCGTGGCGATGTACGATCCGTTGAACGGTGGCAAGCCCAATGCCGGTGCCCGGAAATTCTCGATTGGAGTGCAAGCGCTGGAACGGGGCGAAGAGCTTTTGCGCATAGGCCATGTCGAAACCCGCGCCGTTGTCGCGAACGTAGAATACTCGTTCGCCTTCACTCGCGTTACAGCCAACGGCGATGCGGGCGTTCTCCGCCTTGCTCGTAAACTTCCAAGCATTGCCCAGTAGATTTTGGAACAATGCGCTGATGAGCGCGGAGTCCGCCTGGGCCAGCAAGCGGTCCTGAATGACGAGCTCGACGCTGCGTGATGGATCCTGTGCGGCTAGACTGGACAGCGTCACTCGGGCGAGGTTCGAGAGATCGACGGACTCCCGACGCAAATCGCTGCGTGTCACGCGCGACAGCGAGAGCAAGGCGTCGATCAGCGCGCCCATGCGATTGGCATTGAGCAAGATCTCGTTCAACCAGTCTTGACCGTCGGCGTCGAATTTGTCCTTGTACTCGTCGAGCAAGACCTGCGCGAAGCCGTTCATCCCGCGCAGGGGCGCGCGCAAATCGTGAGCGACCGAGTAGCTGAAAGCTTCGAGCTCCCGACTGGCTGCCTCTGCCGTCTCCTTCGCATGAGCCAACTCACGCTCCGCGCGGCGTCGCTCGGTGACGTCACGGGCTACTTTGACGATTCCGACGACGCCGCCCGTCGCATTGCGAACTGGTGAGATCGTGAGTGATACGTCCACGAGCGAGCCGTCTTTGCGGCGGCGAACGGTCTCGATGCGCTGAACTTCGCCGCCAGAAACGGCCCGCAGAATACCCGCGAATTCATGGCTATGGTTGGCCGGGACGATCAGCGAAATCGGCTGACCGACGATTTCGGTCGCCGTGTAGCCGAACAGGCGCCGCGCGCCGTCGTTCCAGCTGGTAACGAGGCCGTCTAGGCTCTTTCCGATGATGGCGTCGTCCGATGACTCGACCAGCGCCGCTAAGCTCGCCCGCTGCTGCTCGGCCTTCTTTCGTTCGCTGATGTCGCGAATGGCACTCGAGACCAAAAGCCCCGCATCCGTTTCGAGGGGGCTCAGGCTGACCTCGATCGGAAACTCGCTGCCATCCTTGCGGCAGCCATAGAGTTCGAGCTCGGCACCCATGGGGCGCACGCGGTGTTCGCGGAAATACGCGCCGCGGTGAGCCGGATGGCCTCCTCGAAACCGCTCGGGCATCAGTCGCTCGATAGGCTGGCCCACGAGCTCGGTACGGGAGTAGCCAAAAAGCGTTTCGGCCTGCCCGTTGACGATGGTGATCGCGCCCGTAGCGTCGACGATCACCATTGCATCCGGGGCGGTTTCGAGGAGCGCGCGGAACCTCGCGTCGTTCGCCTGAGCCGCGTGCAGTCGCTCGATGGCGTCCTGTGACTCTTTGCGCTCGGTAAGATCCAAAATGAACGACAAGGCGAGGCGTGCTTCACCTTCGACCATCGCTGAGCCGACCAGCACGGGCACGCGTTTGCCGTCTTTGCGGATGTATTCTTTTTCGCGCAGGGCGCCCACTCCCGATTTCAACAATTGCTCGACGGCAGTCGCATCGACTTGATGCCATTCGGGTGGCGTCAGCTGGGCCCAAACCACCTTGCCAGATAGGATTTCGTCCCGCGAATACCCCAATAGATTCAGCGCAGCGTCATTGATCTCGACGATTCGACCCTGCAAATCCCCCACCACGACACCGATGATTCCGGACTCGGAGAGCCTCGTAAATCGGGCTTCGGCGTTGACGTTCGATATCATTCGGAGTCTCTCCGCTGGTAGACCGATAGACCTCCGTTTGCAACTCGGTCAGAGGACTTGCCGCCAACGGCATCACCTGTTGCAAAACACTACAGTGGGGGAATTGCGAAGACCGTGTGACCGCCGTGCCGGGTTTGCTGGTTTGATCACTTTCCTGATCCAAGGCCTCATTGCGGTGATAGACCGGTGGCTGACAATCGATGGCGCTCTCAAAAATCCGCGTTTTGCTGGTCGAAGATTCGGCCTCAGACGCCAAACTACTCCTGCACGAGTTACGCCGTGGTGTCCCCGTGGTGGAGTTCGAGCGTGTGGAGGATGCCGAGGCCATGCGTTCTGCGCTTCGCGCGCAAACGTTCGATGCCGTGATCAGCGATTGGTCGATGCCGACTTTCAGCGGCCTCTCTGCGCTCGCGCTCGTGGGTGAATTGAATCTCGACTTGCCCTTCATCATCATCTCGGGGACGATCGGCGAAGAAGTGGCCGTGGAGGCGATGCACGCCGGCGCTCACGACTATTTGATCAAGGGGCACTTAAAACGCCTGATCCCTGCGCTGGAACGCGAAATTCGCGACGCAAAAGTGCGCTCGGCGCGGCGCACTGCCGAGGTCGAGCTGGTGAAGGCGGCGCAGCGGTATCGGGCGCTGTTCGAGAACAGCCCACTGCCCACGTGGGTCCGCGACCGGACGACCAACTCCCTACTGGCGGTGAACGACGCTGCCCTGCGCCACTACGGGTACACGCGGGAGGAATTCGACGCGCTCACGCTTGCCGAGCTCGAGGTGGTGGTCCCCCTCATCGGTAACATCGGTTCGGAGACCTATACGGTTCGGGACAGCCTCGCCCAGACGACGAGGCATAAGAAGAAAGACGGTTCGCTGATTTGGGTCGAGCTTTCGACCCACGATCTGGAGCTCGAGGGGCGCTTTGCTCGCCTTTCCGTGGTGCATGACGTGACCGCGCGCAAAGAGGCCGAAGAGCAACTGCGCAAGACCGAGGAGCAGCTGCGCCAGGCGCAGAAAATGGAGGCCATTGGCAGCCTGGCCGGCGGTGTCGCTCACGACTTCAACAACCTTCTGTCGGTCATCCTCGGCTACACGAGTTTGGCACTCGCCGAGCTGAAACCGGGTGAACCGATCCGCGCCGATATCGAGGAGGTCGAGCTCGCAGGCAAGCGCGCGGCTGCCCTCACTCGACAACTACTCGCTTTCAGTCGAAAACAGATCTTGCAGCTCGTCGTCTTGGATTTGAACGAAGTAGTCGCGAACATGGAACGCATGTTCGGGCGCTTGATCGGGGAAGACGTCGAGGTCGCGGTCTTGAACGAACGCAACCTCGGTTTGGTTCACGCGGACGCCGGGCAGGTCGAACAGATTCTGATGAATCTCGTGGTGAATGCTCGAGACGCGATGCCCCAGGGCGGGAAGCTCACCATCGAAACCGCGAACGTAGAGCTCGACGCCGCATACGCTGCGGACCACGTCGGCGTGAAACCCGGCTCGTACGTACTGCTCGCGGTCACGGATACGGGCTCGGGGATGAGCGCTGTCGTCCGTGAGCGGGCGTTCGAGCCGTTCTTCACGACCAAAGGGCAGGAGCGCGGCACGGGACTCGGATTAGCCACCGTGTTCGGTATCGTCAAACAGCTCGGCGGCCACATCTGGCTCTACAGCGAGGTCGGCGCAGGCACGACGTTCAAAATCTATCTCCCCAGAAACGACGACGATCGTGACGGGTCGGAGCTCGTGTCGGTCGCGCCGGCCGTGCTCACCGGCACCGAGACGATACTTCTCGTCGAGGACGAAAAGCAGGTGCGGGATTTGGCGCGAACGATTTTGCGTCGCGCCGGCTACAACGTCCTCGAAGCGCAGAGCGGCGGAGACGCGCTCTTGATCTGCGAGCAGTACACGGCAAAAATCCAACTACTCATCACGGACGTAGTGATGCCGCGCATGAGCGGCAAGCAATTGGCAGAGCGGCTCGCGCCGCTCCGTCCCGAGATGAAGGTGCTGTACATGTCGGGGTACACCGACAATTCGATCGTGCACCACGGCATTTTGGACTCGGGCATCGCTTTCTTGGAAAAACCCATCACTCCGCCGCTGCTGCTACGCAAGGTTCGCGAAGTGCTGGAGAGCGCACGCGCGCTTCCGCGCCCGAGCTAGCGCTGACCACTTAGCTTGGGCGCGCACTAGGGTTCGACACCTGGGTGGCGGCCAACGATCTGAGACCACGGCTAAGCCGCGCGTGTCAAACAGCCGCGCGTTTCAACCTGAGCGCGTTCGTGATCACCGACACCGAGCTCAAGCTCATGGCTGCTGCCGCGATCATCGGGCTCAGCAGCCAACCGAACACCGGGTAGAGCACGCCCGCGGCGAGCGGAATACCGAGCGAGTTGTAGACGAACGCAAAGAATAGGTTCTGCTTGATGTTCGCGAGAGTCAGGCGGCTGATGGTGCGTGCCCGCACGATACCGCGCAGATCTCCCTTCACCAGCGTGACGCCAGCGCTTTCCATGGCCACATCAGTACCAGTTCCCATCGCGATTCCAACTTCCGCCTGAGCCAGCGCAGGCGCGTCGTTGATGCCGTCGCCGGCCATGGCGACGACGCGACCGTCCTTCTGGAGCCGTTTGATGGCGTCGGCCTTTTGATCGGGCAATACGTCGGCGACGACTTCGTCAATCCCGAGACGCTTTGCCACCGCGTCGGCCGTCGCCCGCGTGTCACCGGTCAGCATGACGATGCGAAGCCCTTCGCCGTGGAGCAACCGGATCGCTTCCGGCGTGCTCTCTTTGATCGGATCGGCAATCGCCAGTAGGCCCGCGGCGTTGCCGTCCACGGCAACGAAGATCACCGTCTGCCCGTCCATCCGGAGCGCGTCGGCTTGCTCCGCGAGCGTGCCCGGAGCCGCGCCGATCGAATCGAGCAGCGCTCGGTTTCCGACTGCGATTTGTCGCTCTTCGACGATACCGCGAACACCCTGACCCGTCGTGGAATCGAAGGAACTGACGGCCGAGAGCTCGAGCCTGCGGTCTTTCGCTGCGGCCATGATGGCGGCGCCCAATGGGTGTTCGCTTTGGCGCTCGATGCTGGCTGTCCAGCGAAGGAGGGCCGCTTCGTCCACCCCCGATGCCGTGATGATCTTGGTGAGCTTCGGTTTGCCCTCCGTCAACGTCCCTGTTTTGTCGACCACCAACGTGTCGACCTTACGCAGTACTTCGATGGCTTCGGCGTTCTTGAAGAGTACGCCCACCGAGGCGCCTTTGCCGGTCGCAACCATGATCGACATGGGCGTGGCGAGCCCAAGAGCACACGGGCACGCGATGATGAGCACTGCCACCGCGTTGACTAGGGCGTGTGCCAAGCGCGGCTCCGGACCGATCAGGGACCAAACGGCAAACGTAGTGATTGCGATGCCGATCACGATCGGCACGAAATAGCCCGCAACGACGTCGGCGAGCTTCTGAATGGGGGCTCTGCTGCGCTGAGCTTCCGAGACCATGCCGACGATTCTCGCCAGCAGCGTTTCCGAGCCGACTTTCTCGGCGCGCATCACCAAACTCCCCGTTCCGTTGACCGTTGCTCCGATGAGTCGGTCGTCCGCCTTCTTCGCGACAGCAAGCGGTTCCCCGGTCACCATCGACTCATCGACGTTGCTCGCGCCCTCCAGAACTACGCCATCGACAGGCACTTTTTCTCCTGGACGAATCCGCAGGCGGTCGCCGACTTGCACCGCTTCGAGCGGTACGTCGGTCTCGCCGCCTGCGTCGATACGACGGGCGGTTTTCGGAGCGAGACCGAGCAAAGCGCGGATCGCCGCGCCCGTCTGCCCCCGAGCTCGTAGCTCCAGCACTTGGCCGAGCAGGATCAACGCGACGATTACGGCGGCGGCCTCGAAGTAGAGCCCAATTTCACCGTGTTCCGAGCGAAATGAAGCCGGAAATAGTCCCGGCGCCAATACCGCTACAACGCTGAACACGTAGGCCGTGGTCACGCCCAGACCAATCAGCGTGAACATGTTCAGGCTTCGGTTCTTGACCGATTGCACGGCGCGCTCGAGAAAAGGAAAGCCGGCCCACAAACACACGGGCGTTGAGAGGGCCAACTCCAGCCAGCCCCGAAACCCGTGTGGCAGCATTTCAGAGAGCCGATGACCGAGCAGCATGTCGCCCATGGTCAACGCAAGCAGCGGAACACTCAGCACGACCGCGACATAGAACCTGCGCGACATGTCGCGCAGCTCGGGATTGTCCGTGTTCATTGTGGCTACGCGAGGCTCGAGAGCCATGCCGCAAATCGGGCAGCTCCCGGGCTGCGTCCGGACGATCTCCGGGTGCATCGGACAGACCCAATCCGTGCGCGTTGCTGCGACGGGGTGCTCAGGCTCGAGTGCCATCCCGCACTTCGGACAGGCACCAGGCTTCGACTCGCGCACCTCCGGATCCATCGGGCACACGTACATGACGCCTTTGTGGTCCGAGGTGCCGCTGTGCGGGTGATCGGTACTCACGGTCATCCCGCGGACCGGATCCTTCGCGGTTTCGGGTATTGAAGCGGATCCGTGATGATGATGATCGTGATTTGCCATCGGTGCCTCAGGCTGAATCGGAGGTTCATACCCCATCCGATGCGTCAAATGGCGATTGGCGACGGCTAGGGACAGCATCCGCCAGCAGCCTGGTCGCCAAGGAAGAGGGCTGGGTGCGCAGCAAATTTCTGCCGACAGCCAGCGCAGCAGAACCAAAATGTCACGCCCTCGTGGTCGGCGCGAAGTGCGGCCGGCGGTTCGAGCCGCACCGCCATTCCGCATACTGGGTCGAGTCTCTCTGGCACGGAGTGCCGCTCGGGAGCCTTGGGTAAAGCGCCCGTCTGCGCCGAGCCGCAACAACACCCTCGACCATTCGCGTTCGTCTTCGTCGTTTCGGTCATACTTTGCTGACGCACTGACCCGCCCGGCATTACAGCTCGTTTAGCGATTCTCCTCAAATGCGTCCGCAGCGGAATGGCACGTACAGTCGAGGCAGCCGGCGCGCGCACAGGAGCCGCAGGAATGCGCCACTTGCTTCCGGAGCGCCTCACGGGCTCTGAAGATTCGCACCCCCGCGGCGCCTGCTGAGATGCCAACTTGCACGGCGTAGTCCTTGACCGCAAGGCCGTCGACTTCGACTCGCTGCAACGCCTCTGCGTATTCAGGCCGCAAGCTGGTAGCGAGCTTACCGACGCATCGGCAAACCGCGGCGTGCGTTTCCGGGCTTGAATCAGGCGCAGAAGCGAGCTCGGCCGCGAAAGCTTGCAAGGCCTTGAGTTGCGCTCCCCCGCGCCGCTGGCGGTCGATCACGGCGTTTCGGAGCGTTCGATAGAACCAGGCGAGCGCGGATTCGTTGCTCCGAAGCTCCTGCAGATGGCCCAGTCCACGTTCGAGCGCATCTTGCAGAATGTCCTCCGCTGTTGCACGGTCTCCAACGCGCCGCTCGAGAAAGCCTAGGAAGGCCGCCTGGTTTTGCAACAGCGTGCGGATCGCATCCGGATTGGGCAGCGCCTCGCGCCTCGCTGCCAAGTCTTCGGTCGACATTCGTTACCTATGTGTCGCCGGGCAGCTGAAGCAAGGTTTCAATGGGCGTCCCCCCGTGCCGCGGCCTGGTTCGAGCGGCATCGCATCGGTTTCGCTCGCGGCGCGCAAGCGAGCCGCGGAACCGCGCGCTGCAGCGCGCACGCGAAACGTGACCGACAACTTCGACCGGGCTCAGTGCACCACGACTTTGCCGTGATACATGCCCATTCCGCACTGGAACGTCAGTGTCGAGCTCACGTCGGCGGGTACCTCGATCGCTACCGTTTGATTGAGCGGCAGCGCCTTCTCCAGCTTCAGGTCCGGAAAGACAACCGAAGTGGCGCAGGTCTCGTCGCTCGTGCGACGAAACTCGAGGGTCGTCTTCTGGCCCTTGGTGATTTCGACTGAAGACGGATGGAAACCGCGACCGTCGGCCGTGATCAAGACCTTGCCACTCGCATCCGGAGCGGCTGCAGCGGCGCCGGTCGAGTCTTCATGGTGATGCCCCATGCAGCAGGTCGAGTGCCCGGCGTTCGGTCCGGCGTTGGCAATTCCCGCCACGGCGAGGATGCCGAGCAGACCTGCGCCGAACAGCCCGAAGCGGTACCGCCGCAGGAAGGCTTTGGCTTGGCCTGATTGGGAGGGAGGGAGATCGCCAGATGCCTGAGGTGCGTCGTTGTATTGGGTCATGACTGTCTAGGCAGCAGGGCACGGCGCGTGACCGAGAAAAATCAATCGGGCTTGTCGGTCCTGCGACCTCCCCGACGTAGGCGCACGATGAAGGACGCGGCCGCGAAACCGACCGCGTAGCCCGCGGTCACCGCGAGCACACCTGGGTAGCCCGCACAGGTGGCTCCGACCGCGCCGGTGAGCAGTGCAAGACCCGAAGCCGACGCCCAAAACCGGGCGCTTCGTTCGCGGAGCGCGCCATACCAACTGACGACGCACGCCGCCAGCACGCCGCCGACCACGCACACGGGCAGACACATCGCGATGCACTCGGCGTCGCTGCACATGTGTCCCCAATGCCGAGTGCACAACGCCAAGCACAGCGGCAGGAATCCGGCTGCAAGCCCCGGCAATACCGCCCGCGCCGGATCACGGCCGTACCAGAGTAGTCCTGCGCCGAGCGTGAACACGCCCGCGCCCACAGCGAGCATCACTTGGGGGTGCGGATGAACGCCCAAGCAGAACAGAACCGCCGCGAGCAATGCCACCGGCAACACACCGACCAGCGCGCGGAGCAGCCGCGAGCGCTCGTAGCCGCGCCGCGCGCGCCGCTCCAGCAGATCCAAATCAGTCGATCGCATAGAGCCTCCGAAAGGCCGCGCGCAAGCGGGTCAGGGCGCGCTCACGCCGCTTGCGCAGCGTCGCTCCGTCCACCGACGCGGGTGCGCCATTGCCGAAATAGGTCGCGAGCAACGTCTCCTGGTCACTCGAAGAGAGCGTGCCGAGCGCATCCATTGCGGCGTGCACGAGGTCGCGTTCAGCGAGCGCTTCATCGGCGTCGACCTGATTTGCCGGGGGTTCGGGTAAAGCGTCATCAGACTGCTCTCGACGTCGAAATTGGCGACGACGCAAAGTGCGACATTCCCAACCGGCAATGCCAAGGGCCCAGGGGAGCGCTGCCCGATTCCGATCGTACTCGGAGGCGCGAGCCAGGATTTTTTCCATGGCTTGTTGCGCCGCATCGTCCGCGTCCGCGTCGCTGTGCAAGAGTTGCAAACACAGGCGATGGACCTTCGGCCAGAGCGTGCGAAACACGGGCGTGAACGCGGCGCGGTCGCCATCAGCGAGCCGCGCCATCAGCGCGTTCATCTCGTTGTGTTCGGTCTCGTTCACGAAAGCTGTCCGGCAATCTACCCTCTTAGCAGGCGAGCGCGACGCAGCACTTCTTCCGCCGATTTGGGATCCTTCGCGGTCAACTGAACGGCAAATCCGGCTCCCGTAGAGCTGACGCCAACGCGCACGTCCGCTAGCGGACAATCTTTCATCTTCGCCCCCGCTCGCATCGCGGACAAATGGCGTTGGAGCGAGAGCGTCAACCATTCGGCGGTCAACCCCGGCTGCGCCGGTACGTAAACGACAGCTCCGGCCAGTCGCCGCGTTGTGACTCGGCCTTGCTGCACGTCCGAGAATTGCGGGGCGACGGCCGTCACCGTATAGGTTTTCAGCACGCAATTGCTCGGTGCCGCCGAATCGGCATGCGCGGCGGCCGCTGGGCCCGCGATGAGACCGAGAGCAAGCACGGACGAGAGCATCAGAGTAGCGATTTTCACGACGTTTCTCCTGGTGAAGTACGCCGAATGGTCGGCGTGACTACTGGATAGGCACCTCCACAGCCCAGCGTGACTCGCCCGCGTCATCAAATCGCAAATTCGCCGAACGGAGCCGTTGCGCACACGGTTTGCACGTCGAGCAGCTTGGAGCGGAGCAAATGCGTCGCGAGATGCAATCCACGCGCGCTGGCGATTCACGACGAGCTACTTGGCTGCTTGCCCCGCATCGGGTGAACCCCAAAGCGGTCGCCCGTCCTCGTCACGCAACGTGAAGCGCTTCGTGCCCTTGGTCACGCGCGTCGCGAACACCATCGGGTCCCCGGGACGGGACGTGCCTTCGACGGTCAGTCGGTCCCGCTCCGAGAAGCGCAATCCCTGCTGGTCCAAGAACCAGCCGGGCGCGAGTTCGACCAGCACGGTCGGCCGCCCTTCGGGTTGGAGCGTGACTCGAAGTCCGCCCGACAGCTGTTCACTTGCCGAACGCCGGTCGACGCCAACGACGGTCCCGTCCACGGACAGCGTGGCGCGGGGTTGCACGGCGGCTGGAGCGATCGAGCTGCAAGCGGCGTCGAGTTCCACGACGGACAGAGCCGTCGCGAGGGCGATAACGACTCTTGGCCAGAATCTGTCCGATTTCATCGTCGGACGTTCAGCAATTTGTGCGCCAGCGCCAAATGCCTACATTGCAAGCCGGGCGCGCAACCCTTGCGTTCAAGGCCAGTACCTCGCGCAGTCCGTGCGCCGGGCACGATCGCCGGGCACGATCGCCGGAAGAATCGAGCACGAGTCACGCTCGCGCCGCATCCCCCCTCGAAGGCACGCTTGTTGCGTTGTGAGGTGGCAGAACGACTACTGCGGAGTTTCGAACCATGAATGACCTCAAGCAACGATTGTTGGCAGACCACGCGGATCTCGAGCGACAGCTGCAAGTGCTGGCCCGTGCCGTCGAGGCAAACGATGCCGCCTGCGATCTGCGAGAGTGTTGGACGCGCGTCGAAAGCTCCTTGCGCGATCATCTCGATACCGAGGAGCGCACGATCTTCCCCGTAGTGGCGGCCGCGCACCGAGAGGAAATCGAAGCGCTCCGAGCGGAGCATCAGGCCATTCGCAAATCGCTCACCGAGCTTGGTTTGGCCGTGGAGCTGCACACCTTGCGCAAAGCCGCCGTGGACAAACTGTTTCTGTTCTTGAGTGAGCACGCCGCGCGTGAAAACCACTCCTTGTACGACTGGCTCGAAGACACGTCAGACTCCGGCCCACGCCGCGGCCTGCTCGCCATGTTCGACCGCCGCAACCACTCCGCCCCCGACGCGCGTCCATCCGAGCCCGCCGCCTCGAGCTAAGGTTTCGCCTTGACCGACTCTTCTTGGCTCGAACGTTACCGCGAGAAAATCGTCACGCCCGCCGCAGCCATCGCTGCGATTCAACCCGGGCGACGCATCTTGATCGGTTCGGGTGCGGCAGAGCCGACCGTGCTGGTCGAAGCACTGGTGCAAAATGGCGGGCACCTCGCCGACAACGAGCTCGTTCATCTGCTGACGCTGGGGCCGGCGCCCTACGTGCGCGAGGAGTTCGCGGCCAGGTTTCGGCATGTGGCGTTCTTCATCGGGCCCAACGTGCGCGAAGCGGTCCAAGCGGGGCGCGCGGACTTCATGCCCGTGTTTCTCTCGGAGATCCCGCGGCTAATTCAATCCCGACGCGTGCCGATCGACGTGGCACTGATCCAGGTGTCACCGCCCGATGCGCACGGCCACGTGAGCTTGGGCGTATCGGTGGACGTCGTGCGCGCGGCAGTCGCAGCGGCCAAGCTCGTGATCGCCGAGGTGAACCCGAACATGCCGCGCACTCACGGCGATTCTTTCGTCCGGGTGAGCGACATCTCGCTGCTCGTGCCCGTAGATAAACCCGTACTTCAATTGCCGTTCGAGGCGCCGGACGCCACGGCGCTCGCCATCGGCGAACACGTCGCCGGCTTGGTCCCCCACGGCGCGACGCTCCAAACCGGCATTGGGCGCATCCCGTCCGCGATTCTCGGCGCGCTGCGCAATCACCACGATCTCGGCATTCACACCGAAATGTTTTCGGACGCGGTGATCGATCTGGTCGAAGGTGGAGTCATCACCGGCAAACGGAAGACGCTGCTGCCGGGAAAGATCGTGGCCTCGTTCGTGATGGGTTCACAACGCTTGTACGACTGGGTCGACGACAACCCCGCCGTCGAGATGAGGCCGAGTGATTTCACGAACGATGCGCTGGTCATCGCCCGCAACGAGCGCATGATCGCCATCAACTCGGCCTTGGCCGTGGATTTGACGGGGCAAGTCGCCGCCGACACCGTGGGAGGCAAATTCTTCTCCGGGATTGGCGGGCAAGTGGACTTCGTGCGCGGGGCGGCCCGAAGCCTGGGCGGAAAGCCGGTCATCGCCTTGCCGTCGACGGCGCGCGGCGGGCAAATCAGCCGGATCCAATGCGCTTTCGACGAAGGAGCGGGCGTGGTCACGAGTCGCGGCGACGTGCATTACGTGGTCACCGAATACGGGGTTGCCGACCTTTGGGGCAAGAGCATCCGCGAGCGCGCGATGGCGCTCATCGATATCGCACACCCGGATCACCGCGCCGAACTGCTCGCGCAGGCCAAGCGCAAGAGTTACGTGTTCTTGGAGCAACGGGAGCCCAAGTTCTTCTCTCGCGCCCGCCCGGAGACGCTCACGCTGCCCGCCGGTGAGGTCGTGCACATCCGCCCGCTGCGCGTGACCGACGAACGCGTTTTACAGGATCTGTTCTATCGGCTCTCGGACGACAGCACCTATCAGCGCTTCTTCGGCCACAAGAACAGCTATCCGCGCCGCGAGATTGCACAATTTTGCGAGTTCAGCGATAGCGAGAACGCCGCGCTCGTCGCCACCAACAATCAAGACGTCGAAGAGCTCGTTGCCATGGGGCGCTATGACGTGGACCCGGCCACTCAGTACGCCGAAGTGGCGCTGGTCGTCCGCGATGAGTGGCAGGGGCGAGGGCTCGGCACGGCCTTGTTTTCGCGGCTCGTGCGCCTCGCCATGCAGCAAGGGTTGAAGGGCTTCACCGCGACCGTACTAGCTGGCAATACGCGAATGTTGTCGCTGTTCAAGGCGAGCGGGCTCGAGCTTTTCGACGAACGCCAGGATGGCGTGCACACGCTCTCGATGCGCTTTTCCCGCGGCGACCGCTCACTCGGAGCGTAGCGCGTCGATCGGGTTTAGCCGCGAGGCGCGACGAGCCGGATAAAAGCCGAAGATCACGCCGACGAGCGCGCTGAAGCAAAACGAGATCGCGGCCATGTCCAGCCGTAACGTGGACGGCACGCCGAGCCGGCCCGCCACGGCACGCGCCAGGACGATGCCGAGCACGACGCCGATCAGGCCGCCCGTCACCGCCAGCGCCACGGCTTCGACCAAGAACTGGAGTAACACCTGGCCCGGGGTGGCACCAATCGCCATGCGCAAACCAATCTCTCGTGTGCGCTCGGTGACACTGACGAGCATGATGTTCATGATGCCGATGCCGCCCACGATCAACGACACCGCAGCGATTGCCGCGAGCAGCCCGGTGAGCGCCTTCGTGCCCTGCTGTTGGGCGCTGGCGAGCTCGGTCAAGTTGCGAATGCTGAAGTCGTCCTCTGCTGCCGACGAGAGGTGGTGATTGTCGCGCAGAATGGCAGCAATCTCGGCCTGCGCGCGATACGTATCGGCCGGGGAGGTCGCGCTCACGGCGATGATGCCAGGCACGAACTTGCCCAAACTGCCCTGGATTTTGGCCTGAAACGTGGAATACGGAAGCAAGGCAACGTCATCGTAGTCTTGCCCCATCGGTGATTGGCCTTTGCGTTGCAAGACGCCAATCACCGTGAATGGCACGGAGCGCAGCCGCACGGTTCGCCCCACCGCGTCTGCCTCGGCATTGGCGCCGAACAGGCGGTTCACGACCGTCGCTCCGAGCACCACGACCTTGCTGCCGGACTCGAGATCAGCGTCACTGAAGGTCGAGCCCTTGGCGATCGACCAGGCTCGGATCTGGAAATAGTCGGGGCTGGTGCCGACGATGGCGGTCGTCCAATTCGCGTCGTCCGAAAGGACCGTGATTTTCGCATTGAGCACCGGTGCTGCCGCGCGCACTGCCCGCGCGTCACGACGGATCGCGCTCAGATCCGCCCAGGTGAGCGTGGGCATCGAGCCAAAACCGCCCATCATCCCGCCACTCGTGGTGGAGCCCGAGAGCACGATCAATAGATTCGTTCCCATGGCGTCGAAGACTCCCGCAACGCGGGCCTTGGCGCCTTCACCGACCGTGACCATGGAGATGACCGAGGCTACGCCGATGATCACGCCCAGCATCGTCAAGAACGAGCGCGTCTTGTTGCGGAGCAACGCGCGCGCCGCGAGCGGAACGGTTTGCGAAAATCTCATGGCTACGCCGCACTCAACCCGGGGCTCGGCGCTTCCTGCGCGAGCTTCGGTCGTTGACGAATGTCTGCCACGATGTGCCCATCTTTCAGGGTGATCACGCGCGATGCGTACTCTGCAACGTCGGGCTCGTGCGTGACGAAGATGATGGTGAGCCCCGAGCGCCAGAGTGTCTGAAACAGGGCCATGACTTGGTCGCTGGTTTTCGAATCCAGATTTCCCGTCGGTTCGTCGGCGAGTACGATGCGCGGCTCGTTCACGATCGCGCGGGCGATGGCCACACGCTGCTGCTGGCCACCCGAGAGTTGCGCAGGACGGTGCTCCAGCCGTTCACCCAGGCCAACGCGCTCGAGCGCCGCCCGCGCCCGTGAAGCTCGCTCGGCGCGCCTCACCCCGGCGTAAACGAGTGGCAGCTCGACGTTCTCCCTGGCGCTCGTCCGGGCCAACAGGTTGAAGCTCTGAAACACGAAGCCCAGAAAGCGATTGCGCACACGCGCGAGCTCGCTTCGCTCCAGCTTGGAGACATCGCGCCCGGCGAGCACATAACTGCCGGAGCTCGGCTGATCGAGGCAGCCGAGGATGTTCATCAACGTCGACTTCCCCGAGCCGGACGAGCCCATGATGGCCACGAAGTCGCCCTCATCGACGCGCAGGTCCACGTGATCCAACGCGTGGAGCACAGTGTCACCGAGCAAATAGGTCTTGGTCAACGCGGTGGCCAGGATGACCGGGCGAGCGGCTTCGTTCGACGGCGCATCGGCGTTCATGGCGCCCGCTTGCTGGCTTCGATCACGACGCGCGCTCCGGCAGCCAAGTCACCGGAGGTCACCTCGACGAACATCCCATCGTTCACGCCCACATGGACGGGAGTCGCAGTCGGGCTCGCGCCGCGGAGCACCCAAACCGTGCGCAAATCGGCTTGATTCGGCGGTTTGACGAGGCGAGCGGCGGACTCCGCGCCGAGCATGGCGACGAGCAGCTGGGCATCCGGTTTAAAACGAACGGCCGACTGCGGAACGCGCAGGGCGTGGTCGCGTTTGGCGTAGCTGACGACGACATTAGCCGTCATGCCCGGCTTGAGTAAGCGCTCGGCGTTGCCGACGTCGATCACGACATCGTACGTGACCACGTTTTGCAGCGTGAGCGCGTTGTCACGGACCTGCCGAACGTGGCCCTCGAATTCGCGCCCCGGATACGCATCCACGGTGAAGGTCACGCGCATCCCCGCTTGGATCTTGCCGACGTCGGCCTCGGCCACGTTGGCGTCGATCTGCATACGCGTCAGATCTTGGGCGATCGTAAACAGAGTGGGCGCCTGCAAGGCCGCAGCAACCGTCTGACCAACGTCGACGTTACGAGAGATCACGATGCCGTCGATGGGCGAGGTGATGGTGGCGTACTTCAAGTTGAGCTCGGCTTGATCGAGCGCAGCCTGTGACTGCGCGATGTTGGCCTCGGCGGTCGCAATCTCGGCCGCGGCCACTTGCGCGGTGGATTGCGCTAGCTCGAACTCGGCCTGCGTCACCAACCCGTCCGCCAAAAGCGACGAATCACGCGCGAGCTGCCGGTCGGCTTGTGCCTTTTGCGCGCGCACTTTGTCCAGCCCAGCGCGCGCAGACGCGCGATTGGCCCGGGCTTGTGCGACCGTCGCCCGAAACAGCGAGGGCTCGATGGTGGCGATGGTTTGTCCCTGACGGACCGTGGCGCCGAAATCGACTAGCAGCTGTGCAATGCGCCCCGACACTTGGCTGCCGACTTGCACGGAAATCAAAGGCGAAACCGCGCCGGTGGCGGTCACCTTGGCGTCGATGGGCCCGAAGTCTGCCGTGACGGTGTCGTAATGGACATTCGGCTCGGTCCCGCTCGCGCGGTAGTGGATGAAGGCGGCGATCAACGCAGCCGCCGTCAGAACGGCGAGCGCAGCTTTCAGCACGCGCGTTCGCCCAGGCGACCCACGCTCCGCGGAGACGGGTTCTACCGAGGCACTGCTGATGACGGTGGCGGCTGAGCTCATGGTTTCTCGTCCTCGAAGGCAACTCGCATACGGGCGCAGCGAGTCATTTCGCGCGGCGGACAGCCGCCCTGGGGCACAGCAAGCGCTGCGCGTTCTGATAGAAGATTTGCGCCACTTGCGCGGGGTTCAGGCCGGCCGAGCGCAGCGCGGCAGCGAGCCGCGGAAAGTCGGCGGCGCTTCGAAAATCCGTCACGGGGCTCACGCCGGCTTCGAACCCAATGCCAAGCCCCACGTGCTCGGCTCCAATCAGGCGAACCAGGTAAGTGATCTGTCGAACCAGATGCTCGAGCTTCGCGGTGCGACCGGGCGCGAGCAGCCCGTGTTCCGCAGTCACGCCGACGAGCCCGCCGCTGTTGGCGATCTCACGCAGCTGCGTATCGCTCAAATTCGACGCTTGATCCGCAAGAGCTTTGGCATTGCTGTGGGTGGCAATCACCGGCGCGTGTGCCGCGTTGGCCAGCTCGATCACGTCGTCGATGGTGAGGGCGGATGCGTTCGAGACGTCCACCAACGCGCCGGCCGCGAAGACTTGCCGCACGACTTCTCGTCCAGCCGCACTCAGTCCCACGACTGGCCCGGTTTCGAGACCACTCGCCGCGGTACCGAGATCCGTATCGTGAGCGCGTGCGATGGCGAACACACGCGCGCCGCGCGCGACCCACAGCCCGACCAAGGACGGAGCGTCCGAAAGCTCATCGGGCGCGTCGAGTTCGAACCAAGCCGAAATTCGTCCCGGCGGTGGGTTGCAGCTTCCCACCGCGAACCGCTCGGAAAAGCCGAGCGCCGCACGCAACGTCGAATACTCCGAGGCCGCGCCGCCTTGGCGATCGGCTGCCAAAGGGACGAGCGCGCCGATGACTCGCCCCTTGTCGAGCGCCACATACCCCGCCTGCCCGACACCCTCGGCCAAAGAACCGTCGCGAGCCAGGCCTCGCGCCAATCCCACGCGGAGATCGATCACCGGGAGTTCTGGAGCGGGCGCGACCGCGCCGCTGGCAGCAGTTGCCGAAAGTGCTATCGCTGCGGCCGCGAGCCGCGCACTCCGAACGAAGACAGCCAAGGCGTGCACGCCGACTGCGATTGCAGATTCTGGGCCAGGTGCGCGGCGCCCCCGATCGCGTAAATCGAGCCCATTTTCCGGGCCCGCGTGTCGCGCGAGCACGGCGCAAGGCCTGCGCCGGCCGCGCAGACACTGCGCTGGGCACTCCGGCCTCCGAGCTAAGCGGCCGGCGTTTGGCTCGCTTGCGCCGCTCGCGATACGAAAATGGGGTTGGCGGACTGCGCCGGGTCATCGAACGGCGCGCGGCCGACCTGTACCGTGCCGAGTTGTGGCCAAAACGGCGCCAGCAAGTATTGGCGAAAGAAGAAGGCGAACATGCTTCGTTCGCACAAGCGCGGATCGATCAAGGGCCGGATCTGTGCGTGAGCGTACGCGGCATCTGCCCAATGCAGGCTGGCCTTTTCGTGATGCACGGTGTGAAAGCCGTTGCCGAAGAGCAAGAAGTTCAGGAGCCGGCCTTCGAAGTTGCGCGAATGATTGTGCACGGACCAAGGATCGGTGTGGACGTGCTGGCAGTAGTTGAAGAGCATGATCGTCCACAGCGCAGAAAACGCCGGGATGCCCAAAGAGTAGCCCCAAACGGCCAGGCCGCCCCGAACGCCGTACCAGTGCACGGCAAGCGCGAGGGCGCCAGCGTGCACGCTCAACACGACGATGTACTGCGAGACGATTCGCCGGAAGACGACGGGGTTATCGCGCTTAGCGACTCGGATGTAGTCCTTGATCCACGCGGACTGAAAGTACGCCGATACGAAGAAGTACGTGGCTGCCACCCAAACGTTGTGCCGATTGGTGTAGCGCCAGGTGATGGTGGCATCCCCACGGCGGTTCACGAGCTTGTGGTGATTCAGATTGTGGGTCGGTAGCCAGGCGAATACCGGGTACCCATAGAGCACCGAAATCCAGGCAGAAAACAGCTCATTGGCCCACTTGGCGCTCATCGTTGGGCGATGCATGTGGTTATGCGCGATGACCCCCGCGGCGATCGCGAAGTAGCAGCTGACGGGTAGGAGCAGCAGGCCCCACGCCGGTCGCGCATAGTGCAGCGCAATCAAGAGCGGGGCGAGGACGCCCACCCAGAACAAAGTCCGGTAATCTTCTCTTCGACGGGGGAGCATGCTTCAGTTCCTTCCTTCGGTGACGAGGGCGGCGTCGCTAGTCGTGTGGTTCGCATCCGCAATGCGGTTCGAAGCCAGCACGCGAGGCGATGGCGTACGCAACTCCCATACCAGCCCGAGCCAGCTCAGGATTTTCAAGAGGTAGTAGCTCGCGTCGATCTCCCACCAGAAGAAGCCTTGGTTGGCGGTCGACTGATAGTAGTGGTGATTGTTGTGCCACCCTTCACCCATGGTGATGAGCGCGAGCAAGAACGAGTTACGGCTGGTGTCGGTGGTCACGTAGCGGCGCCGCCCCCATAAATGCATCAGCGAGTTGATGGAGAAGGTGCCGTGATACAGCAGCACCGTCGACAGGAAGAACGCGAACAGTGAGTGCGCGCCACCGAGCGCATAACAAGCAGTGCCGAGCAGCACGCCCGGAACGAGGTGGTAGCGATTGAGCCAAACCAGTTCGGGATACTTCGCAAAATCCCTAATTCGAGCCCAATCGGTGGGCTGGTAGCGGCGGCACAAGATCCAACCCACGTGGCTCCACCAAAAACCCCGGATCGGCGAGTGAATGTCGAGCTCCGTATCCGAATACCGGTGGTGCGCTCGATGATGCGCGGCCCACCACAGCACTCCCTTCTGACACGAAGTGGAGGCGCAGAACGCCAGAACGAACTGCATCGCTCGGCTCGTCTTGTACGCATGGTGCGCGAAATAACGATGGAAGCCGGCGGTGATGAAAAACATGCGAGCGAAATACAAGGCCACCACCAGCACGACGTCCGAGCGTCGAACGCCCGTCCAAAACAGACCGATTGGCGCCAAATGCATCAGCAAGAACGGCAGGGACTTGCGCCACCAGATGCGTTCATCGAAAGCGCGCGGCTCGATTGCAGTCGTCATGGCTGCCACTCATAGCGCTCGCGTGCAGCGAAAGTCTGTCAGGACATCGTCAGATTCGGTGTCTCACGGCGTTGAATTTGCCGAAAATGCGCAGCGATTGCGCGAGATGGCCTGACGCGCGCAATCCTTGCGCTCACTCAGCACGCGCAGACTCGCTTCGCGCCGAGCAGTGTTCACGCCCCTCGCCCTCACGCACGTGGCACGCCCCTTGCGACAGCACGCTGTCATCCCATGGCGAACTCAGCGAAGCTCGAACCTGATCGAACGGTCGAAACCTTTCGTTCGCTGCGCGATCGACTGTCTCGGCTAAATAGCGAGCTTTCGAGCTCCGAAACGCGAGCTACCGCGGATCTCGCCAATATTGCGCCGGATTATCGGGCGAGCGCGCTGAACTTGATTCACTACTTGGTGGCGCGCCAGATCGATCTGAGGCCTTTGCAACTCGAACTCAGCCGCTCTGGGCTCTCGTCACTCGGTCGCATCGAAGGCCACGTGGCAGACGCGGTGGCTCAAGTCATCGCGCGCATCGATGACTCACTCGCTTGTCGCCTGGGCTCTCACCGCGAACCGATGACCGCGGCCACCGAGCACGTCAGTGCCTCCGAAGGGGATCAACTCCTGCACCGACACAGCGAAGATTTGCTCGGCGCGAGGCCACCCCATCGCCACGTTTACGTGATGGTGACGGCACCGGACGCGGCCGAGGTGAATGAAGCGTGGGTCGGGCGCTTGTTGGATGCCGGAGTCAACGTGCTGCGGGTCAATGGCGCTCACGAAGACGTCGCCGAGTGGCGGCATATCGTCCAAACCGCCCGCCGAGTCGCGAAGGAACGAGGCGTGGGGCTGCGGGTGCTCGTCGATTTGCCGGGCCCCAAGCTGCGCACCGTGGCTCCGCAGCGCGGCGCCGAGGTCGAGCGCTGGCGCCCCGAGCGCGACGCATTCGGCCGTGTCACGAAGCCCTGCCAGGTGACTTTGCGTGCCACGGAAAGCGACGCGACGCCGCCCGAAGGCCAAAAGCTCTCTCTGCCAGCAGCACTCTTGAACCAAATCGCCATCGGGGATGAGCTCACGTTGCGCGACGCGCGCGGCCGAAAGCGTCGCCTGCTCGTCGTGGACCGCAGCGAAAAGCAGGCGACCGCCACGCTCGAGCGCACGGCTTACGTGATGCCGGGCACGCGAGTTCGAGTGCGCCGTGACGGACAGAAGATCGGCGCGTTTCGCATCGACCGCGTGGAGGCCCAGCCGTTTCGCCTCGCGCTCGTCGAGGGCGACCGCTTCCGGCTTCGGGCCGATGGCGCCGTCGCAGGAGCTGGCGTCATCCCTGAAATCGCCTGTAGCCTGCGCGAGCCACTCCTGGCGCTGACGCCCGGAGCGCGCGTGCTGTTCGACGATGGGAAGCTCGAATGTGTCGTCGAGAGCCAAGAACTGAGCGGCGTGCTGCTCCGCGTGACGCGCGCGCCGGGAGGCAAATTCCGTCTGGGCGCCGAGAAAGGCATCAACCTTCCGGACACCGTTTTGAGCGGGCCATCGCTCGGCGAGGACGACGAGCGCGCCCTCGCATTTGCGGTCGAATTCGCGGATATCGTCGGCGCCTCCTTCGTGCGCGATCCGGGAGACGTGCGCGCGCTGTATGCGCGCTTGGCACAGCTCGAGGCGCACGAACTCGGCGTGATCCTGAAGATAGAAACCGTCGCCGCCTTTCGGCAGCTGCCGGCCATCCTGCTGGCCGCGATGAGCCGCTACCGCTTGGGCGTGATGATCGCGCGCGGAGATTTGGCGGTAGAAGCCGGATTCGAACGGCTGGCAGAACTCCAAGAAGAGATCCTCTGGTTATGCGAAGCCGCACATTTGCCGGTGATTTGGGCAACTCAAGTGCTCGATCAAATGGCCCGCACCGGCCAGGCAACTCGCGCGGAAGTGACTGACGCCGCGATGTCGGTGCGCGCGGAATGCGTGATGCTCAATAAGGGCCCTTACATCACCGAGGCTGTCACCACGCTCATCGACATTCTCGGCCGAATGGAAGATCATCAATACAAGAAGCGAAGCCTGTCTCGCCAACTGCACCTCGAGGTGCCGGACGCCATCCGCGCCGCCCTGGTACGCCCTATGCAAAGGATTGCCACATGAAATCCAAGACGATGCTGGTTCGCGACCTGATGACCAAAGACGTGATGACGCTCGGCAGGAACGAGAAGTTGTCCGTCGCGGACGACGTGATGCGCCTGGGGCGCATTCGCCACCTCCCCGTCATCGACGACGATGGGGACTTGGCGGGCATCGTCAGTCAGCGCGACTTGTTTCACAGTGGGCTGCTCCGCGCGCTCGGCTACGGGACCCACGCCAAACAACAAGCACTCGAGCTCTTGGTGCTCAAAGAGGCCATGAAAACCGAGGTGACGACGGTCACACCCGACGCGCCGCTCTCGGAAGCCGCCAAGCTCATGATCGAGCGCAAAATCGGCTGTTTGGTGGTCGTGGAGAACAAGAAAATCGTCGGCATTCTCACCGAGGCTGACTTCGTGAAGCTCGCGATCGAGGCCTGACCCCATGAACGCGCCAGCATCGCGGAGGCCGTCGTGAAAGGCGCAGTCATCTGGTTCACGGGGTTGCCGTCGTCCGGCAAATCGTCCCTCGCGCGGCGCGTGCGTGCGCGGCTCGACCAACAAGGCAAAGCGTGTTGCGTCCTCGACGGCGATCGAGTGCGCGAATTACTGCGACCCAAACCCGGCTACACGCCGGCTGAACGCGATGCTTTCTACGAGACACTGGGCGGCCTCGCGTTGGAGCTAGCCGAACAAGGTCTGATCGCGCTCGTGCCCGCGACCGCGCACCGCAGAGAGTACCGAGATCGAGTTCGAGCGCGCGCGACGCGCTTTTTCGAAGTGTGGGTCGCGGCTTCGCTCGAAGAATGCCGAGCGCGCGACGCCAAGGGGCTGTACGCGCAGTTCTCGGGCGGCGCCGTGCAAGCGCTGCCCGGTGAAGATCTCGTGTACGAAGCCCCCGAGCGACCCGAAGTGACGGCGCACGGCGGCGAGGACGAAGAAGCCGTGTCGCGAATCGTGGAATGTTTGGACAACCCGGTCGAATCACACCGAGCATGAGCCTCCCTGGCACCGAGGCGTTGCACATGGCTTCCGAAACACGACCGAGCCTGGGATTTTTCGGCGCAACCGGAACCGTCACCGGCTCACGCTATTTGATCGACCACGGCGAGCAGCGCGTGCTGCTCGATTGCGGCCTATTTCAGGGTTTCAAGAAGCTGCGCGAACGCAACTGGTCGCAGCCGGGGTTCGATGCAGCCGCCCTCGACGCGGTCGTCCTGACCCATGCGCACTTGGATCATAGCGGGTACCTGCCGCGGCTGTGTCGCGATGGCTTCGCAGGGCCGGTGTATTGCACCCCCGGAACGCGTGATTTACTGCAAATCCTGCTCCCCGACTCGGGCTATCTGCAAGAAGAAGAAGCCCGGCACGCCGCCAAGTACGGCTACTCGAAGCATGCCTCGCCCGAGCCGTTGTACACGCGCGAGGAGGCCGAACGCTGCCTCGAGCGACTCGTGACGGTGCCTTTCGGGCAGCGCTTCGACGTGGCCGGTGAGGTCGCAGCGCGCTTCACTCGAGCGGGTCACATCGTCGGCTCGGCGAGTGTGGCGCTAGAGCTGGGGCGCACGCGGCTCACGTTTTCGGGTGACGTCGGCAGGCCAGTCGATCCCATCATGAAGCCGGCTGAGCCTCTGGCCGCGTTGGACTATCTCGTCATCGAATCCACCTACGGCGATCGCCGTCATCCGAGCGAAGACCCCGCCGAAGCCCTCGCAACGATCGTCAACGGGACCGCAACGCGAGGCGGAGTACTCCTGATCCCGGCCTTTGCCGTGGGCCGCGCGCAGCACCTGCTACACCTGCTCGAAGGCCTGAAAAAAGCCCAAAAGATCCCCGATCTACCGGTATTTCTGGATAGCCCAATGGCTATCGATGCCACCGAGATCTATCGCGCGCACCCCGAGGAGCATCGCCTCACGAGCGAGCAGTGCCGCGCCATGTGCCGCTCCGCAACGTTCGCCAAAACATCGGATCAGTCGAAGGCGATCGACGCTACGAGCGGCCCGATGATCATCATTTCCGCGAGTGGCATGGCGACCGGCGGCCGCGTGCTCCACCACCTGGCGCGCTTTCTCCCCGATCCACGGAATACGGTGTTGCTCGTCGGCTACCAAGCCTCTGGCACTCGCGGGCGCCTGCTCGCGGACGGCAGCGACGAGCTGAAGATCCACGGGCGCTACATCACGATTCGTGCTCGGGTCGCGCAGATGCACGGCTTGTCCGCGCACGCAGACTACTCCGAGCTCTGCTCCTGGCTGCGCGAGAGCCAGCTCGCGCCCCAGCGAGTGTTCGTCACGCACGGTGAGCCAGGCGCCTCCGATGCTCTGCGCCGGCGGCTGCGTGACACGTTCGGTTGGGACGCCGTCGTCCCCGACGACCGCTCGCGCTGGGCGCTGGATTGAGGGCGCACCCGACTCGCGCAGCATCTGCGCGGGGTGCGCAGCCGCTGCGCATGTAGGCCAATTCCCGCGGCAGAACGCACTCTGTTCAGGCTTGGCATGGTCGATGCAACTTGCGGTTTCGTCAGCAGTTTTCAGCGCGAGCAGGTCTCGCTTCACGTTCGTCAATTAGGTGCATCAAAATGTCGAAACCCATCCCGACCGTGCAAAAATACATGACCACCAGCCCGCACACGATTGGTGAGGATCAACCGATGGCAGTGGCTCACCGCATGATGCGTGAGCACCACGTGCGGCATTTGCCGGTGCTGCGCGGCGCAAAGATCGTCGGGCTCGTGTCCGATCGCGACCTCAACATGGTCGAGACGCTGCAGGACGTCGATCCGCGTAAGGTGCTCGTCAGCGAAGCGATGAGCCAGGATCCGTACGTGGTGTCGCCGGATGCGGCTCTCGATGAAGTCGTTTCGACGATGGCCGAAAAGAAGTACGGCTCGGCCGTCATCACTCAGCACGACAAGGTCGTCGGGATTTTCACCACGGTCGACGCGTGTCGAGCGTTTGCCGATCTGCTCCACACGCGCTTGGCAAAGTAGACACTCGGCTACCGATGATCGATTGATCGGAACCAATGACCGTTCTGGTGGGGTATACGAGCACTCGCTGGTCGACCCGAGGGATCGCCGAAGAGATCGCCGACCGACTCTCGAAGGCAGGCCTCCAGGTGTTCGTTCACCCCCTGGCTGACGTCGAAAGCCTCGCGCTCTACGACGCAGCCGTGCTCGGAAGCCCCGTGCAACGTGGAGCGTGGCTCCCGGAAAGCACCCAATTCCTGGCACGACACCGGGCGGAGCTCGCGTCCCGCCCGCTTTGGTTATTCAGCGTTGGTTCCGCGAGTCAGTTGCAAAGCCCGATCGCTTCCTTCGCCCCAGAGCTGGCGTCGCTCCGTGGGCATCGTCATTTCGACGGCGCCGTCGAGCGCGGGCGCTGGGGGCGCGCAGCCGATTTGCTACTCCGAGTGTGCGGCGGATGGCCGCCGGTTCACCCCGAGTTTCGCGCCGTCGATGAGTGGTCTGCCGAGATCGCTCGACAGCTCCTCGATCGGGAATTCGCGAAGGAGCGTCGCAGGCTGCGACTGGTTCCGCCGCTACCGAGTCAGGCGCGCCGCGCCCGCTGAACGGGGCCCGCTACGCGTCGCGGAACACGGCGTCGGCCAGCTGCGGATCGAAGCGGTGTTGACGCAGCGTTTGCTCGACGAAATCCAGCAGTCTCGATCGGGCAAAACCCGAGACGTTCGGATACCAGACCGGGTTCGCAAGCACGAGGCAGCGCCAGGCGATGAAGGGCGCCACCACCTCGAGCAATTCTTGGTCGCGCGAGTGAGCCAAGTACTCCGACCAAAACCTGCGCCAGAGCGGCTGGAACCCGGTAGCCCAACTCCGCGGCGTTTCCAGCGCGAAGAACAAGTAGTTCACGGCCATGGCAGCGACGTCGTCCGCGGCATCTCCGGCAGAGCCGCGGCTGGCATCGAGCAAGTGCAGCTCCGATTGCTCGTCGAACAACACGTTGAACGGATGAAAATCCCCGTGGATGCGCACCAGCCGCTGATAGTGGCTGCGCATTCGCCAGCGCCAGCTCAAGCACAAGCACTCAATCTGCTCGAGGCGCTCGCGCGGCGCCCCCTCCACGTGTTCAGGGTAGCCATCGCAGATGCCAAAGATGCCCTCCCCACTGCCCACCAAATCGCGAATCGAGCGCGTATATAGCGATTTCTCCGGCAATTTGATGCAATGGATGTTGACGAGGTACTGCACCAACACATCGATTCGCGCAAAATCTCGCGCGCACGCCACGCCGCTGTCCGCGATGTGGCGAAGGTCAGCCGCGTAGGGGCGCCCTTCGGCGTATTCGGTCAGTAAATAGAACTCACCCGTTTCCCGCAGCGAGACGAAGTCGTCACCGCGATACGCCCCCACGTCGAAGACGCGGGTATGACGCGGAAGCAGCGCGAAGGTGTCCGCCGCGATCAGCATCTCCTCTGCGCGATTGGCGCGAAATTCGTGACCGAATGGGTTCGGTGTGGCGCTGTGGAGCACCACCGATTTCAGCTCTCCCCGGTGGCGCAAGTCGACGCGGAGCGGGGCGCCGTAGCCGGTGTCCTTGCCTGTCGCCGTGTTCGCCTCCGAATCGGCATGCAAAGCCGTCACTTGCAAAATCTCCGCGCCCTCGAAGCTGTTCGCGATCAAGCGCCGGATGCGAGGCTCGTCCCGGAGTGCCGGGCGAGCGGCAGGAGAGTGAGGCTTGCTCATGCCGTCACTACTTCAAGAAACATGCCGCGCGCTTTCCGGCGAATTTGCGCCAACGAACGAGAGAGCGCGCACGGTTTGCGCGCTGCGCGCTCGGCCACGCAAAATCTCCACCATTTCCGCTCGGCATGCCGATTGCTCATGCCGCGGGCGAGGAGAAACCACATGACCACGATGCGAGCAGCCGTCTTCGAAAAACAGGGTTCCATCAAGTTGCGCGAAGTCCCGAAGCCGCGCCCGGGAGTGGGCGAAGCCCTGATTCGCGTGACCCTCACCACGATCTGCGGCACCGACGTGCACATTCTGCGCGGCGAGTATCCCGTGAAAAGTGGCCTCATCGTCGGTCACGAGCCGGTGGGCGTGGTGGAAGAAGTCGGCGCGGGCGTCATTGGTTATGCGCCGGGTGATCGCGTGATCGTCGGAGCCATCACGCCCTGCGGCCAGTGCCGCGCTTGCTTGTCCGGCGCGCCGTCCCAATGCAGCCACATGGGGGATGGCTACGAAGCCATCGGCGGCTGGCGCTTCGGCAACACCATCAACGGCTGCCAAGCGGAATACGTCGTGGTGCCAAACGCGCAAGCAAACTTGGCCAAGATCCCGGATGCCCTACGCGATGAAGACGTCGTGCTGTGCCCGGATATCATGTCGACCGGCTTCTCCGCTTCCGAGCGGGCGAACGTGCGTTTGGGTGATGCCGTGGCCGTCTTCGCACAAGGCCCGATTGGCTTGTGCGCCACCGCCGGCGCAAAGATGAGCGGCGCCTCGCTGGTGATCGGCATCGATCGCGTACCGGCGCGCCTAGAAATGGCCAAACGCATGGGGGCGGACGTCGTGCTCAACTACGAACAACAAGACGTCGTCGCCGAAATCAAAAAGCTCACCGGCGGCGGCGTGGATGTCGCAATCGAAGCGCTCGGCACGCAGCCGACGTTCGAGAACTCACTGCGATCCATCCGCCCCGGCGGCACGCTATCGAGCCTAGGCGTGTATTCCGGTCATCTCTCGCTACCCCTCGACGCGTTCGCCGCAGGCCTCGGCGATCACACCCTAGTGACCACGCTCTGCCCCGGCGGCAAAGAACGCATGCGCCGCCTGATGAGCATCGTCGCGGCGAAGCGAGCCCCCTTCGAAGCCCTGGTCACCCATTCGTTCTCGCTCGATCAAATCGAAGAAGCGTACGACCTCTTCGGCCATCAACGTGACGGCGTGTTGAAGGTCGCGATTCGGCCGTAGCGGTTAGCCGCGCTGTCCTACTCGGGCTACGCTCGGCAAACCCGCAAAAATGCTGATCGATATTCGCGATTGCGGCCATACCTTTAAACCAGCCCCGAGCCTGCCTTTCTGCGGGCAATGTGTGCCACGCGACACACCTCAGCCGCGGCTGTCATGGTTATTCGCGACAAGGCGTCGGCGACCGGCGATGAAAATTCGCGAAACGGTCCACAGGAGAATTGGCATGAGCGGTGCACCGCGTCGCGCTTCATGTTCGACTGCACCAAGCTTCTGCTGGCCGTCGTTGCTGCCCTATCGATAGGCTGCGGCCTCACTCGCCAGGGAAAGGCGCCGACCCGCCTCGTCAAGGCGCCGCCACGGCTCGCCGCCACCGCGGAGCAAGGAACCATCGACGCGCACGTTTTCGGGGCCAAACTCGACGCGTTCACAGAGAGCCGGGCAGCGGTATTCGGTCCAACCGAAGCCTTTACTGGCTTCGTGCTCGTGGCGAATCGAAAGCGGGTGATCTACGAGCGAGCGTGGGGCTTCGCGGACCGAGAGCAGTCACGAAGAGCCGACCGTGACACGACCTTTCACATCGGTTCGATTACGAAGCAGTTTACAGCTGCGGCGATCCTCTTGCTGCAGGACCAGGGCAAGCTCAGTGTGACCGACACCGTAGGCAAGTACTTGCCGGACTATCCTGCGGTCGGCAGAGACATCACCATTCGGCAGCTCCTCACGCACACCTCCGGCGTCGCGGACTATTTGGCTGACGAACGATATTCGAATCATATCGATCAGTTCAAAGACCCGTATCAGGTGATACAGCTGTTCGCGAGTAAGCCGCTCGACTTCCAGCCGGGAAGCAAGTTTGCGTACTCGAATTCGGGCTACGTTCTACTCGGAGCCATTATCGAAGCCGTATCGGGCCAGACCTACCACGACTACATGCGCGATCACATCTTCGGTCCCGCGGGCCTCTCGCACACCGCCTACACCGGGGCGGACGTTCGGGACGAAAGTCCCCGAAATCGCGCAATCGGTTACGCCATCGACAAGGGCCGCATCATCCCTACTGCGTGGAAGAGTGAATTCTACTCGGCTGGCGGAGTCCGGTCGTCGGCCAGCGATCTTTTGCGTTGGAACGAGTCGATTGAGAAGCTCCTGTCTCCGGACGCACTCGCACAGATGTATGCCCTGGTGACGAACGTCGCGGCCCCCAAGCTCGTGAAACCAAAAGTGCGTCCATGGCTGTGCGATGGCTACGAATATGGTTTTGGCTGGTGGATTTACCTGCGAAACGGGCATCGAACCATCGGCCACGGTGGGTTCGTGCCTGGATTCGAGTCCTGGTATCTGCGGCTCCTCGATGAGGGCTATACCGTCATCGCTCTATCCAACAACGATGGCATCGACTCCGACGAAATCGCCGGCGCCGCCGCCGCGCTGCTCGAGAACATACCGGTCGGCTCCTTCGCCGACTTCGGTTCCAACCCCAACCAGTCTCCAACCGCGCTTCCCGCTCGTATCGAAGCTGAAGACTTCGTCCGATTTAGTGACACGACGGCTGACCATTTCGGTGATTGCGGACACGGGCCCGTCGACCAGCAGGTGACGCAAGATGTGGATGGCGAATGCAACATCGGGTGGACGGAGCCGGGGGAATGGCTCGAGTACCCGATTCGCGGCGTTGGTCGCTATGAACTCGCGCTGCGCATCGCATCGGAAAAGGACGGTAAGCGAGTCGAGGCGTTCGTCGATGGTCGCTCGCTAGGGGTGGTCGACACCGTCGGAACAGGCTGGCAATCGTGGGTCACGCGCACGTTGCCCGTCACCCTCGATGCTGGGCCTCACACGCTTCGGGTCCAATTCTTAGACGGGTGGACCAACCTGAATTGGCTCAGTTTCTCCGAGAACGAACCGAGCAGCAAAGGGGCTGTTCTGGTGGGAGATCCCTGAGCCACTTTGAGCTCGAGGGCGCTGTGGCTCCGGGAACAGTCCCTAGAAGAACGGACGAAGAACAGTTGTTGCCATCCGTCGGCAAGTCGCGACGAAGTCGCTCCAACTTCACTCGCCGTGGGTGCCGGGCACCGGTGTCGCCTCGAGATCGCGGGATCGAGCGACGCGAGAGACGGCAAAATCGTCACCTTATCGTGCGCGTGTGAAGTGCCACCAGGCGCCACGGATCAGGCAGGCACTGCTAACTCACTGACAAATTTTTAACGCAGCGCCGAGCACGGCTCCCGAATACTGAATTGCGAAACCGCAACGCGTTCACGTCTCGACGCGGAACGCGCAACCTTGTACGGTGCCGTCAATTGCAGTTGGCGTAGCCGCGATGCCGAGGCGAAATTCGCCGAATTTGACGAGCTCTCTTTGATGGATTCAACGCTTTCTTTCGACGAAGAACCACCGACCAGAGCTGCTCCACTTCGCCGTCGCGTGCCCTCGCGCGTGGTCGGTGTGGCGGCTTTGTTTCTGTTGTGTTTGGGCGTGCTCCTCGCGCCGCGCACCGCCCACGCTTACCCGTGGATGATTCGGCACGAGTACACGGGCTGCGGCACGTGTCACGTCGATCCGAGCGGCGGCGGTGTGCTGACGGAGTACGGTTCCGACCAAGGCGACATCTGGCTTCGCACTCGCTACGGCGCGAGCGCTGCCGATCCGGACGAAACTCCGGCCGCCGGGTTCTTGTGGGGTGCGGTCAAACCGCCCGCGTGGCTACTGCCGAGCGGTAGCTTCCGCTCGCTGGTGTTGGCCGATAAAGTCGGAAATGCCGGCTTTGCAGGGCAATTGGTCCTGATGCAGGCAGATCTGCGAGCCGCCATCGTGACGGGCGGGTTTCGGGCCTACGCCAGCGCGGGCGTCGTCAATGTCGATGGGTCGGCGGCGTCGGTCAGCGGAGGTTTCGTCTCGCGTGAGTATTGGGCGGGTTGGTCGTTTGCGGATGACGCGTTCTTGCTTCGCGCGGGTCGCATCAACTTGCCGTTTGGCATTCGCCAGATCGAGCACGTGTTCTACGTGCGCCGCTCCACCCGTACTGACTTGAATGATACCCAGCAGCACGGCCTCGCGTTGAGCTACAGCGGCGCGCTCGTCCGTGCCGAGGTGATGGGCATTTTCGGCAACTATCAGGTTTCGCCGGATGCGTACCGCGAGCGCGGCTACTCCGGATACGCGGAAGTGACCCCGACCTCGCGAGCCGCTTTCGGGGTGAGCAGCCTGGTGACGCACGCCGCGCGGGATCTCTTCCTGCGCTTGCCCAACACGCGCCAGGCGCACGGGCTGTTCGCGCGATGGTCACCCGTTGCGCCGCTCGTGATCCTCGGCGAAGCGGATCTGGTGCACCAATCGGCCATCTCGGCCACCGGTTACGCCACGATGCTGCAAGCAGATGTCGAACCCACGCGCGGCGTGCACCTGATCGCCACCGGCGAGAACATGAAAGAAGGCGGCGTGAGCTCCGGCACCTCGTGGAGCGGTTGGCTCGGCGCGGGCTGGTTCTTTGCTCCCCACGCGGATGCTCGCTTCGACTTTCAAAAGGAAAGCCGCGCGCTCGGCGCCACGCACCTCAACAACACTGCACTGATGTTGCAGCTTCATGTGTACCTATGAGCTCGAGCACCATGAACAGACAACGGTTCACAGTTGCGTTGATCGGTCTCGCGAGTTTCGGTTGGAGCGCGCTCGCCCACGCGAAAGACGAGTTTCCAGGCCAAATTCAGCGGAATTTAAGCCTCACCTACGAACCGCCATGTAGCGTGTGTCATAGCAAGGGCAATGTCGGGTCCGCCACGCCGATCACGCCGTTTGCCTTGTCATTACGCTCGCGCGGCCTTTCGGGCGACAACAACTCCGTGTCGACGTCGCTCACGAAGTTGAAAGCGGATAACGTCGACAGCGACGGCGATGGCGTGACGGACATCGACGAGCTGACCGCCGGCACCGATCCGAATAGCTCGGCCAACTCCAGCATCAACGGCGATCAAGAGGCGGGCTACGGCTGCGGAGGTAAGGCTCCGACCGGTCACTCAGGGCCCGGCGTGGCCGGTGTTCTGGCGTTGGGCTGGTTTTTGCTCCGCCGCCGGCGAGGTCAACTGTGAGGCGCTCGATGGTACCGAATCTCTCCAAAGCTCTGTTGCTCTCGGTTGCGTTGCTGACTGGCGTTGTCGCGTGTCAGTCCGACCCGCCGCTGGAAGTCGCGCCCAAAGTCGAACTGTCGCAACTCCAGGGCAAATGGTACGAAATCGCGCGCCTACCGCGCACCACTGAAGTGGATTGCCACGGCACCACGGCGTTCTACACGCAGGCTCCGGATGGCTCGCTGGGCCTCGTGAACCAGTGCAACGTCGGCAGCCCGACGGGGAAGCTGCAGACCATCTCGATGACGGCCACGGTGCCGGACAACGCGGTGCCCGCCAAGCTCGCGCTCAATGTCGGCGGCTACACGGGGGACTATTGGATCCTCGAGGTGGGCCCGAACTACGAGTACACCGTGGTCGGCCATCCTTCGCGGCTCTACTTTTGGATCTTGAGCCGCACGCCCACACTCGATGCCACGGTCATGAGCGGCATCCTCACGCGCGCTCAAGAAAAGCATTTCGACACCAGCGTGCTCGAGTACACGCCACAGCCGCCCGCCGGTGAACGCGCCACGCTCGATACGCCGCAAGGCTCTGTTCCCGCGGAGCCGCACGCCGGTTGCGCGATCGCGCGAGAACCCGGCGGTGAGCGGCATGGTGACTGGGGCGGCTACGCCGTCGCTCTTGGCCTCGCGCTGATCGCCGCGCGGCGCCGAACCGCGAAACGCCCTTAGTACTACTTGATCAGTTACAGTGGGCAGATCTCGATCGGCGGGAGCCGCGATATGCCACGAGACGAAAAACCGGCGAAACCGGCGCCCGGCTACCTCGCGTCGCGCGAGAGTCGACTCGAC
>Ga0105245_10000473_pt1 | contig 36745 bp, 34 predicted proteins | sample KBSM54metaG_FD_81523 | JGI IMG/M metagenome (GOLD analysis project Ga0105245, IMG submission 81523) | Miscanthus rhizosphere microbial communities from Kellogg Biological Station, Michigan, USA - KBS M5-4 metaG | ecosystem: Host-associated > Plants > Roots > Rhizosphere > Soil | place...
ACCACCCGCAGCGGGCGCAGCACTGCCATCACGCGCGCGGCGCGGCGGTTCAGATCCTCGCGCACGAAGTATTCGAGCAGCGCGAGCTCCGTGGTGCCATTGGTCTTCGATACACCGATCCGGCCGCAGAAATTCTGAAGCGCCTCGGGCGTATAGCCGCGGCGGCGCATCCCGGAAATGGTCGGCATCCGAGGATCGTCCCAGCCGCTGACCAGCTTGTTCTGCACCAGCGCCAGCAGCTTACGCTTGCTCAGCAGGGTGTAGGTCAGGTTCAGCCGGTCGAACTCGATCTGCTGCGGATGATAAATGCCCAGCTGCTCGATGAACCAGTCGTACAGCGGCCGGTGATCTTCGAACTCCAGCGTGCAGATGGAATGCGTTATGTGCTCGATGGAGTCCGATTGGCCGTGCGTGAAATCGTACATCGGATAGATGCACCACTTGTCGCCGGTGCGGTGATGCGACATGTGCAGGATCCGATACAGCACCGGATCGCGCATGTTGAGATTGGGCGACGCCATATCCACTTTGGCGCGCAGTGTGCGCGAGCCGTCCGGGAACTCGCCTTTGCGCATGCGCTCCAGCAGGTCCAGATTTTCCTCAATGGAACGATTGCGGTATGGGCTCTCCTGCCCCGGTTCCGTCAGCGTGCCGCGCTGCTGGCGAACCTGCTCAGCCGTCAGATCGCAGACGAAAGCCTTGCCCTTCTGGATCAGCTGCACGGCCCAGGCATACAACTGATCGAAATAATCCGAGGCGTAAAACAGCCGGTCTTCCCAGTCGCCGCCCAGCCAGCGAACATCCGCGATGATCGAATCGACGTACTCGGTCTCTTCCTTCGACGGATTGGTATCGTCGAACCGCAGGTTGCACAAGCCGCCGAATTCGCGAGCCAATCCAAAGTTGATATGGATCGACTTGGCATGGCCGACGTGAAGGTACCCATTCGGCTCAGGAGGAAAGCGCGTATGCACGCGGCCGCCATACTTGTTGGACTTCAGATCTTCGAGGATGATGTCGCGGATGAAATTGGATTGAACCGGTGCGGCATCATCTTTTGGCGTAGTCATGAGCAGCTATTTCCTTAACATTTCCAAAGCCTGGCCGATTCGTTGCAGCGCCGTTTCACGCCCCAGAACCTCCAGAGTCTCGAACAGCGGCGGAGCTTCTTTGCGCCCGCACACCGCCACCCGGATCGGCTGAAACATCTGACCGGCTTTCATTTTCATCTCCGCGGCTGCCGCGCGCAGAGCCGCATCCAAGCCATCGTGCGTGAATTCGGCGGTGGCCAGCACCTGGCAGGCTCGCTCCAGTGCGGCGATCGCCATGGTCCCATCGCCCTTTTGCGGGATGAGCAAAGCCTTGTCGTACGGCGGAAGCTGCTTCACGAAGAAAAAGTCGGCCACCGTGGCGACATCCCGCAGCAGCTTGATGCGTTCTTGAATCAGCGGCGTCACGCGGCCCATTTTGTTGGCGTCCGCCTCAGGCGCGAACGGCAGCAGCATCTGGGCCAGCTCTTCCTGGGGCATGGTCCGGATGTGCTCCGCATTCAACCACACCGCTTTGGGATCGAATGGATCCTGCTCTGAGAAGTTGATCGTCGCGTTGCTGTGATTCACGCCTTCGAGGGAAAAAGCGTCGATCAGCTCCTGGCGCGACAGCACTTCCCGGCCATCCTTGGGCGACCAGCCCAGCAGGCACACGAAATTCGCAAAAGCCTGCGGCAGAAAGCCGCCGTCCCGGTACGTCGTGACGCTTACCACCGGCCCATGCTTGCGTTTCGACAGCTTGGATCCGTCCGGGGCGATCAGCAGCGGCAGATGCGCGAAGTTTGGCGGTTGGACGCCCAGCGCCTCGAAGATCAGCACATGCTTGAAGGTATTCGTCAGGTGATCCTGGCCGCGGATGATGTGGCTGATCCTCAGGTCCGCGTCATCGGCGCAGGAGGCCATGTGATACGTGGGCGCTCCGCTGCTGCGTAGCAGCGCAAAATCCTCGATGTCGGCCGTGGCTTTCGACTGCGTGCCGTACACCAGATCCTGGAACGTCACGTCGGCGCGCGACTCGCGCGGCACCCGAAAGCGCAGCACGAACGGCTCGCCTGAGGCAGCGCGCCGGTCGCTTTCTTCCTTGGACATGCCGCGCATCTCGGGATTGAACAGCCACGGCCCACCCGCGTGCGATTTCTCCTCGTCATCGGAAGCCATGGCCGGCGTGAAATCGCGATAGCCCAGCCCCTTGGCGAAAATCGCCTCAGCGGACGTCCGATGCAGCTCGCCGCGCTCCGATTGGCGATAAAATTCGTCCCAATTCAGGTCCAGCCACTGGAGCCCTTCGAAGATGGAATCGAGCGATGCCTGGGTATTCCGCTCCACGTCCGTATCGTCGATGCGCAGAATCATGGCCCCGCCGTTCCGGCGTGCATATAGCCAGTTAAAGATGAACGTCCTGGCGCTGCCTATGTGGAGATACCCCGTGGGCGATGGGGCAAAACGGACTCGAAGCATTAATCTTTTCAGGATAACAGCCCGATGTATCTTGGGAACCTTCGGACGGCCGCATGCATCAAGTTTGGTAGGCTTCATAGTCCGATTGGCATAGATATAATTGGCAAGTACTACCGGAGGAGGGACTTCATGAAATCGAAGAACACCACGTTGAACACGACGTTGAACACGACGTTTTGGATCACTTTGGGCGGCGGGCTCATGCTCCTCGCGCCGGCATATGCCCAACGTGCCGATAGCTATCGCGCCCAGATCCGTGGGGGCGGCGGCGACCGTGGGAAATGCACCATCGAAGTCGATGTGGACGGTGTCGCCGAAATCGAGATCCGGGGCGATCAAGGCCTCATGCGGACGCTCTCCGGCAATCCTTCGGCTTGGCGTCGCATGGAGTGCAACCAGCCCCTTCCCGCGAATCCGTACGACTTCCATTTCAGCGGCGTGGATGGGCGCGGACGCCAGACTCTGCTGCGCGATCCCGCCAACAATCGCGGTACGGCCGTCGTTCGTATCGAGGATCCCCAGGGCGGCCGCGAAGGCTACACCTTCGATATCGAATGGCGCGGGACCAGCGGATATTCGGGTGGTGGAAATCGCGGCGATGGTTTCGATCGAGGTCCGGATCGCGATCGCGACGACGGGTATCGCGGCGGCGGCCCACGGTGGAATGACGAAATTCGTTTCCGCGGGCGCGGCGATGGGAAATTCGATAATTTCCGCGGCCCCGATGACCGGCTTTACGATTGCGAAGTGACGGTGGATCGCCGCGGGGAAGTTACGGTCACCTTCGAGACGGCGCGCCGCTCGCGCCTGACGTTCACCGGAAGGCTCACGCGCTTTGACCGCAATTCGATCAATGCCGACATGTCCGGAATGGGAGTTCGCGGATCCATGGAAATCCGCTACAACGGCCGCGACCGTGTCACCGATATTGCCATGTCGGCCTCAGGCCGCGAGCGCTTCGAACTGCGCTGGCACCGCTAAAACACGCCGATGGCGCGCCAGTAGAACACCCCAACGATGCACGCCAGAATGGCCGAGATCGCGTAGACATTCGCAATATTGAACATCTGCATCCTGGTGAAGCCCTGCTTCTGCGAGACGCTATCGCCCAAAGCCATCCAGAAGTTCATGTAGAGAAGCCAGAACGGTGCGGAAGCGAGCAAGAGCGGCGCCGTTAGAACCAACGGCGGGATTCCCGCCTTGGCCAATGGTTCCTGCAGCGGCAGAAAGATCAGCGGCATGGCAATGAACGCCGTCGGATCTAGGAATCGCAACGCCAGCATCGCCAGCAGGACGACAACCAGCAGGAGGATGGGAGTGGCAATCAGGCCGGTGACGTGCGGGAGCATCAGCCCTGCCATCCAGTCCGTGACCTTGGCGTCCACGATCACATTGCCCAGTCCGAAGATGCCGCCCAGGAATAACAGCAGGGTCCAGGAAACGCCCGTGGCAATGTCGCCATCCTGAAGAATTCCGGATAGTGCGAACACCGCCATCGCCACCATGCCAACCGCGAAGGTGGGGAAGGAGTGGAGACGCCCGTTGGTTGCCCACAGAAAGATCGAAACCCCGACCACTAGGGCGGTGATCATTTCAGGGCGTTTGACCGAGCCCAGTGCGGCCAGTTTCGCGCGGGCGAATTCGCTCGACGCGCGCAACGGCGCTTCCGGCCTGAGCACCAGCCGATTCAGCCCCAGAATGAGTGCGCAGAAGATCAGTGTCGGCACCGTCATCACCTGCGCATATCCGGTCCAAGTGATGGGCAGATGCTTATCGGCGAACATCTTTAGAACCACTGGTCCGTTTAGCGATCCGAGCTCAAAGGCGAGTCCTGGCACCACCGCCATCTCCACCACCGTGAGCATGATCAGCGCCGCTCCCTTGCTCCTGGGCGCCAGGCCCAGATTCTGCACCATGGCCCAAGCAATCGGCGCCATGATGGCGGTGCGGACTGTCATGGATGGAATCCCAATCGCCAGCACAAAGCCGATGGCGAAGAACGCCAGAAGAATTCCCGTATAGGTCCCTGGAAACAGGGTCAGAATATAGTACGAGAGCCGCTCCGCCAGGCCCGTCTTGCGCATCGCAAAGCCGTAATAGAGAACTGCCAGCAGCGTCCAGAACGCCGGGTCGGCAAAGCCGCTCAAGGCCCGCGGCGGCGGAACTTTCACGGCGATCATAAGCGCCATCATCAGTACCGATGCCACGCCGTTGTTCATCACTTCGGTGGCCCAAAGAACTACTGTTCCGGCCGTGATCGCCAGCACCAGTTGCCCGATGCGCGTCAGTCCCTGCGGTGTGGGTGAGAATGCGATCGCCAGTCCGATTAGAATCGCGACGCCCAACCAGATCCATTTGGCGGTGCTAAGACCGTGCGAGGCGACAGGCGGCGTGGCAGCGACTGAGGTGCTCATAAGAGAACTATCCTATCAGGAGCGTTAACGCGCGGCTCGAAGCTTGGTTTTGGCAGACCGCAGCGGCGTGAAGTCGTCCCGGCCGGCATCCCAGGATGTGACCATTCCTTCGCCGATGTGATACATCCAGCCGTGTATCTGCAGATCGCCCTGCTCCAGACGCGCGCCAACCGCCGGATGCGTTTTCAGGTTGCCCAGCTGTTCCACTACGTTGCGCTCGGCCACGGCCAGAAGGTGTTCCGCATCGGTATGGACCGCCCTAAGGTTCGCCACCGCCTGGCGAGCGGGCTGGGCATAATTCAGCCAGGCGCTGACGCTGGTCAGCGGCGCCAGGGCATCCGGGCTCAGGACGCCTTTCATCACGCCGCAATCGGTGTGCCCGCAGACGATCACGTCGGGAACGCCCAGCACCCCCACTGCGTATTCGATGGTTGCCGAAACGCCGCCGATGGCATCCGGATAGGGCGGAATAATGTTGCCGATCACCCGGCAGATGAACAGCTGGCCCGGCTGGGTTTGCGTCAGCAGGCAGGGATCGATGCGGGAATCGGCGCAAGTGATGAACAGGGCGTCCGGCCGCTGGCCAAGTGCCAGCTTTTGGAACAGGTCGCGCTGCTTGGGATAAACGCTCTTCTGAAATCGCGACAACCCTTTGAGAATCCGGTCCACGGATACCTATTCTATACGCCGTGGCCAGGCGCTGGTCCCGTTGACTTCGTAAATGCATGAATGTACGATCGAAATCGATCGTGGAGGCCTTTATGACCCGTCGTTTTCTATTCCTATCTCTGGCGATCGTCACTATTGCTTCCGCCCAGACCGCGCTCCAGATCTCGCCGAAGAAATGGACCCCTCCGCACACTCCTTGGGGCGATCCCGACCTCCAGGGCTGGTTCACCAACCTCCAGGAAGACGGCACCCCTTTGGAACGTCCTGAGCAATTTGCCGGGCGCCAGCTCGACGACATTAAGGGCGAGGAACTCGCCAAGATCAAGCGCGATGTGCAGAAGCGGACCATCACCACGTTCCAGGGGCCTCTGCATGCTCCCGAGAACTGGTGGCAGAACGATCTCAATCTGGAAAAGGGCAGTCAGGCATGGTTCGTGGTCGACCCGCCAGATGGCAAAATCCCACCCCTTACTCAAGAGGCTAAGGATAAAGCTGCCGCGCGCACCGCCGCCAGGCGCGCCAGCGGACGCGGTCCAGCCGATTCCTGGGAAGATCTGACCCTCTATGACCGCTGCATCACCCGCGGACTTCCCGGCTCCATGATGCCCGTGATCTACGGGAATTCGTATCAGATCTTGCAATCGCCCGGCTTCGTTTCCATCCGCTATGAAATGGTCCACGAAACGCGCCTCATTCCTCTGGATGGCCGGCCGCACGCCGGCAGTGACATCCGCTCCTACATGGGTGATCCACGGGGCCACTGGGAGGGCAACACTCTTGTCGTTGAGACCACCAACTTCCGTGACGACGCGACCTATCGGAACGCCAACGGCGCAACCCTCAAGCTTATCGAACGGTTTACCCGCATCGCGCCGGATAAAGTGAAGTGGTCGGTTACGGTGGACGATCCGAAGACCTGGACCAGGCCCTGGACCTTCGCGATGCCGCTGACTATGGACGATTCACAGCCGGTCCTTGAGTATTCCTGCCACGAAGGCAACCGCGGATTGCAAAACATCCTCAGCGCGGCCCGCGCGGAAGAAAAGAAGGCGGCCAATGCGAAATAGACTGTTGCTGTTCCTGATCGGAGTCGGCGTTCCCGCCTGGGCGCACCATGCTTTCTCGGCGGAATTTGACGAGCACAAGCCCCTCAAGCTGGTGGGCCGGGTCACCAAGATGGAGTGGATCAACCCGCACGCCTGGATTCACATGGACGTGAAGGGCGAGGATGGAAAAACCATCAGCTGGATGGTGGAACTGGGCCCGCCGAATGCGCTGCTCAAGCGCGGCTGGAACAAGAACTCGCTGCCCGAGAGGACGCAAATTATCGTGGATGGCTACCAGTCTAAAGACGGAGAATTGCGTCTGAACGGGCGGGATCTCACGTTCCCTGACGGAAAGAAGCTGTTCGCCGGATCGTCCGGCACCGGCGCTCCCGACGAACGCAAGGAGAAATGATTTACTCCCTGGCAGGGTCTCCGGCCGGTCTCCGATCTGATACTATCAGGTCATGATAGTCTCGCCAGCCGTCTCCAAGCCGATGTGCCGATGATTCCGAGAGGATTTCCACCCCGCCGTCCAAGAATTCGTGAAAACGTCAATGAGGCGATTCGCGCCCGCGAAGTTCGCGCCGTTTTCCCCGATGGAACTGTAGAAGTCCTGCCCACTCCCCAGGCTATTCGCAAAGCCCAGGATCTGGGCCTCGATCTGATCCTGATTGCCCCCACGGCTGAACCGCCCGTCGCCAAGGCGATGGACTACGGGCAATGGCAGTACGAGAACAAGAAGAAACAACACGAAGCGAAACGCAAGCAGCACATCATCCAGGTGAAGGAGCTGAAGTTCCGCCCCAACACCGATGATCACGATTACGACTTCAAGAAGAATCACGCCATCCGCTTCCTGCAGGAGGGCAATCGCGTGAAAGCCGTGGTCCAGTTCCGCGGGCGCGAGATCGCTCACACGGATCTGGGCAAGAAACTTCTGCTGCGGTTCGCTCAGGATCTATTGCAGTACGGGACCATTGAATCCCAGCCTCGCCTGGAAGGCCGTAACGCGCACGTGCTGTTTAGTCCGGTCAAAGCGGTCGCACAGCATCCGCCGAAAGAGAAAGACAAAGAGAAGCCCAAGCCTGAAAGCGGCAACGGCGCTCCTCCCGCCTCTGCTCCTCCGGCTTAGGCCCTAACGCCAGCGTCCTTCGCGATAGTAATACCGCCCACGCCGCGTATCCCAACGTCCCGGTACCCATCTGGCCCGCGGACGTGGAGGACGCACCCAAGTGCCCGCCGTCCACGCGTATCCTCCCCCGCGATAGCCCCAGTAGCCGTCGATCCACACGTATCCCGCACCCGGCGACGCAATGCGAACCTCACTGCGCAGTGGGGGCGGAGGCGTGGTTGCGTAATATGCGTAACCGCCGCCGCATCCGGCCAGCGAAAGTCCCCCGAGGATCACGGCCATTCCTAGTATTGGCTTCATCATGGCTTTATCAAAGATCTCCTACTTGTTAGAACACCTCTCGTACCGAATCGGTTTCGTGCCTTAATCTGGCCTTCATGCGCGCCGCAGCGGCAGGACGCTATCTGTGTCAAAATACTCAACGGAGGTTTACCTGATGAGAGCAAAAGTTCTTGTTCTGGCAGCAGCTTTGGGCGTGGTTATGACCGTTCCCGTGTTGGCGCACCATTCGTTTGGGTCGGAGTACGACGAGAAGAAACCCCTGAAGTTTGAAAATGTCACCGTGACGAAGCTTGAGTGGACCAATCCGCATGCTCGCTTCTACGTGGATGTGAAGGACGCCAAGGGTGTGGTGACCAATTGGAACTTCGAGCTGGCGAGTCCCAATGTCCTGAAGCGCAATGGCTGGACCAAGAACACTCTGAAAGAGGGGGACAAGGTCACCGTGATGGGAACGGCCGCTAAGGACGGAGCGCGCCTGGGCCACGCTCAAACCGTCATCGGGCCCGATGGCAAGCGCCTCTTCGCCGGATCCAACACTGCGGATGGGAATTAGCCGTGAAGAACAAACTGACGAGCGGCATCGCGACCGTGGCGGCGCTGGCAGCCGCACTATTCCTGCTGCAAGCTCCAGCCGATTCCCAGGCTCCCGCCGGCAAGGCGGCTCCCGGAGATGCAGCCAAGGCTCCCGGCAAGGGCGGTGCTAAAGGCAAGGGCAAAGCGCGCCCTACGGGTCCCACTCCTCGAACAGCCGACGGCAAGGTCGATTTTTCGGGTATTTGGAACGGCGGCGGGCCTGTTGGCGATGTTGCTCAAGGATTGATCCCCGGAGAAGAGATCTCCCTGACTCCCTGGGGCAAGAAGATCATGGACTCCCGGTTGTCGAAGGATGACCCGGAAGCGAATTGCCTCCCCACCGGCATCCCCCGCATCGCTCCCTACCCTTGGCGCGTAGTGCAGACAGCCACCCACATTTTTTACCTGTTTGAGGGCAACATCCACAGCTTCCGGCAGATCTTCATCGACGGCCGCAAGCACCAGGCGGATCCCGATCCAACCTGGTACGGCGATTCCATCGGAAGCTGGGACGGCGACACTCTGGTCGTGGACACCATCGGGTTCAACGACAAGTTCTGGTTCGATTTCCGCGGTCACCCGCATTCCGAGCAGCTGCATACCATCGAACGCATCGCTCGACCCGACCTGGGCACGCTCGATATCGAAACCCAGATCATCGATCCGGTGGCGTACACCAAGCCCTTCAAGATCAAATTCCAGGCCACCCTGCGGCCCGGCGAAGAGCTGATGGAATACATCTGCCAGGAAAACCAGCAGGACGCGTCACACCTGCAGGGTCCCGCAGGCCCCCCGTAAACCAAGGAACTTAGTCGCGACCGTGATGGAGCGGCGTCTTACGGCGCCTTGCAGCTAAAGTTGGCAGCATCGTTGGTGCTGCCGACGCCCTTATACGTCGCCACCTGCGGATACGCGCACAGCGGACGCGTCATATCCACCTTGTTGTTGGCGACGTGCTCGGCGATGATGAACTCCGGCGCCGTGCCGGATTCGCGCCAGCGTTCCATCGCGCCCATGTAGTTAAACTGATTCGGACCCGCGCCGTTGCCGCAGTGCCCCATGCCCGGCACCATAAACAACCGGTACCAGTTGTCCTGCTTGGCGCCCATCTTGCCCAGCACGCTTTCGCGATAGTTGATGCTGTTCTCCGGCGGAATCGCCGTATCGGCCCAGCCGTGGTAAGTGATCAGCTTGCCGCCGCGAGCTTTGAACGCCGAAAGATCGGGATTGATGGCGTTGATGTAGCCGTACTTTTCATCTACGGCGGCAACATCTTTATCGACATCCCAGGTCTTCCAATCCCAGTTGGGATCCTGATGCAGAACTTCGCGATAGCTGCCGAGCGAAAGGGGCGCCGGGGTGGGACCATTCGCTGCCAGCACTGCCCAGCCCGTCTCGCTGCCCTTGGCATAGCCGGGATAGACCAGCGCGCCCTTGGAAGTCTTGAGCGGCGCGTAAGCTTTCTTCACCGATTCGACTTGCAAGGCCGTCAGGCAATCACTTGAATCGGCGCCCTTGCACAGCAGCGTGCCCGCATCGAAGTTGCACTTGCGCGGATCGTTGAGCAAGCCGTCTTTAACGCCGTCGGCCGCATCGCAGGCTGCCAGAACCGCCTTGGCCACCATATCGCTCTTAGCCACTGGCACGGCCGCGCCCGCCTGGCGTACGAACGTCTGCAAAGACATGTCGAAGGCGTGCAGATGCGTCTGATAGTTGGCCGGCGCTCCGGCGACGATGCCGTCGAAATCCTCCGGATAGCGCTGGGCCTCCATCAATCCCTGCCGGCCGCCCGTCGAGCAGCCGTTCCAGTAGGAGAGCCGCGGACCACGGCCATAATAGGCCGTCATGATGGCCTTGGCCTTCACCGTCATCTCGTGCACGGCGCGATAGGAGAAATCGACGATCTTCTCGGGATGGCCCACCGCGAAGTTCGCGTTGCCGCCCTCATGGCCAGTGTCGGTGGACGACGTGGCGTAGCCTTCCTGCACCGCACTCGCCAGCGCCGGGTAGCTGATGATTCCAGCCCATCCGCCGCCGCCGACCGCTTCATATTTTCCGTTCCAGGCCGCGCCCACAGGCATCCAGACTTCGATCTTGATATCGGAATCGGGCGAGGGCTTGAGCGTCGCCGACACGCGGCAGTACGCCGGCAGCATCTGCGGAGCCGCGGCTGGCGCCCCCGGCGCCCCGCCTTTGGCTTGCTTCGCTTGCGGTGCGGGTGTCGCCGGACCCGCCGGAGCGCCGGGATTCTGGAACGCCCCGGCCGGCACCGTCATCGCCATGGTGATGGTGGTATCCGGCAGCTTGAGCGACTGCAACTGCTCGCATGCGGTCTGCGCATATACGGCGGAACCAGCGGCTGCAATAAGAAGAAGAGTACGCGTCATGAAAAGGCCCCCCAGGCGCCTGAAGTAACTCATTGAGAAAGTATCACATCGGGCTGCCCGATGCCACCGGAAATGCTTAAAATCCTTGTGTGGCTCCAATTTCGATCCGCGGGATCACCAAGCAGTACGGCAGCGTTCTCGCCGTCCACAATCTGAGCCTGGAGGCGATAGAAGGCGAAATCCTGGGATTCCTCGGTTTGAACGGCGCCGGCAAGACCACCACCATCCGGATTCTGCTCGATCTGCTTCGTCCCAACAACGGGCAGGCTTTCCTGCTGGGATACAATTGCCAGTCCGACGGCCTCCGCGCGCGGTCGAATATCGGATACCTGCCTGGCGAAATGGGCATTTACTCGGATATGACCGGGGGGGAAGTGCTGGATCTGCTTGCCGGACTCAGCCATCAGACCGTGAACAAAACTCTTCGCGGCGAACTGCAAGAACGTTTGGACTTTACCGACAGCGATCTGCGCCGCAGCCTGCGTCAATACAGCACCGGCATGAAACGCAAGCTCGGCTTGATTCAGGCCTTTCAGTCCGATCCTCAACTTCTGATTCTGGACGAGCCGACCGAAGGACTGGACCCTCTGATGCAGGCGTCGTTCTACCAACTCCTGCTGGACTTCAAGAAGCGGGGCCGGACGGTATTCATGTCGTCGCACGTGCTATCCGAGGTGGATCGCGCCTGCGACCGGATCGCATTGGTGCGGAAAGGGGAAATAGTTCTGCTGGCCACTGTGGAGGAAACCCGCAAGCTCGCGGCGCGCCATGTGCGCGTATCCTTCGCGGAGGACGTCACCGTGGCCCCGATCGGCGAAGTCATCGAGATCCGTCCACGGTTGTGGAATTTGAAGATCGAGGGTCCTCTAGGACCGCTCGTGCACCAGCTCGCCACGCTGCCGGTGCACGATATCGAGGTTGCTGAGCCTAAGCTCGAAGACGTCATCATGAAGTACTATCGCGGCGGTCGCCAGTGAGAGTCGTCTCGCTCCTGGTGGCACACTCGCTCAGGCGGGTGCGGACCCTGCTGTTGATCACCGGGCTCCTGCTGGGCGCGTTTCAGCTGGTCCTGATTTTCGTCGCGGGCGGGATTCAGGACTCCGGCGGATTCAATCAATTGGCCACGCTGCTGCCGGCCTTCTTCCGCGAGCTTCTGGGACCGGCCCTGGCCAGCTTCATGTCCTTCTCCGGCATCGTGAGCGTGGGATATTTCCACCTCACTGTAATCGGGGCGCTGTTGGCGATAGCCGTCACCCTCGCGACCATCCCGACCGCCGAAGTCGAGAGCGGATTCAGCGACTTCATTCTTTCCCGTCCCGTTGCCCGCCACTGGATCATCACCCGAACCATCGTAGTGACGGCGCTGGGGTGCGCATTCATCGTTGCGCTGATGGTGGTTGGAAGCTGGGGCGGGCTGAACGCCTTCGCTCGGCGGGACGTCCAGTGGCCTTCATCCAGGCTGATCGCCTCACTGGCCGTGAATCTCTACATGCTGGCGCTGTGCTGGGGAGGCGTCGCGCTGGCGATCGCATCCGCCGCGCGCCGGCGCAGTATCGCGGGTGGAGCGGCGGGTCTATTGGCTCTGGGGTTCTATCTGCTGGATTACGTCGGCCGATTGTGGCAGCCGGCTGAGAAAGTAGCCTGGCTGTCGCCGTTCCGCTACTATAATCCGTTCGATCTGATGATGGGCAGTCCGTTGCCCGCCAAGAATCTGATCGTGCTGGGCGCGGTCGCGCTCGCCGGATGCATTGCAGCGTACGTTCTCTACGCCCGCCGCGACATTTCCCATTAGGGACAGGCAGGCCGCTATCTTTGCCGATCCAGTCTTAAGAGGGCCCCTGCAATCCCATTGACTGCGCGCTCCTCCGTACTGCGGCTTGCTTCGCTGCGGGGTAGTGACGAGAGTTCCAGGTGGACTAACTCGTGAACAATTGTCAACTCCATGTCGTCCAGCATCTCCACGAATGGCAGTCGGTAGTCGGAAGGATCTTGAACCTTGACTACAGCGCTCTTCTTGCCTTTGTCCCAGCGAATGCCGCCCAGCGTGTTGGCCTTCAGATCATCGCGACGGGTCAGGATGACGGAGATTTGCCAGTCCTCCAGATTGAGGCGCTTGGTCCAGACGGACAACCTTTCATTTACGAACCGTTCGGCCAACTGAGCTTGTTCCCGGGCATTTAAGCAGGAAAAATCACCGGCACCCGCCAGAGCGGCTGCTCGACTATCGATCTGCCGAAGAACCCCAGAACAGTCGCTGCGTGGGGTTTGCGCCAGCGCCGATGCAAGAGTGGTTAGCGCGAGTAGACCCACGATGGCAGGTTTGCACTGGGTCAATACGCGCGCTACTAAATGGCGGCAATCCACAGCCTGAGTATAAGGCGCAGGATGGCTCGCCTCAAATCGAAAGGTTTGATGCGGCTCATAAGGGATTATGTTGGGTCCAAAGTATTGAAAGAACAAGGCTTGTTGAGCGGGAGACATTTATCCACAGCGGCTGGATGATCGTCGGAGATTCCGGTTGTATGGCCGAACTCACGGTGGTGCTTGGATTGCCCCGGCCATTATGCGAACAACGTTCTGGACAAATCGCGAATGGAGCGTTTCCAAGCTGCCCTACGGAAACTTTGGAAAGGAGAATGTTATGAAGATATCTGTTACCAGGGCCCTATTGACTGGCGCGCTCGCCTTTGGAGCGAACACCTTGATGGCGGCACAAGCGCCATCGGCGACCGACACGTGGCTCAATCAATTCTACAAAGCAAAGTTGGGCCGCAGCTCCCCGGCGGAAGAGGCTCGTCTGAATGCGGAACGGGCGAATACGGCGTTCCGGGAAGAAATCACTTTCGAAGTGGCTGGGCCGGCGAACCCCTGGCTGGAGCAATTGTATCGAGCCAAGCTTGGACGGAATTCCCCGATAGAAGAATCCCGGCTGAGAGCGGAGGGTGCGAATACGGCGTTCCGCGAGGAAACTACCGGCGAGGCGCGGCCAGCCAACAACTGGTTCGAACAGTTTTACAAAGCGAAGTACGGTCGCAACGCCCCGAAGTGACGCAAAGCCGTGAAGACTGGGCGGACTCGCAGGAGTCCGCCTAATCGGTCGGCTGGTAGTTGTGCAGCAGATCCTGATACCCGTTCATCGCCAGGCGGCAGGCCATCTCGGTTCCGCCGAAACGCGCGCGATGCCAGGTTTCCCGCGGTGCATACACGATATCGCCCTGGTCGGCGATAAAGATCGGCAGTGATCCGATCTTGTACTCCATCTTGCCCAGCAGGATGAACCAGAACTCTGACGATTCCAGGTGAACGTGGCCCCAGTCCGTATCCGGCGCCGGCCGCTGCTTGGTGGGATCGCCGATGATGATGTTGGCCACCGCGCGGTCATCCGCGATGAAGCGCCGCTGCTTTTCGGTGCCCGCCACCACGGTGTTGAAATCGATGTACGGCCTGTTTCCCTGGTCGTACTTGCCCTTGCCGCTGATCCGTACTTTGACGAAATTGAATCCTTTGGTTTCCGGAGGCTGAACGTCAATGGGATACATGGTCTTCGCCCCGCCGATATTCACTTCCAGGCGCAGCGATGGTTTATCGCCCACGGTTTCCATGCTGAAGATGTTGCGATAGGGAACCTGCACCAGATATCCCTTGGACGCGACAAACGGCTCCTGGCCTTCGATGTGGAAGCGAATCTGGCCGTCCTGCACGATCCACCATGCGCGCGTGTCCGGATGGAACTGGCGGGGCGTTTTTTCACCCGGCCCCATCGAGATATAGTCGGCGTGGAGTGAGATGTCATCCACCACGGTCTGGCTCCAGTTGGGCTGGCCCTTATGCTTCGCCAGCAGTTCGGAGAGCTTCCAGATGGGCTGGTTGGGTGCGACCCAGGTAGTCGGCTGCTTGGGGAGCGGCGCCCAGGCCAGCGTTTCCTTCTGTTGTGCGCGTAGCGCCGAGAACAAACCAAAGGCGACGGCGGCAAGAATCGCAAATTGCTTCAGGAGGCGCATAGATTTATCCCCGATTACAATAGCATCTCGGCATGATAGTGTCATGGGGATGAACCCTCGTCTATGGTGTACGCTGCTGGCCTGCGGAGCCGCTGTTTTCGGCCAGCCCCGGGATTACGGACGTTCGATGGTGATCACCCAGCAAGGGATCGCCGCCACCAGCCAGACCCTGGCATCGCAGGCCGGCGCACAGATTCTTGCCAAGGGCGGATCGGCCGTCGACGCCGCCATCGCCGCCAATGCCGTCCTGGGAGTGGTCGAGCCGATGATGAACGGAATCGGCGGCGACCTGTTCGTGATTTACTGGGACGCGAAAACCGGAAAGCTCACCGGGCTCAACGCATCGGGTCCCGCACCGCGCGGCTTAAGTCCCGAGTTTCTGGCGAAGCAAGGTTTCAAAACGATGCCGGACGGCATCCACAGCGTGACCGTTCCGGGAGCGGTGGACGGCTGGGCCAAGATGCATCAGAAATTCGGCAAGCTCCCCTGGAAAGATTTATTCGCGCCAGCCATTGCCTATGCTGAGCAGGGCTTTCCGGTCACCGAAGATGCCCAGCGTTATTGGGCTGGATCCACATCCACCTTGCGCAGTCAGCCGGAAACTTCGCGCGTGTATCTGCCCGGGGGCCGCGCGCCGCGCGTGGGCGAAGTGTTCAGGAATCCGGCGATGGCGAAGGCCTATCGCCTTCTGGCCGAGAAAGGTCCCGATGCTTTCTATAAAGGCGAGATTGCCGCGTCGATTCTGAAGACGTCGCAACAGCTTGGCGGCACCATGACCGCCCAGGACCTCGCATCGTTTTCCGCGGAATGGGTGGAACCCATCTCCACGGAGTACCGCGGATGGAAGGTTTATGAGCTGCCGCCCAACGGCCAAGGCCTGGCCGTGCTCGAAATGCTGAACATCATGGAAACATCGGCGGCGGCCGTAGGCGGTCCTTACAATGCGGCCGAGCTTCATCGCCGGATCGAAGCCATGAAGCTGGCGTACTCCGATCTGCGATTCAATGGCGACCCGCGCTTCGCCGATATTCCGGTGCGCGGGTTGCTGTCGAAAGATTACGCTCGCAAGCGGGCCGCGGCCATCGATGCGCAGAAAGCCAACTGTGCGGTGGCAGCGGGTGCGCCGGTGTTCGGCGAAACTACCTACCTGACCACAGTGGACAAGGACGGCAACATCGCCAGCTGGATCCAGAGTCTGTATGACTATTTCGGCTCTGGAGTAACGGTGGAAGGCATGGGGTTCCTGCTGCATGACCGCGGCCAGAACTTTACGCTCACGCGCGGAAGTCCCAACGTGCTGGCGGGCGGGAAGCGGCCCTCGCACACCATCATTCCGGGCTTCATGGAAAAAGGCGATCTGCACATCGGATTCGGCATCATGGGCGGATCCAACCAAGCCATGGCGCATGCCCAGTTCGTCTCCAACGTCGTCGATTACGATCTGAACATCCAGCAGGCCATGGAATCGGCGCGGTTTCGTAAGAACGGTGCTCCCGGCTGCGATGTGCGCATTGAGGGGCGAGTGCCGCCCGCGGTGATCCAGGGATTGAAAGACCTCGGGCATCAGGTGCAGACCGTCAGTCCGTTTGATTCGGCGGTTACCGGGCGCGGGCAGGCGATCCTGTTCAACTCGGCGACTAAAACCAAGTTCGGCGCGTCCGATCCGCGCGCAGACGGTTCGGCAGTGCCGGAGCCAATTCGATAAGCACCGGAGGGCGGGCTTCAGCCCCGCTCGCTACAATAGAGCATTCATGCGCGTGCTGTCCTTATTTGTACTTCTGGCAATGTGCGCGTACTCGCAAGCCCTGCCGGCAAACTGGCGTATTCAGCCGGCGGGCACGCAAGTAGCGCTCGATTCTTTGCCGACCAGTGCAGCGGTCTCGCCCGACGGCAAGTTTCTTCTGTCCCTGAATGCGGGGAGCCGCCCGTCGATCAGCGTCGTGGACACGGCTGCCATGAAAGAAACGGCGCGCGTCGCGATCCCGGACGCCGGATTGGGATTGGCGTTCTCGTCCGATGGCAGACGAGTCTACGCAGGCGGCGGCGCGCGCAATGCCGTGCTCGAATTCACGTTTTCATTAGCAGGGGAACTCAAAGCGTCGCGTGAAATCTCGGCCGGATCCCCTTCAGCACAGCCCGCCACTACGAACTTCATCGGCGATGTCGCTGTCTCGCCCGACGGCCGCACTGTCCTCGCGACGGACCTTTTCCATGACCGAGTGCTCGCCATCAACACGCAATCCGGCCAGATCGCAGGAACCTTCAAATCCGGACGCCGGCCCTACCGGATTCTGTTTCATCCCGACGGCCAATCGTATTTCGTTTCCAGTTGGGCCGATGCCTCGGTGTACGAATACAGCCTGCCGTCGGGCACAGAGATGGCGCGCGCCCGCATTGGCGCACATCCCTCGGAAATGGTCTTGAGCAATCGCAAGATTCCCGACGATCAGAGCACCTGGAAGTATCGGCTGTTCGTGGCGGCGGCCAATACCAACGACGTGTTCGTCATCGGCGTCAGTGAAGGGAAAGAGCTGAGTGTAATCGAGACCCTCAACGTGGGGTTCGGCGCGCTGCAGCCCGCCGGCATGACTCCCAGCAGCCTGGCGATGAATGCCGATCAAACCCGCCTGTTCATTGCGTGTTCCGATACCAATAGCGTGGCCGTTGCGGATATTTCGGAGACGCGCAGCAGAGTCGCTGGATTTGTGCCCGCCGGCGCGTATCCCACCTCTGTGCGCATGCTCAACGGAGGACGTCTGGCGGTGCTGAACGGCCACAGCAACAGCGTTTCGTTGATCGATCCTCCGACGGATGAAGCGCTTCCGGAAATTACGCGCGCGGCCATGGCCCTGACACCCTACCGCGCGTCGTTTTCCGATTCGCTGCCCATCGAGCGATCCCCGATCGAGCATGTGATTTACATCCTGTTGGATGGTTCCTCCGGACCGAACTCCGCCAAGCTCGCGCGGGAATTCGTGCGCTTGGATGGGTTTCATCCCACCGGCGGCACGCCGCCGGAAGCGTTCAGTTGGGCGGTGGCGGCTATCGCGCCGGATTACACCGCGCGTCTGGCGCCGGGCTTCACCGCCGGACGCCTGCGCTACAACGGATTCGAAGGCGCCGAGCCCGCCAACCTGCCTCCGGCCGGCTATCTCTGGAGCAATGCCTTGTCTGCGGGCTTAACGGTTCGCAACTACGGCCTCTTTGTCGACAACGGAGCGCCCGCGACCCGCGTCAAGGAACCTTCGCTGCAAGCGGTCACCAACATGAAATATCGTGCGTCCGACCCGCAGGCGTTTCTTGACGACGTAAAACAATTCGAGTCCGGCGCCATGCCGAATCTCATCATGCTGAGCGTCAGCGGCGACGCCGCGCTCGGCCGCATCGTAGAAGCCGCATCGAAAAGTAAATACTGGCCGCAGACCGCGATTTTCGTGATCGGCCCCGCCGGACCGGCTCCCGCGCTGCTGGCTTTGTCGCCCTACACGCGCCGCGGAGCCGCGGATCCCACCATCTACGATCAAGCCTCGGTGCTGCGCACCATCGAGCTGATGCTCAATCTTCGGCCGATGACTGTTTTTGATTTCTCCGCCCGCTCGCTGGCGGCCGCGTTCGTTTCCACGCCGAACAACGCTCCCTATTCTCCGGAGCCCCTCACCCAGTGACGACTCTTTGTTTCCTGTGGCACATGCATCAGCCGTTTTACAAGGATTTGTGGACCGGCCAATACAAACTGCCCTGGACGCGGCTGCACGCCTTAAAGGATTACGCCGGCATGGTCCGCGTGCTGGAGGAGTTTCCCAAGGTGCACCAGACGTTCAACCTGGTTCCGTCCATGGTGGTGCAGATCGCCGAATACGCGGCTGGGACTGCATCCGATCCGTTTTTCGAATGTGCGACCATCCCGGCCGAGTCGCTTACTGAGGCGCAGCGCACCTTCATCCTGCGTTACTTCTTCCAGGCCAACCTGGATAAAATCATCCGCCGGTATCCGCGCTATCTGGAGTTGTACGAACGCCGCCGCGATCCCATGTCGGTCCAGGACCTGCGCGATCTGCAGGTGCTCAGCCAGATGGCCTGGTTCGACGAAGACGTGCTGGCGAAAGATGAAGAACTGCAGGATCTGATCCGTAGAGGGCGCAATTACTCCCTGCGCGATCAGGACCTGATGACGCGTAAGCAGCGCCAGGCGCTCTCTGCCGTCCTTCCCGTGTATCGCGATTTCGCCGCGCGCGGCCAGATCGAGATCTCCACCACGCCGTTCTATCACCCGATTCTGCCTCTGGTGTGCGATTCCGATATCGCCGCGGTTTCGCATCCCGGCGTCACCCTGCCCCGGAAGTTTCAGTATCCGCAGGATGCGCTGGTGCAGCTGGAGCGCGCGCGATCCTATATGCGCGACATGCTGGGAGTCACGCCCCTTGGTCTGTGGCCTTCCGAGGGTTCCGTTTCGGATGAAGCGCTGGCGATGGCGGCGGGCTGCGGGTTTACCTGGGCGGCCAGCGATAACGGCGTTCTCTCGCGAACTTTGGGTAAGTCCGCGGGCTGCGAAGAAACCTATCAGGCCTACAGGTGGCAGCAGAACGGGCGCGGGATGCGCATGCTGTTTCGCGATCGCTATCTCAGCGATCTGATCGGATTTGAATATTCACGCATGGGCGCGGAACAGGCTGCGGATCACTTCCTGGAGCGGATTCGTGAAAACACCCGTGGACATGACGTGCTGGTGCCCATCATCCTGGATGGTGAAAATGCGTGGGAGTGGTATGAGGCCAACGGGCGCCCCTTCCTGCGCGCGCTGTACCGGCGGATTTCCGACGATCCCAACCTGGAAGCCAGCACGGTTTCCGAAGCCCTGGCACGCTACGAAACGCGCCCCCTCGATCGCGTGGTTCCGGGTTCCTGGATCAACGCCAATTTCGATGTCTGGATCGGCGCCGAGGAAGACAACCAGGCCTGGAACCTGCTGCTGGACGCCCGGCGCGCATATGAAAAATTCGCACCCGACACCATGGAGGTTGCTCGCCTGCTGGCCTATGAAGAGCTGCTGATCGCGGAAGGCAGTGACTGGTGCTGGTGGTATGGACCCGAACACAGCTCCGACAATGGTCCGGAATTCGACGAGCTTTACCGCGAGCATCTTTCCAATGTGTATCGCGCCCTGGGTCTGGATCCGCCCGCCCGCCTGTCGTATCCGATTCTGCAAGCCCAGGAGGGCGAACTGCACGAGCCGCCGTCGAATCCGATCGAGGTCACGCTGGACGGCGAAGTAACTTCAGCGTTCGAGTGGATGGGTGCCGGCCGTTTCCGGCCCGATTCCCGTTCGGGCGCCATGCACGGAGGCGGGTCCGTTGCGCGCGAGATGTTTTACGGCAGCGACGGTAAGAAACTGTTTGTGCGCCTGGATGCGGCCTCCAAGGGCCAGCTCGGGATCGATTTTGAAAGCGGTACCGCCGTGGTGCGCGTAGTTTCGGGGCGGATCGTCGAGATGGAGGCCCTGCGAAAGGGCGACCGTTTCCGCATCACCCTGACCCGCGACGGATTGCCTGCAGTCACGCTGCCGTCGCAAGGCTGGATCGAATTTAAATAAACGCCGTCGTCTTGATCCCCGATACATCGAAGCGCTTGCGGCAGCGCATGTTCTTGCACATGGCCTTGTCGTCCAGCAGGACCATGTAGCTCATCCATTTGGCGAACTTCGCGCGATCGCGCTCGTCGGCGCCGCCCGGGATCCGGTCGAGTTTCTTGCGCACCAGCCAGTTCAGCTCATAAGTGTCCGCAGTCCGGCAGAACGGACAGTTCAACGTTGCTGGCTTGGTCGTTTTTGATTCTTTGTAAAAGGCTTTTTCTTCCATAACGCAAAGTCGCAGCCTATATGATACTGCGGCGTAAACTAGTGGACGTAAGCATGCTCCCGGAAAATGAGTTCGATGATCTCGTGGAGCGCGCTCTCCGCCGCATCCCGGCGCGCTTCCGCAAACATCTCCGCAACGTAGCCGTGATCGTCGAACGCGAACCTCCGCGTCCCGGCCTTCTCGGCTTGTATCAGGGACATCCGCTCACTACGCGGGGCGTCGGCAACAGCTTCACGCTTCCTGACAAGATCACTATTTACCAGGGTCCCCACGAGCGTTCTGCCCGGAATATCGCCGACCTGGAGCAGATGGTGGCGGATACCGTCTGGCATGAGATCGCTCACTATTTCGGCCTGGACGAAGCGCAGGTCCGGCGAGCCGAGAAGAAACACGGTATCCAGTGATTCGTTGCTATATTACGGATCGCCGCACGTTAGGACTCGAACCGCTGCTGCAGGCGATCGCGCGTAATCTGGCTGCGGGCGTGGATTGGATCCAGATTCGCGAAAAGGACCTGAGCGCCCGTGCTCTATACGAGCTGGCAGCCGCGGCCATGAGTCTTCCCAATCCGCATGCATCGAAAATCATCGTCAACACCCGTGCCGATGTGGCTATCGCCGCCGGAGCGGCAGGGGTCCACCTGCCTTCAGGGTCCCCTGCGGCGCGATTCTGGCGTCGGCCCGGCTTCCTGATTGGCGTATCCTGCCACAGTCTCCAGGATGTTCGCGAGGCCGAAGCCGAAGGCGCGGATTACGCCCTATTCGGGCCGGTCTTCGCGCCGCTTTCGAAATCCAGCGTTCTTGAGCCCAGAGGTCTGGAAGGCCTCGCCCAGGCAGCCCTTGCGGTGCGCATTCCGGTTTTGGCGCTGGGCGGCGTCACGCGTGCGAACAGTGGTGCGTGTGTCTCCGCGGGAGCGGCTGGCGTCGCCGGAATCTCACTATTCCAAAAATAGTACGATCCGCTTCGCCTGGAGTTGATAAAATTCCATTCAGTGACGGGCGTGGCGGCTAAGCAGGCGTATTCGAGGGCAGGGGCGCGCCGTCTTCTCAAGATTACGGAGCGCCAGCTTAAGAGTTGGGAAAGCCAAAAGCTGGTTGCGGCCGCGGAATCCTACGGATTCAAGGAACTGCTGGCGCTGCAAACGCTGCTGAAGCTTCGCGGCGCGCGTGTGGCTCCCGTCCAGATCCGGCGCGCGCTTGCCGCACTCGGCAAGAAGCTTCGCGGCATTCATGATCCCTTAACCCAGCTGAAGATCTACGCCGACGGCAAACGCATCCGCGTGGAGGTGGACGGCCGCGCGATGGAGGCCGAATCCGGACAACTGCTTCTGGATTTCGATCAGGTCGAGCTGAAGCGTCTGCTCGAGTTCCGCGTGCCGGATCAGCCCGATGCCGACCGCGTTCGCCGTGCGGCTGCCGAGCACTGGTTTCAGCGCGGCCTCGAGCTGGAGCAAACCGGAGCCCTGCTGGCGGAAGTCATCGAAGCCTACGAAAAAGCGGTAGAGCTGGATCCCACTTCGGCCGGCGCCTTGGTGAACCTGGGGACCATCCAGTTCAATGCGCGCAATTGGAAGGACGCCGAGCGTTACTACTTAAGTGCCCTGGCTGCCGATCCGAACTACGCGCTGGCGCACTTTGATCTGGCCAATCTATATGACGAGCGCGGCGACCGCGTCAAAGCTCTGGAACATTATCAGGCCGCGCTGAAGATTTCGCCCCAATACGCCGATGCGCACTACAACCTGGCGCTGCTCTATCAGGCCGCCAACCAGCCCATGACCGCGGTGCGGCATTGGACCGAGTACCTCAAGCTGGATCCGGCCAGCCATTGGTCCAGCATCGCCCGCCGGGAGCTCGCCAAGCTGCGCGCAGCGGCAGTGGTACATGGGGCGCGGGAACGCACCAGCGGGGTATAGCCAACTCAAAGTCCCTGCAGGAACGGATTGCGCTCTTTCTCGCGGCCGATGGTCGTGTTGGGCCCATGACCCGGAATCACCACCGCGGTCTCGGGCAGCGCCATTAATTTGTCGTGGATCGACTGCAGAATCTGGCGGGGGTTTCCGCCCGGCAGATCGGTTCGGCCTATGCTGTCGCGAAACAGGGTATCCCCGGCGATCAGCTTGTTCTGGTCGGGTATCCAGATCGAGATGCTGCCCTGGGTGTGCCCCGGAGTATGAATAATCTGGAACCCGGCGCCGCCTAGCCGCAACTGGTCCCCCTCGCGAGCCTCACTGTCAATCTCAGTGCGAGTGGGCGGCTTGATCCCCAGCCAGCCGGCCTGGGCATCCAACTGGGCGTACAGCTCGGCATCGTTCGAGTTCATATAGACCGGCGCCCCGGTCAGTTCCTTAAGCCTGGCCGCCCCGCCGATGTGGTCGATATGGGCGTGCGTGATCACGATGGCTTTTACCGTGAGCCTGTGCTTTTCCAGCAATTCGACGATCTTCGCGATATCATCGCCTGGGTCGATGACGATAGCCTCTCTGGAATGCTCGTCGCCAAAGATCGAACAGTTGCATTGCAGCATCCCTACAGGCAGAATCTCGTGAATCACTAACCCGATTGTATACTCGGGGTATCGGTAGAATCCTGGTGCGGCACTAAAGAAAGTCGTGAGCAAGTCGGCCCGCATCGCGCACTATTCTGCATGGTCTGCCAACTCTTAGAAATGAACCCAAAAATCATCACCGACGGATATACCGCTCTGCGAGAGCGCGCTGCCTGGCTCGACCTTTCCGGCCGCGCGAAGATCCGCGTGACGGGTGAGGATCGTGCGCGGTTGCTCCACGCCATGACGTCGAACCAAGTGGAAACGCTCCAGCCCGGGGAGGGCTGCTACGCGTTCTTCCTGAGCGCTCAGGGGCGGATTCTGGCGGATGTGAATGTGCTCTGCTTTGAGGACTCCTTCCTCCTCGATACTGAGCCGGAGACGCGAACCAAGGTTTACGAACACCTGGACCGCTATATCATCGTCGATGACGTCACGCTGGAAGACGAAACCGACCGGGTCGCAACCATCTCCATCGAAGGTCCAAAAGCTGCCGCGGCGCTCGCCGCGTTGGGTTTGCCGGAACCTGCCGGATGGGCGACGCTCGCGGGCGATCGCATCGTCGCCAAATTGGATACCACCGGCCGCGGCGGGTTCTTCCTGATGATTCCGATAGAGGAGAAAGAGGCAGTAACCGCGCAGCTGATAGCGGCCGGCTTCCCGCAAGCCACCGCCGCCGACGCCCGCACAGTACGCATCGAATGCGGCCGCCCGCGCTACGGCGAGGAAATCACCGAACGGTATCTGGTCCAGGAAACCGGCCAGCTTCAGGCGGTCCACTTCAGCAAAGGCTGCTACCTGGGACAGGAGATCGTCGAGCGTGTCCGCAGCCGCGCGCAAATCCATCGGGTGCTGCGTAAGCTCGAAATCGATACCGAAACGCCCCCTGCTGCCGGAACCAGGCTCAAGTCCGGCGACGCAGAAGCAGCCGAGATCGCCAGTGCCGCCTTCTCGCCCGCGAGTGGCAAGACCGTCGCACTGGCCTATGTGCGCACGCCTTTCTCAGAGCCTGGAACCAGCCTGACGCTCGAAGGCGTTTCCGCGCGAGTCGTTTAGCGTTCGGCCCGCTGCGGCGTTTCCACTTCCACCGGAAATTCGAAAACCTCCGCCGCCGCGTTCACGATCAGCCGTCCATTGCCCAGAGGCTTTCCGCTGGTGGGATAAAACACCGCGCCGTCGGTTGATTGTCCCGGCATCAGCTTGGTGGTCACCAGCGCGATGGCTGACGCCGCGGAGGCCGCCTTCAGTTTGGTGGAACCGATCGCCAAATAGTCCTGACGGCGCTCTTCGTAGCCGTTGGTGGAATGCACGCGTGCGTTGCCGAATAAGGCCGCCTCGTAGGCTGAGATCAGCCGCCCTACGTCACCCCGGCTGGCGTGATCCAGCAGTTGCTTGACGACGCTTCCCGCCGACACCGCCTGAAATTTGCGGCCGCCATCCTGCTCGAATCGGAAATCTTCCGGCTTGAAACTCCAGGATGTAGGCGAGCCGTTGGAAATCGCCACCTGGAGAATCGTATACCCCAGCACCCGCGTGGGCAGCGGGGCGAACATGATGGTCACGCCGCCGCGCGTGAGCGCTTTGTACTTCAAGCCTCCGGATTCGAACTCCAGGACCTGCGCCGGCAAGCGGGTGATGGCCAGGGCCGCCAGAAACAACAGCGCAAGTAACCGGCGCGGTCTCATGCCACCTCCCATCCCGATACCCACCTCCGATCCCAATACAATGATAAACGTCCTCCATATGCTCAATTGCGCTTGGGCTTTCGCATCAGCAAAAGCAAGGGCAGCATCAACAAAAACATCCCTGTGACCACCATGAAGATGTCGACAAACGCCCGCATGGCGGCCTGTTGCTGCACCAGTCCGAACATGGCCCCATAGGCTCGTTGATCCGCTAATCCCGCGCCCGACCCGGTTCCCAGGTACATCGACCGCAACGCGTTGAACCACTGTCCCGTCGCCGGATCGCCCTGGGCCACGTGGGAGCCGAGAATATTAACGTATTTCTGCTGGAAACGCGTGTTCAGCATCGCGATCACCGCGATCCCCACCGCCCCGCCGATGTTGCGCATCAGGTTGAACAAGCTGGTGGCGTTCCCCATGTTCTCGCGCGGCACCCGCGCCATGGAAATCGTGGTCAGCGGAACAAAAATCAGCCCCAGTCCCGCTCCTTGAATGAACTGCGGCCAGAACAGATCCCAGTAGCCGACGTTGAGGTTCATTCTCGAGAACTCCCAGGTGGACCATGCTCCCATCAGCAGCCCCGTCGCCAGCATCTTGCGCGGGTCGAAGCGCGGCAGAATCATGCCCACAATCGGCATTGCCAGCATCGATCCCAGCCCGCGCGGCGCCATGGTCAGCCCGGCTTGCGTGGCCGGATACCCCATCAGAGTCTGCAGCCAGATCGGCAGAATCACGATGCTCCCATACAGCACGAATCCCAGCACCGACATCAGAAACACTCCCGCGCTGTAGCTCTGCACTTTGAAGACGCTGAGGTTCACCACCGGATGCTCGGCCATCAGCTCTCGCGTGATGAAGGCGATCACGAATACTCCGGCGATCACCAGCAGGCTCACGATAAACGGCGAGCTGAACCAATCCAGTTGCTGGCCCTTGTCGAAGGCCAGCTGCAAGCTCGCCACCCACACCGCCAGCATCCCGATGCCCCAATAATCGATGCGGGATGTTTCTGATCTCTTGATATAGGAAGGGTCGAACACGAACCAATACACCATCAGGATCGAAAGGATCCCGACGGGCAAATTGATGTAGAACACCCATCGCCAGGTGTAGCTGTCTGTAAGCCATCCGCCGAACACCGGACCCAGAACCGGCGCCGTAACAATGCCGAGGCCCCAGAAGCCCATCGCCTTGCCGCGGCCCTCGGGTGGGAACGCTTCCAGCAGCACCGCTTGCGAGATGGGCTGCAGCGCGCCGCCGCACAGCCCCTGGATCACGCGCGAGGCCACCAGCAGGGGCAGCGTCGGAGCAATCCCGCACAAGAACGACGCCAGTGTAAAACCCACCACGCTGGCCATCAGCAGGCGTTTGCGGCCGAAATAATTCGCCAGCCATCCGGTGATCGGCAGCACGATGGCGTTCGCCACCAGGTAGGAAGTCAGCACCCACGTGACTTCTTCCACGGTGGCCGAGAGATCGCCCGCGATGTGCGGCAGCGATACGTTGACAACAGTGGTGTCCAGCACCTCCATGAAGGTGCACAGCATCACCGAGAAAGCGATAATCCAGGGATTGACGTGCCTGGTTTTTACAGGCGACTCTGCAGAGGCCACGCTTTTACCAGAGTACCAATCGGCAGTCGAGACTCTATGCCAAAACCCGCTTCACCACTCCGCGGAACAGTCCCATGATGATCAGCACCAGGCCGAACGTGCAGACGATCGTGGCCCCCGTAGGCAGATCGATTTTGAGCGACAGATACACTCCCAGCATCGAAACGACGGTTCCCATAGTCCACCCGATCGCCAGGCGCGGGCCGATATTTTCCGCATACAGCATCGCGGCTACCGACGGTACGATCAGGTAGCAGAACACCAGCAGCACGCCGGCGATTGCCACCGACGAAGTCACCACAAAGCCGAACGAAGAATAGAAAAGAAAGTCCCACAGGCGGATGGACATTCCCTGCTTTTCGGCCTCTTCCGGGTGCATCGAGATCATCAGGAACTTCTTGCGCAGCAGGAAGTGAAACAATCCCACCGCCCCGTATAGCAACGCGGTTTTTCGGACTTCTGCCCAGGAGACCGCCAGGATGTTGCCCACCAGCATCTCCTTCAGGTCTTCCGTCTGCGCAGTGGATTTGCTCATCGCCACAATGGCCGCGGCCGATGCCACGGCGTAGCAGATGCCGATGATGGCTTCCTGGGGAATCTTGGAGGTGTGCAATCGAACCGTCGAGAACACGGCCGCGCCCAGGAACGTGAACCCCAGGCTCATCCAGTAAGCGCCGGTGCCGTGCGGAGCGAATCCCGCCAAAACTGCCACCGTGGTTCCGAAGGCCGCGATTTGCGCCAGCGACAAATCCACGAAGATGACACCGCGCTCCACCACGTGCACGCCCAAATACGCATGGATGCCCGTCAGAATCAGGCTCGCCACAAAGGGAGCCAGCAGAAACGTCAATATGTCCATGCTATTTGTACTTTCCAAACGCCGTCGCGAGCAGGTTTATGTCGTAGTCGAACAACTGAAAGTACGTCTGCACCTGCTTCTCACCGCCCACGGACGGAAGTAAAACGAGGGCCGCTCCGCCCACCGCCTGCGCGATCGAATTGGGCGTGCGCAGATCGAAGTACGGCTCCACCAGAATCAGCTTGATGTTTTCCTGCTTCATCCTGTTGATCACTTCCAGCGTGTGGCTGGGCGTCGGAGGAATCCCCGGCTTGGGCTCGACGTAATCCACCACATCCAGCCCGAACCGTTTGGCGAAGTTAGGCAGCGACCGGTGATACGTAACCACCTTCCGGCCCTTGTACGCCGCCATCTGCATATCCCAGCGCTTTTCCGCATCGGTCAGGCGCTGCTCGAAATCTTTCAGATTCTTATCGAAGAATGCCGCGTCCGCAGGCTGCATCTCAGATAACTTGGCCTTGAAGGCGCGAGCGATGCGGCGGCCGTTTTCCGGATCCAGCCAGTAATGCGGATTGCCCAGCGGGTGCACATCTCCGTCCGCGCGGGTCACCGTGCCCGTTGGATGTTCCAAGATCTCGCAAGAGTCGGAGAGGTCGAAATAACCCTTCGCGCCCACCTGGATCTTGGAATTGCCGCTCTGCGTGATCAGCGGAGGCAGCCAGCCGATCTCCAGTTGCAGCCCCACCACCGCCAGCAAGTCGGCTTTCTGCAGTTTCAGCAGAAAACTGGGTTTCGGTTCGACAAAGTGCGGGTCCTGATAGCCCTTGGCGATGGATTCAATGGTGATGCGGTCGCCGCCGATCTCGCGGCCGATCGCCGACAAGTCCTCCGTTGAAGTCACTATGTTGAGTTTCGACGCGGCGGAACACATGCCCGCGACTAGGCCCGCAACCATCACGATGTTACGAATAGACATCATCAACTCCTAGAATGGGTGCGCTCCGTGCGCACCGATCGAAAACAAGAACTGGAACAAAATCTCGTTGGCCGTCAGTCCTTCCGCATAGCGCGTGCGGCGATACTGGCCGCGCACCTGGCTGAATTCGCTCGGCCAGTACGTGAGCACAGCCGAGCCGCCGTTGTCATGCTGGAACGCGCTCAAGGCACGCTCTGACCAGTCCAGGCGGCCTCCGGCAAACCAGCGCCGCGCGAACTGGTACTCGCCCGAAACAAAATATCCGAAGGGTGTCTGCTGGGATACTGTGCTCCCCAGCTTCACCGGTGCCAGAAGAGTCGCCTGATTGCGATCCCAGACCATCTCCGCTCTGCCTGTGAATGAGTGATAAATCGACCGCCGCAGCGGCTTCCATCGTACGGTTGCGTCGATGTCGTAAAGGTTGTTGAACAGGCCGGCCGTTTGCGTGGACGCGCCGCGCGCGTAAGAGAATCCGACATCCACGTTGGTGGATTCGTTGATATCGCGATAGCCGTGAACGTGTCCCACGGTGCTCACATTGTTCGGATGCCAGGAGTGGAACACGTTGTCCGAATCGCCGCGGAATACCTGTCCCGTCGCTTCCAGGAAAAGACCGCCCGGAGCAGGCAGAATTCGAGTGAGCGAAAGGCCCGCGTCGTTAATGCCATCTTCGCCGCCGGTCAAGTTTTGCATGACCAGAGGCCTGTCCACCCACGGGAGAACGTGATTGTGCAGCGTGTTTATTTTGCCGAAAGCCGCCCGCATCTTCCCCGCGCGCAGGTTCAGGTGGCCCGGCAGCGAAGGAAACGTCAGATAGCCTTCCTCCAGATCCACTCCATGCTCGCCAAAGCTGATGAAGAAATCGGCGCGCGCATACGGATCCAAAATGGCCTGCAGCGCGACTTCACTTTCGTGCATCTCAAGCGCCGGACTCGGGTTCACTTTGTTCTTGCCGCCGACTCCGATAAAGTCGCCGATCACCGCCATGTCCGGATTGAAAACCTTGGACGCTCCGCCTTGCGCTCCGCCGAGAGTGGGAGCCGGAACAGCGGCTGGCGCTGCAGCCACCGCGGCAGGTGCCGGGGCGGGTGCGGGTGTGACTGCGGCTGCCGGTTGTCCCTTAAGCCCGGCGACCTCCGCCTCCAACGCTTTGATCCGATCTTCCATAGTTCGAAGGCGATCCAGCAGCGCGGCATTGTCTTGCCCCTGTGTGGCTTGGCCGCGCGCAGCGCCCGCTATGAGACAGACGGCTGCCAGCAGCTTTACGTGACATCGCATCGCAAGAGTCCTCAGTCCCATTATTCGCGGCAAAAGCGGCGAAAACTAAGCTAAACCGCTAGCCGGGACGGATATCGCCATGAGCGGGACAGTTTGGCGCCTTAGCGGCCTTAACGTGTCCGCAAACACTACCAGCGGGACTGCTCACGGATGGCTGTCGCCAGACGCTTGCTCACCACCGCTTCGAAACCGTTCGACATCTTCAACAGCCATCGGCGGCTGGAAAGCGGTGAGATCTTGCGGATGTGATCGGTATTGATCAGCGTGCCGCGATGCACCCGCCGGAAACGCGGGCGCTCCAGTTTGTCCTCCAGAGCCTTCAGCGAATGGTCCGACTGGTAGCGCGGGCCGGTGGTGACGATATGCACCAGCTCGCCCTCAGCCTGGAAGGCGACGATCTCGGCCGGATCCAGCAAATACAAATCCGTGCCGCGCCGCCCGACGATCTTCTTGGGAGTGCCGGCCGCCGGACTCTTCATCTGCCGCCGGGCTTTCTCGATGGCTCGCTCCAGGCGTTCGCGGCGAACCGGCTTGAGCAGGTAATCCACCGCGCCTACTTCGAAGGCGTCCAATGCATGCTGCTCGAAGGCGGTGACAAAGATGATCAGGGGCGTTCGCGCACCGCGCAGCGATCGCACCACGGCTAGTCCATCCAGCTCCGGCATCTGTTGATCCAGAAGGACCACATCCGGATCCAGGTCCAGAATCCGCTGGAGAGTTTCTTTGCCCGTGGATGCTTCTCCCGCGACTTCCAGCGACGGGATCGACTCGACATGCTCGCGAAGTACTTGCCGCGCCACCGGTTCGTCGTCGGCGATGAGGACTTTCACCGAAGCGCCTCAACGGGCTTTACCGCGGCCGCTGGAATGCGCACGCATACTTCCGTGCCCGACGCGCCGGAATCGATCGCCAGCTTAGCCTCGCCGCCGTAACACAGCTCCAGTCGACGTTCGACGTTCTCGAGACCCACCCCGCTGCGCGTAGCCTCCGAAAATCCCGGGCCGCTGTCGCGCACCGAAATCCGCAGCGAGCCTTGTGCATCGATCCCGGCGTGAATCTGAATCAATCCGCCTCCGGCCTGCGGCGCTATGCCATGCTTCACCGCGTTTTCCACCAGCGGCTGGATCGACAGAATCGGGATCAATACGGCCTGGGCCTCGGGCGTCACGTCAATTTCCAATCGAAGCTTGTCGCCCAGCCGCAGTCGCTCCACGTCCAGGTAGGCCTTGACGATTCGCATCTCCTCTTCCAGCGGCACCAACGATTTCTTGGTTTCCAGAAAATACCGGAAGATATCTGCCAGGTTTAGAACCGTCTCGCGAGCCCCCCGCGCCTCCCTCGGAATAATTCCGTACAGTGCGTTGAATGCGTTGAACAGGAAGTGCGGGTGAATCTGCGACTGCAGCGCCCGCAGCTCCGCCTGCGCCACCAGGCGCCGCGATTCCAGGTCGCGATACTGCTCCAACTGCTCGCCGATCACCGCGGCGGCGCGATGCAGCGCTTGCAGGTCTTCACTCAAATACCTCCGGCCCCCGCTGCGCCGCCCCAGCGCCGCATACAGAGGGCCACCCGATCCACTGCGCAAGGCGATCACTGCTTCCGCACCCTGATCTTCGCGTTCGTGCGAATTGTCCACGGCCCGCGCTGGAGCGCCCATGAATTGGCCCAGGCGCGCAACGGCTCCTGCGATGTATTCGTCCTCATTGCTCACCGGAATTTTCAGGTCCCGCAGCAGTGCTTCCTCATTGGGCCGGCGAAAGATCAGGCGTGTGAGCGCCCTTTGAACCCCTCCCCTTGCCAGCGCGAACAAGACCAGCACCAGGCATGCGCCCGCCATCAGGAGCGCCGCATGAAACGGCGTGTCGGCCGCGGGTAACAGCTCATAACGCCATGCTGCCACCGCCGCGAATACAAACAGGGCCGCCAGCAGAACGTTCGCTAAGAATCGGAAAAAGGCATCCAACAGAAGGAACCGATAATCCTGCAGCAGCACCAGCAGCGCCAGAGGGATGGCCGCATGATGAAAGGCCAGCTCCTGCGACCAGATCTGCTGCGCGTGGCCGCTGCCCAGGTGCACGAAGGACATCGCCAGCAAGAATAGGGACATGGTGCCGACCACCCGTGACGTGGTCGCCCGGCCGTGCTCATCGCGATATACCAGGATCGCCGCGATCAACGTCAGGATCCCGAACCCCAGCGTGATCGACGTCAGCCCCCAGCGGTGATAGCTCGAATTTTCGCGAAACAGTTCCGCCACATGCAGACCCGTCGCGAGTGCGCTCAGCATATATCCGCTGCGGACCAGTGGACGATAGCGCTGCGCCAGGCACAGGTCGAACAGCACGGCCGGCAGCAGGCTCACCACCGAAAACCCGATCGCAATGGTGATGCGAACGTACCACGTGTTGGGCGAATCGCTGCCCAGCACGATCAGCGACGCCACATTCCAGACCAGCGCCAGCAGAGCCGCCAGGATCGATTTCACGCCTCCCCGCAAGCGCCGGGCCGCGCGGTCGCGCACCAGCAGCACAAGAAAAATTCCGAAGATCAGCACGCCGGCCGAGTGGCCCAGCGTATTGACCAGCAGGGACTCGTTCACGGTTCAATCATATCGAACGGGTATAATCGGCGATTGTCGGCTCGATTCAAGATCGCTCTATGGCTTATTTGGGCCGCGATCGCCGTGGCGCTGACCGTCGGCGTCGTTCGCTGGCACGTCGAATACTTCCGCAGCCCTGGACCGCAGGTTTACCGGGCCGCTTTGATCGCGTTGCCCGTGCTCAGCATCGCCGCGCTCGTCTGGACCCGCGTGCGGACACGATTCCTTTGGCGATACGAGCCGGCCGTGATCGTTGCCATCCCCGTGGTCGCCGTTGTTCTGCGGGAACCGCGTGCGGCCGTGGTTGTGGCGATTCTGTTCGCAGCCTGCTACTGCGCCGGCCGAGCCTTGCGCGATCGTTGCGGCTGGACCACCGAGGGCCCTGCGGCGGACCTGGTGATTTCCACGGCCGCCGGCCTCGCGTTACTCAATACCGCCCTGTTCGCCAGCGGACTCACCCGGCTCTGGTATCCGTGGTTTTTCGGGCTCATACTCCTGGCGTCGATCCTGATTTTCCGCCGCAATCTTCCCCAGCTCGTTCATTCCGTCCGCGCCCTCTTCCGCCGCTGGGGCGAATCAAAAGAGCTGCAAGGTCCGCTAACCGGCATCCTGATCCCGTTCGCGGCGATCCTCGCGCTCTGTACAACGGCAACGACGCTGGCGCCGACTCTCTCCTGGGACGCCATGAAGATGCATCTTCCCCTGGCCCGTTATTACCTGGATGTCCACGCGCTTGCGCCTAAGCCCGATCTAACCTACTCGTTCTTTCCCCAGGCCACCGAGTCGATATTCGCTCTTGCGTGGTCGCTGGGCGGACAGCCCGCGGCGCAGTTGATCCCCCCTCTCTTTTTCTTGCTGACACTTCTGGCGCTGTGGGTTCTGGCGCGCGATTGTGCATCGGACGCGTACGAAGCAATGGCAGGCGTGGTGTTCGCTGCCTCTCTACCCGTAATCCATTGGTCCGAATCCGTACCGAAGAACGATGCCGCTCTCACGTTCTTCCTGCTCAGTTCGCTGATCGCCGCCTTGCGCTGGCGCGCTACATCGGACTTCAAGTGGGCGCAGGCAGGCGTGCTCTTTCTGGCTTGCGGATTCGCGACCAAGGACCTGGCTTTGTTAGGTGCGCTCTCGCTCGGCGGTGTCTTTCTCTACGCTGCCTGGCGCCGGCCGAATCGGCTGCGCGCGGTCGGATCCTTAGCGGCGATTTTCACGGTCTTCGCCCTGATATGGAGTGTGCGCCGCTTCCTGCTCACCGGGAATCCGATTTTTCCTTTGGTGCCGGGGCAGAGTATGGTTCCCGGCTGGCCGCCAGATCCGAGCCTGACTGGAACCGTTCTGCGCCTGCTTCGCCTGCCGTGGGATTTACACGTTCATGGACACGATTTCTCTGAAACCGTACTCATCGCGCCCCTCGGCATCGCGTTCGTGATCTTCTGGCCGGTGTGGCTACTAGCCACGCGGCGACTGGAAAGCGCCGCGCGTCTCTGCCTCGGATTTGCGATCACCGCATTTCTTCTTTGGGGACTCCTGAGTCCGCTTATTCGCTACGCGGTTCCGGCCCTCGCGGTTATGGCGCTCTTGACCGGGATCCGGGTTGCCCGGTTTTCGCGAACTTCCCCTATCGTCCAAGCCAGTCTGGTACTCGCATGCCTGTGGATCTTGATACCGGCGGTGTGCGCCGCCATGATCGTCGAAATCAATCTTCCGCAGGTTCGCTATCTCACCGGTGCCATCGGGCGCGATGCGTATTTGACACAGACCACCGTTACCTACGCGCCTCTGGCGTGGCTGCGCGATCACACGACTTCCGAGGAACGCATTCTGGGCCTGGAGAATTGCTCCGACATCTACGCCCCTCCGTTTCCCCGCTATCGCTCCGTGTGCGCCTTCCGCCCTTGGACCGCTCCTGAGATCGAAAGTCAACTGAGTACGGCATCCTTTGATTGGCTGCTGGCTCCCTCTGCCAACCAGCCAGGACGCCCGGCCGTGGAAATGTACCGCGATCCCAACTTCGTGATCTACCGCCTGACCCGCTAGCCCTTACTTCGGCTTCACCGCATGCCCGCCGAACTGCTGCCGCATCGCCGCCAGCATCCGCGCGCCGAAAGAATTCTCCTGCCGCGAGCGGAACCGCATCATCAAAGACAATCCGATCACCGGAGCCGGAACGGCAGTATTAATCGATTCCTCCACCGTCCAGCGGCCTTCGCCCGAATCTTCCACCCACGGCTGAAGATGTTCCAGGCCGGGATCCTTTTCCAGCGCGTTCGCCGTCAAATCCAGCAGCCAGCTCCGCACCACGCTGCCCTGCATCCACAGCTTGGCGATCGCCGCCAGATCCAGCGGATATCGCGACGCCTGCATGATCTCGAAGCCCTCGGCGTAACCCTGCATCATCGCGTATTCGATTCCGTTGTGGACCATCTTCACGAAGTGGCCCGATCCCACCTCGCCGCAGTACAGATACCCCTCCGGTGGAGCCAGTGTCTTCAGAATCGGCTCAACTCGCTGGAAGTCTTCTTTCTGCCCGCCCACCATCAGGCAGTAACCGACCTTCAGGCCCCAGATGCCCCCGCTGGTTCCCGCGTCCATGTAGTGGATGCCCTTCGGTTTCAAAGCTTCCGCCCTCGCGATGTCGTCCGTGAAACGGCTGTTGCCCCCGTCGATAATCAGATCTCCCGGAGATAGCAGCTTGGCCAGCGCGTCCACCGTATCCTGCGTGGGCTTTCCCGACGGCACCATGATCCACACCGTCCGAGGAGCCTGGAGTTGGGCAACCAGTCCCGCCAAGTCCTTGACCAGCGTCGCCTTCATCTCCTGAACTCTGGTGGCGTCCGGGGGATAGGAATCGAAGCCGATCACTTCGTGGCCACCTTGCGTAAGTCGCTGCGCCATATTCCCGCCCATCTTGCCTAACCCGATCATTCCAATACGCATAGGAACAGTGTATCGGAACGTCGCAGATTGGAAGCAAAAATCTTTTCCAAGATACTTGACACGATGACCAGTAGATTTTATACTGTTGCTGTAAGTAGATCATTACAGGAGAAACAATCATGGCGATCATCAAGTATGCACCCTTTAGCGGTTTCGAGCCCTTTCCGGCTCTGAAGGCCTTTGAGGACACCATGAACCGGCTGTTTGTCGAACCCAACGGCCGGCCGTGGGTGCCTCCGGTCGATATCCGGGAGACCGCAAACGAATTGGTCGTGAAAGCCGACATTCCGGACGTGAAGTTTGAAGATATCGATGTCCGGATGGAGAACGGCACCCTCACCCTCAAGGGCGAGAGGAAGTTTGAGGAAAAGAAAGAGGAAGGCGGCTGGCATCGCGTCGAGCGTTCCTACGGGAGCTTCGAGCGAGTATTCACGCTCCCCGAGACGGTGAATGCCGAGGCGGTGAAGGCTGACTACAAGAACGGCACGCTCACGATTACCTTGCCCAAAAAGGAGATCGCGAAGCCCAAGCAAGTAAAGGTGGAGATCAGCAACAACTAAATCGCGTCTGTTTCGTCTATCAGAAGCGTAGCAGTGCGAAGAGGCGGGCTTGCCCGCCTCTTCTTCTATGATGGAAGTAGGATATCTGTTATGAATGGCCTTAAGACCGCGCTTTTGCTTGGATTGTTGAGCGGCGTCCTGCTGTTTGGCGGCCAGATGATCGCCGGACGATCGGGGCTGGAAATCGCCCTGGTGATCGCCGTGGTCATGAACTTTACCAGCTATTTCTTCTCCGACAAGATCGCCTTGGCCAGCTACTCGGCCCAGCCGGTCACTCCGGAAGAGAATCCTGAGATCTATCGCCGCGTATTTCCACTGGTCCAGAGTTTAGTCCAGCGCATGAACCTGCCGATGCCGAAGCTGTGGCTGATCCAGGATGCTTCTCCCAACGCCTTCGCTACGGGCAGGAATCCGGCGCATGCTTCCGTCGCGTTCACCGCGGGGATTCTCCAGTTGATGAACGACCGTGAGCTCGAAGGCGTCATCGCCCACGAGTTGGGACACGTGCTACATCGCGACATCCTGACCAGCTCCATTGCGGCGACCCTGGGTGCCGCGATTACCCACTTAGCCTACATGGCCATGTGGTTTGGCGGCGGAAGGGATGACGAAGAGCGCAGTCCCTGGGGCGGCCTGCTGATGATGCTGCTGGCGCCGCTCGCCGCGGGCTTAATCCAGATGGCGATTTCCCGCTCGCGCGAATACGACGCCGACGCCGCTTCCGCTAAATACACCGGCTCGCCTGACGGACTCATCGGCGGGCTGCGCAAACTGGAGCGCGGCGTAGAGCAGGTTCCCATGCCGGATGCCTCCCCCGCCACCGCGCACATGTTCATCGTGAATCCGTTCCGGCCCGGCGGCATGACGCGCCTGTTCTCGACCCAT
>Ga0105245_10000475_pt1 | contig 36692 bp, 30 predicted proteins | sample KBSM54metaG_FD_81523 | JGI IMG/M metagenome (GOLD analysis project Ga0105245, IMG submission 81523) | Miscanthus rhizosphere microbial communities from Kellogg Biological Station, Michigan, USA - KBS M5-4 metaG | ecosystem: Host-associated > Plants > Roots > Rhizosphere > Soil | place...
CTGCCCGCCTCGGCCCTGCTCGACCCCCAAGGCATCGGCGATCGGGCTGGCCCGCACCCCGGCCACCCACACGACCGTCGCCGACGGCAGGAACCCGCCGTCGGTGAGGTGCACGCCATCGGCGGTCACCGACGCCACCGCGGCTCGCAGTCGCACCTCCACCCCCCGGGACTCCAGCACCCGCCGGGCGTCCTGCTGGGAGCGGACGGAGAAGCCGTGGAGCAGGTGGTCGGCCATCTCCACCAGCACCACTCGGGCCCGGCCCAGCCCCGCGCCGGCGTAGTCCTTGGCCAGGACGACGTGGAACAGCTCGACGAAGGCGCCGGCCAGCTCCACTCCCGTCGGACCGCCGCCGGCGATGACGACCGTGAGCGCGCCCCGGTCGACCAGCGAGGGGTCGCGGGCGGCCCGCTCGAACTGGCGCAGGACGTGGTCGCGGAGGCGGACCGCGGCGGTGAGGGTCTTGAGGGTGAAGGCGTGGTCGGCGACGCCGGGGACTCCGAAGTCGGCCGGCACCGTTCCCGGGGCCAGGACCAGGTAGTCGTAGGTCAGCCGGCGGCCGTCGTCGAGCTCCACCTGGCGCCCGTCGAGGTCGACCGCTTCGACCGAGGCCATCTGCACGCGCACGTTCGACTCGTCCCGCACGATCGAGCGGACGCTGTGGGCGATGTCGTCGGCCGACAGCCCCGCGGTGGCCACCTGGTAGAGGAGCGGCCAGAAGCCGTGGTAGTTGTTGCGGTCGACGAGGGTGACGTCGACGGGGAGCCCGGCCAGCGCCCGGGTGGTGCTCAGCCCGCCGAAGCCCGCTCCCACGACGACGACGTGTAGTCGGGTCGTTGCCATGCCGGAACATCCTGGCGCGTCGCCGAGGGCTCCTTCGACACGGGGACAAGCGCGGGATGGCCGAGGCACGCCAGCCACAGGCAGAGGGCGGCTTGGGCCAGCACCGCGGGGGCCAGCGCCGGCGAGGGGCCGACGGCGCCGCTGGCCGCCGCCCACCAGCGGGCGGTGAGCGACATGGTCGCCCACCGGGTGGCGTAGCGGAAGTCGAGCGGGGCGACGTGGTAGTTGGCCAGGACGTGCTCGTAGGTGCCGAAGGCGGCCACGACGAACAAGCCGACCGCCACCCCCCGCACCACCCGCACCCCGCGGGCGCCGGGGCCGGCGGCCATGGCGCCGATGGCCACGGCGGTGACGGCCAGAGCCGCCCACGGCACCAACTGCACCGCCGAGCCCCAGTGGCGGAGCGACGCCAGCTCCAGGGCGGTGCCCGCCCTCCCCAGCGCCGCCAGCAGGAGCAGGCCCCGCCGGAGGGCGGCCGCGGGGTCAGGCACCGGCGCCGGCGTCCTCACGGGACGAGCGTGGCGACGATCTGGTCGACCACGCCCGGCGCCGGGTTGTACTTGGCCAGGTTCTGGCGGAGCTTGGCGAAGGTCGGGTCGTCGGACGGATAGGGCCGGTCCCCGGGAGCCGCCTCCCGACCCGCTGGGAGATCGCGCACCCGTAGGATCCCGACGGTGGTCCTCCCGGGAAGCTTGGTGCGGCTGCGGCGGGCCACCCGCGACGACGTCGCCGAGCTGGCCCGCATCCGGGCGACGCCGGAGGTGTACGAGCGATGGCAGGGAGGCGACGACCTGGTCGCCTCGGTCGAGGAGGACTTCGACGACCCCGACCTCGTCGGCTACGTCATCGAGCTCGACGGACGGGTGGTGGGGTGGATCCAGTGGGAGGCGGAGGAGACGCCCGACTACCGCCACGCCAGCATCGACGTCTACGTCGACCCGGCGGTGCACGGTCGGGGCGTCGGCACCGACGCCGTCCGCACCCTGGCCCGTCACCTGCTGCGGGACCACGGCCACCACCGCATCACCATCGACCCCGCGGCCGACAACGCGGCTGCCATCCGCACCTACGCCAAGGTCGGGTTCCGTCCCGTCGGCATCATGCGCCGCTACGAGCGCGGCCCCGACGGCACGTGGCACGACGGCCTGCTCATGGACCTCCTGGCCGACGAGCTCCTCGAGGAGTGACGGGCGATCGCCACCGGGGCGCCCCGCGCCGGGGTCAGCCGCCGCCCAAGGCCTGGGCGGCGAACATCAGCGCCCCGCCGGGGCCGGCCAGGTCGCCCAGGCCGGCGGTGACGACGAAGTCCTCCCGCCCGTACTCGGGCAGCCCGGGGTAGCCGCCCAGAGCCTCCGCCAGCGACCGCCGCACCCGCTCCACCAGTCCCGGCATGTGCGCCACCCCACCACCGAGGACGATGCGCTCGGGGGCGAAGGCGTACACCGCGTTGCGCAGGCCGGCGGCCAGGTAGGCGGCCTCCAGGTCGAGGGCGGCCTCCCGGCGCTCCCCGTCCAGCTCCTCCGGCCGGCAGCCCCAGCGGGCGGTCATGGCCGTGCCGCTGGCCATGCCCTCCAGGCAGTCCCCATGGGCGAAGCACGCCCCCTCGTACCCGTCGCCCGCCTGGCGGGGGACGGTGACGTGTCCCATCTCCGGGTGGAGGATCCCGTGGACGAGGGTCCCCGCGACCACGACCCCCATCCCGATCCCGGTGCCGATGGTGACGTAGACGAAGTCGGACAGGCCCCGGGCCGCGCCGCCCGCCTCCTCGGCCAGCGCCGCCCCGTCGACGTCGGACCCGACCGTCACCGGCACGCCCCCGAACACCGCCCGCACCGGGCCCAGCACGTCGGCGCCCACCCATTCCCGCTTGGGCGTGTCCAGCAGGCACCCGTAGGTGGCCGCCTCCGGCCGCAGGTCGATGGGACCGAAGGCGGCCACGCCGACGGCCGCCAGCGGCCCGTGCTCGGCAGCCATCGCCCGTAGGCGGTCGACCGCCCAGCCGAGGGTCTCGGCCGGCGTGGTCGTCGGATGACGGTCGAGGGCCACCACCCCCTCCGGCCCTTGACCGACGACGCAGATGACCTTGGTTCCGCCGAGCTCGATCCCACCGAGCATCGGGCCGCCGAGCATCGGGCCGCCGAGCACCGGACGGCTCAGCGCCCGGCCGACTTCCGGGTGTTGAGCTGGTCGAACCCGACCGCCACCAGGATCAGCACGCCGATGGCGATCTGCAAGTAGAAGGCGTTGATGGCCAACAGGTTGCCACCGTTGTTGAGCACCCCCATGATCAGCGCCCCCGTGGCCGCGCCCAGCGCGCTCCCCTTGGCGCCGAACAGGCTGGCCCCGCCGATGACGCAGGCGGCGATGGCGTTGAGCTCGAAGCCGGTGCCGGCCGTGGGGATGCCCGCGCCCAGCCGCGACGTGAGCAGGAAGCCACCCACGCCCGCCAGCAGCCCGGAGATGGCGTACACCGACACCGTCACCACCCGCACCGGCACGCCCGCCAGCCGAGCCGACTCCGGGTTCGATCCCACCGCGTAGATGTAGCGCCCGAACACGGTGCGGGTGAGCACGAAGTGGATCGCCACGGTGATGATCACGGCGAAGATCAGCAGGTTGGGGATGCCGACGATCGTGCCGTTGGCGATCTTCTCGAAGCCCTTGGGCAGGGGCTGCACCGTCTTGGCGTCGGTGATCACGAGCACGACGCCCCGGGCGATCCCGAGCATGCCCAGGGTGGCGATGAACGGCGGCAGCTTGGCCCTGGTGACCAGCAGCCCGTTGACGATGCCGAGGCCGGTGCCGAGCAGGACGCCGACCAGGATGGCGAGCGGGATCGGCCAGCCGGCCACCAGGAGCTGGGCCGTCACCGCGCCCGACAGGGCCAGCACCGAACCCACCGACAGGTCGATGCCCGCGGTGAGGATCACCAGCAGCTGGCCGACCGCGATGATCCCGAAAATCGCCACCTGGCGGGCCAGGTTGGCCAGGTTGCTCCCGGTCAGGAAGTCGCCGCTGGCCAGGGTGAGCGCCCCGACGGCCACGAGGAGGACGACCAGTCCCCCGCTCTCCCGGCCGGCGACGTCGCCCAGGGTCACCACCCGGTTCACCGTGGCCGGCGCCCCCGCTTCCTCCGGCGGCTCGATGCCCACCGCCGGCCCGCTCCGGATGGTGGTGGTGAGGACGGGCTCGCGCCACAACAGCTTTGGCATCAGTGGTCCACCTCTCCGTTCGGTGCGTTCTCGTCGGGGCCCGCGGATCGGGCGCCGCCGCCCCCGCCGCTGGCCAGCCGCAGCACGTCCTCCTCCGTTGCCGCCCGGCCCAGCTCCCCGGCCACCGCCCCGTCCTTGAGGACGAGGATGCGGTCGGCCAGGCCCAGTAGCTCGGGCAGGTACGACGACACCACGATGATCCCCAGGCCGGCTGCGGCCAGGTCGCCGATCACCGTGTACAGCTCCCCCTTGGCCCCCACGTCGATGCCCTTGGTGGGCTCGTCGAACACGAGGATCCTGGGTTTGGTGAGCAGCCACCGGGCCAGCAGCACCTTCTGCTGGTTGCCGCCGGACAGGGTCGACACGGGCTGGTCGTACGAGCCCGCCCGCAGGCGGAGGCTGTCGAGCAGCTTGTCGGCCTCCTCCCCCATCTCCTTGGGCGGCAGCAGCCCGTGGCGGGAGCCCCGGCGCAGGCTGGCGATGGTGACGTTCTCCCTGATCGACAGCTCCGGCAGCAGGCCGAGCACCTTGCGGTCCTCGGTGAGCAGGCCGATCCCGGCGTTCATCATCGTGCGGGGACCGGTGGGCTTGACCGGGTGGCCTTCCACCTCGATCTCGCCGGCCACGATGGGCGTGGCCCCGAAGAGCGACAGCAGCAGCTCGCTCCGGCCCGAACCGAGGAGGCCGCCGATGCCGAGGATCTCGCCCCCCCGCAGGTCGAAGTCGATGGTGGGACCGTCGGCCTCTCGCTGGAGGCCCCGCACCCGCAGCAGGGGCGTCCCCGGCTCCTTGTGGGTGTCGGGGTAGAGCGAGGTGATCTCCCGGCCGACCATGGCCGTGATGAGCTTGTCCTCGTCGTAGGCCGACATCGGCCCGCTCTCCGACAGCCCACCGTCGCGGAGGACGGTCACCCAGTCCCCGATCTCGAACATCTCCTCCAGCCGGTGGGTGACGTAGAGCATGGCCACGCCCGCCTCCCGCAGCCGCTTGATGTGGTCCATGAGCCGTTTCGACTCGGACTCGGTGAGGGCGGTGGTGGGCTCGTCGAACACGATCACCTTCACCACGTCGGCGGTGAGGACCTTGGCGATCTCGACCAGCTGGCGGGTGGCGGCGGGGAGCCGCTCCACGATGGCGTCGGTGGACACGGTGAACAGGCCGACGTCGTCGAGCGCCTTCCGGGCCCGGGCCTTCAGGTCGCCCCGGTCGAGGAGCCCCCGGTGCGACGGCAGTCGCCCCATGAACAGGTTCTCGCCGACCGAGAGGTGCGGCAGCAGGCTCAGCTCCTGGTAGACGGCCTGGACGCCGGCCTCCCGCAGGGCGGCGGGCGTGGGCGACGCAACCGGCTCGCCGTCGATCACGAAGGTCCCCGCGTCGGCCTTGTGGGCGCCGGTGAGCACCTTGATGAGGGTGGACTTGCCGGCGCCGTTCTCGCCCGCCAGGCAGTGGACCTGGCCCGGCAGCAGGCGCAGGTCGACGTTGGAGAGGGCCTGCACCGGCCCGAACGCCTTGGAGATGCCCTTCAGCTCGAGGACCGCCGTTCGCTCGGCCGCCGGTGCCGCGGCCGGGCCGGTGACGGCGGTCACGAGCCGGCCTTCTCGGTGGGCGGCTCGAGCAGCTGCTTGACCTCGGGATCGTTCATGTTGTCCTTGTCCGCCACCACCGCGCCCGGGTCGAGCACCCGGGGCGGGATTCGCCCGACGGTGGCCATCCCCGCCTGGAGCACGCCCTGGTACCCGAAGAAGTACGGGTTCTGCACGACGAGGGCGTCGATCGACCCGTCGGCCAGGGCCGAGTTCTCCTGGGGGTCGGAGTCGAACGCCACCACCGGGATGCGGTCGGCGGCGTTGTTGTCCTTGATGGCCCGGGCCGCGCCGACACCGGAGGTGTTGTTGTCGGCGAACACGCCGAGCAGGTCGGAGTTGGCGGTGAGGGCGTCGTTGACCTGCGAGGCGGCGGTGTTGATGTCGTTGTTGTTGAAGCGCTGGAGGGATGCGTCGACGCTCGAGCACTCGGCCGCCAACCCCTGCTTGAAGCCCGCGTCCCGGTCGACGAGCGACTGGATGCCTGCCACCGACGACTCGATGAGGACCTTGCCGCTGGTCTTGCTCTGGGCCTTGAGCAGCTCGCACATCTTCCGCCCCGCCTGCTGGCCGGCCTTCACGTTGTCGGTGCCGATGAAGCCCTCCGACTCGGTGGTGACGGCCGTGTCGACGGTGACCACCTTGACGCCCGCCGACCGGGCCCGGTCGATGGCCGAGTTGAGCGCGGTCGAGGAGTTGGGGGCGATGACGATGCCCTGGGCGCCCCGGGAGATCGAGTTCTCCACCAGCTGCACCTGCTCGTCGATGTTCGTCTCCGAGGTGGGCCCGAAGGTGCTCACCGACAGGCCGAAGTCGCCGCCCGCCTGCTTCGACCCGGCCAGCATGACCTGCCAGAACGAGGAATCGCTGGCCTTGATGATCACGTCGATCTTCTTGCCGCCGGCCGCCCCCCCGGCGCCGCCCCCTCCCCCGCCGTCGCCCGAGGAGCCGGTGGCCCGCCCGGCCACCACCCCCAGGACGGCCGCCACCAGCGCGATGGCGGCGACCAATGAGAGCGAGAAGACCGTACGGGTCTTGGCCATGTCGGTGCGACCTCCGGATGTCGATTCGGCGTCGCAATCCTTACGCCGTGGTGACGCGCTTGGGAAGGGGATCGTCGCACCGTCTTTCGCGGGGCGCCGGCCCCCGCCCTACGACCGCTCCACCCGTCGGAGCGACCGAGATCGCTCTCGCCCCTCGTCCCGCCCAACCCCCCAATAGGAGACGTACGCGGTCGTCCCGAGCGTGGTGCGGGACACGCCGTCGCTCGTCGCCGGTGTCCACCCGTCGGCGCCGAGGTCGGGCTCGGTCAGCACCCCCTGCTCGGAGGCGGGGGGCTCCTCGTAGGGGAGCCACCACCCGGCGGGCCGCAGCGTCATCCGCACCCATCCTTCGCCGTCCCGACCGACCCCGATCGCCTGCATCACCCTGCCCTCCGGAAGCGAGAACAGGAGCAGGCACCGGTCTTCCCGGTCCGGAGCCCGCACGACCTCGACGTGGTCGGCCCGGTAGTACTCGGAGATCCGGTCGGCCAGGGCCTCGACGGTCTCGGCCGGCGCCTCGTCCTCCTCCCGTTCCTCGGCCGGCGCCACCGGCCGCTCGACGTGGTCGGCGATCTCCCGCAGGACCCGGGCCAGCTCGACGGGTTCGATCTGGCCCCGAACCTCCCGCGCCCGCCACCAGACCCGCGGTCCGCCGGACAGGTCGGCCGGTTCGACGACGAAGCGGACCTCGATCGGCCACCACTCCCGGAGCTCCCCCAGGAGCTCGGTGCGGCGCTCGTACTCGGGGGACTCGTACGCCCACACCGACCGCAACGCCCGCCGGAACCGAACGTCCTGGCGGGCGAACCGCTCGATCTCGTCCCACAGCTCCACCCCGTGGTTGCGGACGAGCGTCTCCAGCGCCCCCGCCCCCACCGATCCGATCAGCTCCAGATCGGGCTCCTCCGTCGACTCCAGAAGGGCCACGATCTCGGCCAGGAGATCGGTGGGGTCCTCGCCGTCGGCGATCACGCGGAAGAACAGCGCGTCGTCCCAGGCCGCCTCGTCGTCACCCACCCGGTCAGGAGTAGCACACCGTCGCCGCCCGCGACCCCGTCAGAGGTACATGAGCGAGCCCGGGGTGGTGAGGAGCTCGCCCGTCTCCAGCCACGTCTTGAGGCCGGACAGGATCATCGGCCAGCCGCCGAAGAGCTGGTCGTTGGCGCCCTCCCGCAGCTGGTCGTGGGTGACGGTGAGCCGGCACGAGTCGCCCACCGGCTCGATCTCCCACGTGACCCGCGACGTCCCTTCCGACCTCACGTCGTCACCCCAGAGGGCGACGAAGCTCTGCACCAGGCGCCGGGGCGGGTCGATCTCCAGGTTCTCCCCCCGGCCGAGAGCGCCGTCGGCCTTGGGGTTGGTCAGCTCGTAGCTCGACCCCGGGGTCCAGTCGGACGTCACGTGGTTGCCGAACTGGTACTTGCTCCGCGTCTCGGCGTTGGTGATCGCCTCCCAGAGGCGTTCCGGGGTGGTGCGGATGTAGATCTCGAACACCTTCTCCATCTGTCTCTCCAGTCCTTGCTTGAGGCCGCTGAGCCCGGCGGCCCACGGCTCGGCGTACTTGCTCACCCACCGGTCGTGGACGAGCCGGATCGGGACCGGGTTCAGGAAGTGCAGCTTCTCCCGCCCCCGGCGCCGGGTGACCACCAGTCCCGCCTCCTCCAGCTGCCTGAGGTGCTTCATCACGCCGAAGCGGGTCATCGGGAGACGCTCCTCGAGCGCGGTCAGGGTCTGCCCGTCCTCCCGGAACAGCTCGTCGAGGAGGCTGCGCCGGGTCGGGTCGGCCAGGGCCCGGAAGACGTCGTCCACGACCCCGACAATAGGTGACTAAATAGTCACGTGTCAACCCTCCGTCGTCAGTCGGGCAGCAGCGGAACGGTGAAGCCGGCGTCGCGGCCCAGGAGCACCGCCCGGGTGACGGCCGACGACCCGAACCGCTCCTTCACCTCGTCGAGGGCGCAGTCGAGGGCGCCCGCCTCGATCCCCCCGAAGGGCAGAGGGAGCTGCACCGCGCCGCTGTCGTCGAGGTTGGTGACGGCGACGCCGACGAGCGTGAGCCCCTGGCGGTCGATGAGGGGCGCAGCCACCCCGAGCAGGCCCCGGGCCACGCCGAGGATCGCATCGGTGTCGGCCGTCGCCCGAGGCAGCGTGTGCGACCGGGTGGCCCGGGAGAAGTCGTCGAAGCGCAGGCGGAGGACGACGGTGCGGCCCACCCGGTCGGCCGCCCGCATGCGTCGGGTGACGCGGTCGACGAGGGCGACGAGCGAGGCGTCGACGTCGGCCGGCGACTTCGGCCGCCAGCCGAGCGCGTGCTGCGAACCCATCGACCGCCGCCGGCGGCCGACGTGCACCGGCCGGGGGTCGTCGTTGTGGGCCAGGGCGTGGAGGTGGCGACCCGACGCCCCCCCGAGCATCGCCACCAGCGCCGCCTTCGGCACCAGAGCCACCTCGCCGACGGTGAGGATCCCGCGGTTGCGGAGCTTGGCCGCGGTGACCGGGCCGACGCCCCACAGCCGCTCCACCGGCAGGGGGTGGAGGAAGGCCAGCTCGCGGTCGGGCGGGACCACCAGCAGGCCGTCGGGCTTGGCCACGGCGCTGGCCACCTTGGCCAGGAACTTGGTGCGGGCCACGCCGACGGTGATGGGCAGGCCCACCCGTTCACGGACCTGCTGGCGGAGGCGGACGGCGATCTCGGTGGGCGTTCCCCGCAGCCGGCGCAGCCCGCCGACGTCGAGGAACGCCTCGTCGATGGAGATGCCCTCGACCAGCGGCGTGGTGTCCTCGAACACCGCGAACACGGCCCTGCTCGCCTCCGAGTAGGGCGACATCCGGGGCGGGACCACCACCGCCCACGGGCACAGCCGTCGGGCCTGGGCCCCGCCCATGGCGCTGCGAACGCCGAACGCCTTGGCCTCGTAGCTGGCCGCCAGCACCACCCCCGCGCCCACGATCACCGGCCGGCCCCGGAGGTGGGGGGCGTCGCGCTGCTCCACCGACGCGTAGAAGGAGTCCAGGTCGGCGTGGAGGATCGTCGCCTCGTCCCGCATCGAACACATGTTCCCACAGGCGACTGTCATAGCCTTGGACGATGGGACGGAGCGAGCCACTGCCGCGTCCGTTCGAGGAGGTGTTGAAGGAGGTCGCGGGGCGGCTGGCGGACGACGCATCCCGGTCCTACCTGCGCTTCCACGCCCCGCGGTACCGGTTTCTCCTGGGCCAGGTGGCGATCGTCCTCGGCCGCCGACCGCTGGCGCCGGTGCGTGTCCTCGACGTCGGGCCCGCCTACCAGACGGCCCTCCTCCGGGCCATGTGGGACGGCCTGGCGGTCGACACCCTCGGCTTCGGCGACGTCCGCTTCGCACCGCGGGACGGCGAGCGCCACTTCCACGTCGACCTCAACGAGGCGGCCGCGGCCAAGGTGGCCGAGCGCGGGCACCAGCTGGTCGTGGTGGCCGAGGTCGTCGAGCACCTCTACACCGCCGCCGCCACCGTGCTCGCCTACCTGCGCCGCTTCCTGGCCCCGGGCGGCACGCTCATCCTCCAGACGCCCAACGCCGTCGCCCTCCCCCGCCGGCTCAAGATGCTGGCCGGGCGCAACCCCACCGAGCCCATCCGGGCGGACCGCTTCGACCCCGGCCACTTCCACGAGTACACCGTCGGCGAGCTGCAGGCCGCCGCCACCGGCGCCGGGTTCCGGGTCGAGCGCACCGCGTTGGCTAACTACTTCGCCAACGGCGGACGCGTCCGCCGGCGCTACAACGAGATCGTCGCCCCCCGCCTGCCCGGTTCTCTCCGCGACGGGATCACCATGGTGCTGGCGGCCGACGGCTCGGGCTCCGGATGACGTTCCGAGCCGCACCGGCGGCCTACGACAGCCACGTCGGCCGCTACGGGTCGGACCTGGCCCAGGGCCTGATCGAGCTGGCCGGCGTGCACCGGGGCGACCAGGTCCTCGACGTCGGCTGCGGCACCGGCCTGCTGACCGCGGAGCTGGCCGCGATCGTGGGCGGCGACCACGTGGCCGCCGTCGACCCCTCCGACCCCTTCGTCGAGGCCTGCCGCCGACGGGTGCCGGCAGCCGACGTCCGCGTGGCCGTGGCGGAGGATCTTCCGTTCGCCGACGCCTCGTTCGACTGCGTCCTGTCACAGCTGGTCGTGAACTTCCTGGCCGATCCCGACGCCGGTGTGCGGGAGATGGGCCGGGTCACCCGCCCGGGCGGCACCGTGGCCGCCTGCGTGTGGGACTACGCCGGCCAGATGACCCTGCTGCGGGCGTTCTGGGACGCCGCCGTCGCCCTCGATCCCGCCGCCGCCACCCTCGACGAGGGCTCGATGCCCTTCTGCCAACCCGACCGCCTGCGGGCCCTGTGGCAGTCGACCGGGCTCGACGACGTCACCTCCCACGAACTGCGCCCCTCGGTGCGCTACTCGAGCTTCGAGGAGCTGTGGACCCCCTTCACCACCGGTGTCGCCCCGTCCGGCGCCTACACGGTGTCGCTCGATGACCGCCGGCGGGACGCCCTCCGCGACCAGCTCCACCGCCGCCTGGGGGAGCCGGCGGGCCCCTTCGAGCTGACCGCCCGCGCCTTCGCCGTCGTCGGTCACATCGGGACGACGCCATCCGTCAGGGACATGACGGATGGTGAACGGGGAACGTGACGATGGACCACACCGATTGGTTGACCGAGCAGTTCGAGGCGAGTCGACCGCGCCTGCGCGCCGTGGCCTACCGGATGCTCGGCTCCCATGCCGAAGCCGACGACGCGGTGCAGGAGGCCTGGCTCCGGCTCCACCGGGCCGACCGGTCCGGCGTCGAGAACCTCGGCGGATGGCTGACGACCGTGGTCGCCCGCATCTGCCTGGACAGCCTTCGCGCCCGACGGTCACGCCGGGAGGCGCCGGCGGACGCCCGACCCCTGGTGTCCCCGGTCGGGGTGGGGGACGACGTCGACGACCCCGAGGAGCACGCGGTCATGGCCGACTCGGTCGGCTCCGCCCTCCTCCTGGTGCTCGACCTGCTGGCGCCTGCGGAGCGGGTCTCGTTCGTGCTCCACGACGTGTTCGCGGTGCCGTTCGAGGAGATCGGCGACATCGTCGGGCGCTCACCCGAAGCGGCCCGCCAGCTCGCCAGTCGGGCCCGGCGTCGGGTCCGAGGCACGGGGCCGGCGCCCGGGGTCGACCTCGTCCGGCAGCGCCAGGTCGTCGACGCGTTCCTCGCCGCGGCGCGGGGCGGGGACTTCGAGGGCCTGTTGGCGCTGCTCGACCCCGACGTCGTGCTCCGCCCGGACCCCGCCGCCGTGGGGATGGGCTCCCTGCGGGAGACCCACGGGGCGGCCGAGGTGGCGACCGCCCTCTCCGGCGGCGCCCGGGGGGCCCGGGTGGCGCTCGTCGACGGCGTCGCCGGACTGGTCTGGGCCCCGGGAGGACAGACCCGGGGCGTGGTCGCCTTCACCATCGTCGACGGCAGGATCGTCGAGATCGACGTCACCGGCGATCCCGAGCGCATCCGGCGCCTCGACCTCGTCCTCGTCGACTGAATCCGGCGGACCGGTCACATCCGGGCCACCTCGTCCGTCATGGCGGTGACGGCAACGAGCAAGAGGAGAAACCGATGACCTACGTGCTGATGATCTACCAGGGCACCACCCCCCTGCCCGGGACCGAAGCATGGGACGCCCTCCCCGCCGACGAGCAGAAGCAGATCTACGCCGACTACGGCGCCCTCAACCAGACCCCCGGCGTCACCCCCGGGCCCCCGCTCGGGCTTCCCCAGAACGCCACCACGGTCCGGGTGGAGGATGGCAAGGCGGTCACGGCCGACGGCCCGTATGCCGGCGTGAAGGAGGCCGTGGGCGGCTACTTCGTCCTCGAGGCCGACGACCTCGACGCCGCCATCGAGGTGGCCGCCCGCGTGCCGGCCGCCCGCCACGGCGGCGCCATCGAGGTCCGCCCGGTCGAGAAGTACTGGTAGGGGGCCCGGGCCGGACGGTCACCAGTGGTAGATGCCGACACCGAAGTTCACGACGTCGTCGGACTCCAGCCGCTGGGCGAAGGTGGCGAACGGCTCGGTGACGAACGTGCCCGGGATGGGGTCGACGAGGATGACGGAGGTTCCGTCGACCGTCCCGTCGCCCTTCACCCCGGTCACGATGCGGGCGTGGACGACCTGGTTGTGGTCGAAGCTGTCGTCGGAGACCACCCACAGGGGGCCGTGATTGGCCACCAGCCGGGCCAGACCTTCGACGCTGTAGCTCGCCGGCCCCTCCTCGCCCACGCCGAGCGCCTGGACGAACCCTCGAAGGTCGGCCGTGGTGAGGCCCGTGTCGGCGTCGTACTTGGCCCGCCACGAGCCACCGAGCGAGTCGACCAGGGCCTCGGGCGTCATCGGCGCCCGCTTCTTCCAGGCCATCATCATGGTGCCCGCCGCCGCCCAGCAGCTCATGGCCGACTTCTGCTGCAACGGGATCACCGCCGGGTCGACGGAGACGTCGACACCGGCGTTGCCCGCTTTGGAGCCGGTCTTGACCTCCACCGTCCCCCCCGGGCGGGTGATCCGCATCTCCCCCGACTCGCTCGAGGTCACCCGCTCCACGGCCCGCTTCACGGCCGGGTTGTCGGTGACCGGCGCGGCCTCGGGCCGGCGGTCCCCCAATGCGCCCCGGAACATGCTCTCGGTCATCTTCTGGGCGTCGCCGTCGGTGATCTGCTTCTTGTCGCGGGCGTTCTTGATCAGGTCGAGGTTCCGGTCCATCGACTTCGAGAGGAACTTCTGCTGGGCCAGGGCCGCTCCTTGGGAGGCGAAGCTCTGGGCCGCGCTCATCACGCCCTTCAGCGCCGATGCCGCGTTCTCCTGGTTCAGGGCCAGGCCGGTGAGGTTGCGGAACAGGTCCTTGCTGCCGAGCAGCTCGAGCGCCGCGCCCAGGCCGACGGGATCGGGCGCCGATGGCACGTCCTGGTAGCGCACGAGGGGCTCCGGGAAGTCGCCCGGCGCCACCGAGGGCGGCCGCTGCCGGCGGGAGTCGGTGGAGAGGGGCAGGATCGCCGTCGGCGAGTCGGGGATGGGCGCCTCCTCCCAGTGCCAGAACCGGGTGTCGTCGATCTTCTCGCAGCTGTTGCACTTCCCCAGCACCGCCTCGGCGAAGACGCCGCTCGTCGGCACGCTGATGCGCATCGGCGGCGGGGGGTCGGTGGCGTAGAGGTGGCGAAGGTCGTCGGGCGTACGCCGGGCGAAGGTGTACGTCGGGTCGAGCTGGAGCCCGGGCACGACGGGCATCACCAGGCTGTTCCCGACCACGCCGATGACCCTGTTGTCCACCACCGACGCCACGCTGCGCCCGCCGGCGTCGGGAGCGACGACGCCGTCGAGAAACATGTACCGCCGGTTCGGGTCCATCGTCAGCCAGATGACGCGATGGAAGTGCTCCACCCGCTCGTTCAGGATGTCGATGAGCAGCCGGGCGTTCTTCAGGTCGTTCTGGCGCGGGTTCGACTTCTCGAACTTGGTCAGCGGCGTCGCGATCTCGGCCGTGTCGCTGCCCGAAAGGTCGTTTTGGATGCGGTAGTCGGCGAACAGCTCGCCGGTGAGGTAGTCGGTGCGGTAGCGCATCGAGCCCGAGCTCACGATGATCCGGATCGCGACGGGCACGGCGACGGCCGCGTCGATGCGGATCTTCACCCGGGTGACCTCGGCCCGGCTGATGCCGAAGATGGGGCCGGAGCTCCGGAAGGTGACCAGGAGCTGGCCGTTCTGGCTGAAGGGTGTCACCAGGGTGGAGTCGAGCCCGATGTTGAAGTACGACGTGCCGTTGTCGGGCGACACCTCCACCCGAAGGTTGTCGATCAGGCGCCGGGCCATCATCGGGGCGATGCGGTCGTTGAAGATGGCGGCCCGTTGGTTGGGTAGGGCGATGCCCAGGTAGCGGTCCCAGACGTCCTTGACGAGCGGACCGAGCAGCGGCTGGTAGGGGTCCCAGGCGCTCTGGTCGAACGTGTTGTCGCTCTTGTCCGGCGGCCGGGGAATCGACATCTGGACCCAGAAGTCGCCGGTGACGGACCGCACGTCGTCGTCCGCGAAACGCAACGGGGGCAGGTCGGCGTCGGCCCAGTGGTCGCTCACCCGGGCCTGGGCGTCGAACAGCGGCCGCAGCGCCCGGACCGACCCGCCGAAGTAGACCCCCGTGTCCTGGAGCACGTGACGCCACCGCAGCGCCTTGGCCGCGGTGAACGGCGCGATCTCGAACGGGATGAACAGGCATTCCTGGACGCCCGCGATCTCCTGGCTGACCTGGAAGTGACGGAGGACCTCGAAGTACTCGATCGTGAGGGCGTGGCAGTGGTTGTAGTTGGCGATGGATTCGGTCTGGGCCCTCACCGATTCCCCTTGCCGGGCCGTCTGCACCACGGTGGCCCGCTGGCCCCGGACCGCCGACGCCGACTGCAACGTCCGGTCCCGCGCCTGGTTGAGGGCGGTGGCGGCGACGTCGCGGGCGGACGCCTGGTTGGCGGTTGAGCTGGCGTTCGAGACTCCGCCGGCGGCGCCGAAGACGACCGGGCCGATGAAACCACCGAAGCCCCCGCCGGAGGCGGACGTGCTGGCCTCGGAGTGGGCGTCCATGTGCTCGTGCAGGGAGGACCGCACGATGTCGGAGATGTCGCGGTCGTGGGAGAGGTCGGCCGCCAGCTGCTCGGTCGTGAGCCGGTGCTCGGTGCGGGTGGTGGCCTCCCGCCGCTCCCAGTCCAGCAAGGACACCAGCTTCTGCTGACCGGGCGCCAGCGCCATGGAGTACAGCAGGTCGCCGAGGGAATAGCCGTCGGCCCGCCACACCTGCTTCATCGTGATGATGTGCCCGTGGGCCACGGTCGTGGCCTGGTTGCCGTACGGCACGCTGTCCCAGTCGATCTGGTGCTGGGCATCGAGGTCGAAACGGGCGACGGGAGCGAGGGTCAGCATGCTGAGCTGATTGCGGAAGTCCCGAACCAGGCTCGTCTGCTGCGCCTTCAACAACCGTACGGGCGTGATGCCGCCCGGCTCCCGCGCCAGCTCGGCCAGCACCGAACCTTCCAGCTCGACCGTCCCCCTGGACTTCATCAGCACCAGGGCCCGCTCCTCGTGCGACGTCTCGGGCATGGCCACGGCGCGCGTCAGCCGGGCGATGCGATTCGCCCCGAGGAACGCCGCCTCGCCTGCCCCGGCCTCCCTGTGATCGTCGACCGGCTGAACGTCGTCCCCTGCGGCCCGGAGCTCCTGGATCTGGAAGACCTCGGGCTGCGCCCGAACCAGCTCCTGGAGTCGATCGATCACGGGCCCGGGCAGCGGCGACCGCACCCGTCGCCCGCTTCCCCGGATCTCCGGTTGGGTCGTGCGCACGACCGCCTGGAAGGTCACCTCCTCCACCGTGCGGTTGGGGATGGTGAAGGTCGTACAGCAGCCGGTGTCGTTGGCGAAGGCCTCGGGTTGGGCGGCGAGGTCCTCCGCGCTCGGCGCCCGGGGCGGCGACGACGGGTCGCCGCCCGCGGCCTCGGGAACCTCGTCCACCACCAGGACGATGCGCCGGGGCAGGCGGTCGCCGTCGAGGGGGACGGGAACCGACTTGCCGCCGGCCACCCGGGCGAAGGCACTGGAGAGCACCTCGGACGGCCAGTCGCCGGCGAAGTAGCCGCCGCCGATCGTGTCCGCCACCGCCACCGCGTGGGGCTCGGGGGCGCCGGGCGCGACCCCCCAGAGCACGACGAGCAGCCCGGCCCGCTGGGGGTCGCCGCGGGAGGTGATCACCCGACCGGAGAAGCGGGCGACGGCCCCCAGGGTGGGATCGTCGCTCGCCTCCACCACCGCGGGCGGCACATCGGCGGCCACCGCGACGTCGATGCCCTCCAACGGCGAGGCGGGGTCGAGCCCGTCCACCCGACCGAGCGTCTGGCCCGACACCGCGGTCACGATGAGCGTCAGGGGGCCCGCCCAGGCGCCGGCCTCCGGCAGCTCGAGACGGAATTCGCCGCTCCCTGCCACCATCGCGATCTGGCGGGTGGGCACGCCGTCCACCGTGTACTCGGCGTTGACGCGGTAGCGGGAGAAGTCGTCGACCTCGGCGTTGACGAGCTTGCCCGCGACAGTGGTTGCCATGGTGTCCGTCTCCTCAGACGATCGGGGCTTCGAAGGCGATGTCGGTGTCCAGCTCCGGGTCGGACGCGTACCCCACGAACAGATGGGCGCCGTCAGGCGGGACCGAGCTGAGGTACCCCAGGAACCCGGCGCCGTCGTCGTCGATGAGAAGACCCTCCACCGGGAGGTCACCGACGCGGGCGACCAGCGGATCGGCCCGGAACTCGAAGCCGCCTCCCTTGGCAGTCACCCGGATGATCCAGTCCGGAACCGGCGGTTCGGCCAACGGTTCGAACGTGGCGCTGTCTACCGAGATGCTCATGGCGTCACCAACCAGAAGGAGTCGAGGAAGATGCGCTGGGCGAAGCCCGCGCTGGGGACGATGCGCAGAGTCCGGACGTCGGCCAGCTTGATCGCCAGGGGGGCGAGCGTGACGGCCACCGTGGCCAGCCGGTGCAGGGTGGGCTTTCGTCCGTCGTTCAGCTCGTGGAACACCGGTTTGCCGGGCACGAACGGCGTGGTGAACGACACCGAGCTCACGGTGGCGCTCTTGCCGGCGCCGTCGACGAGGAGCAGATCGAAGGGTGGCTGCCCGTTGCCGGCCGTGATCGTCGCCTCGCTGGTGATGTCGACGTGGGTGCCGAGGTTGAAGGCCAGGGTCTCGAAGCCGGACCAGTCCCGCTGGCCGGCCGGGAAGTCGAGCTCCAGGGCGACGGGCACGGGCCCCGGGATGTTGGGCTCGAGGGCGAGAATGCTCGTCACGTGCCCGGTGTTGGGCTCGAGCTTGTTCCCGGCGACGGCCACGTCCGGGAACGGCTGGAGGTCGGCGGCATGCACCGTGCGCGTCCCGACCGTTCCGGTCGACTTCTCGAAGTCCTCGACGACCTTGAGCTGGGTCCCGAACGCGAACTGCAGGGACACGTCGTGGCTGAGCGAGTTCCCCTGGCGACCGTCGAAGAGCCTGGCCTTGGCCTTCGTGCCGAGCAGCTTCCACTCGAACAGGCCGCCGACGTACTCGACCAGCAGCTTCTCGTGGTCGTCCCGGCTGTGGGGCTTGTCGGCCGGGCGCAGGCCGCTGTCATCGGCGGCCCAAGTCCGGTTGAAGCGGTTGTGGCAGCAGCCGGGGACGAACGCCATGGCCTTCGGCGCCGTCGCCCGGTCGTAGTGGCGGAAACCGGTGCCCGTGAATCCCCGGGCGCCACCTGCGCCGGACACGTCACCGTCGAGACCGCCGTAGAGGACGAAGTAGAAGCCGGCGTTGGCGGCCGTCATGACAGTCCGCTTGGCGACGTCGGCCAGTTGGCCGGTCATGTCGGTGGGGGCCAACGACGCCACCGCCTTGATGACGCCGTGCTGGTTGCCGGCATTCAGCACCGCCGCCTGGACCACCGCGTCGCCGCCACGGGAGTGACCCATCAGGCCGATGCGATCGAAATCGAGCCGTCCGCAGAGCGGGTGGCCCTTCTTCTGGTTCATGGCCCGCAGGTCGTCGATGGCCTGCAGGATCATCCTGGCCCGCATCTCGACGAAGGACCCGAAGTAGTTGGCCGCGTTGGTGTCGACCGACACGGAGACGATGCCGGCCTTGGCCAGGTGCTCCTGCAGGTAGCTGTAGCCCTCGTGGTTCTTGATCTCTCCGCCGCCCTGCCATGACTCATGGTGGCCGTGGACCAGGAACGCGATGGGCAGCTTGTCCTGCCCGGCGACCTTCTTCGGGTCCTTGGCGTCGGCCGGGAACTGGATGCGCAGGCGCCGCATGACCAGGTACTTCGTGTTGTCGCCGGGGTCGGGCTTGAGGAACTTGCCGTCGATCGTGGCGTACTTCGAGGCGAAGGCGCCCTTGAGGGCGGCAATGGTGGAGAGCTCCTGGCGGGTGATGGTGAAGGCGCCCGAAGGGCCGCCCATGGTGTCCGTCACGACGGGCTGCTTCACAAAGTCGGCGTCGGGATTGGGGTCGGCGGGGATGAGCCCGGCCACGGCCGAGGCCCCTCCGACCTTGGTGTCCCCACCGTCGAAGCTCATCTCGATGCTCTCGTCGTTGGTCGACACCTTGATGTCGGCCTTGTCGGATTGGGCCGCCCTGTCGATCGCCTTCTGCACGTCGGGGTCGGCGACCGGGGAGTCGGCCTTCTTGTCCGCCTGGGCGTCGGGCTGGCCGACCATGCTGCCGAGGACCTTCTGCGACAGCTCCTGGGCCAGCCCGGGCGCCAGCAGCCCGTCCGACTGGGCCTGGCTGATCCGGTCCAGCATGCGCTCGCCGCTGGTGGCGGTGATGTTCTGCTTGGCCAGGCCGGCTGCCTGGGAGGCCATCGAGGAGGCCGCCGACAGGGCGCTGTCGAAGGCGGCCTTGGCGTTCTTCTGGGTGCCCTCGAGGCCGGTGATGTCGGTGAACAGGTCGGGCCGGGCCAGCACCTTGAACACGTCGCCGAGGCCCACCGGGGCGGGCAGCGCGGGGGCGTTCTGGATCTGGACGAGCGGCTTGGGCAGCGCCGTCGGCGCCAGCGGCTCCTCGCCTTCGGCGCGGGAACCCGTCCCCACCGCCTCGATCTCGGGGGGCGCGAGCATGCCGGCGTCGGTCCAGCGCCAGTACCGGGAGTCGTCGATGTCCTCGCACGCCTCACAGTCGCCGAGGATCGCCTCGGCGTAGACGCCACGGGTGGGGACGCTGACCCGAATCGCGGGCTTGGCGTCGGCCGCGTACAGGTCGCGCAGGTTGCCCTCGCTCTCGCCGTTCACCCGCGGGTCGATGCGGATGCCGGGGGCCACGGGAAGGATCATGGAGTTGCCGGCTATTCCGATCACCGTGTTCTCCACGACCGACGCCACGCTCCGTCCGCCGAGGCCCGGCACCCGGATGCCGTCGAGCAGCATGAACCGGCGCTGGGGATCGAGCCAGGCCCAGATCGTCTGGTGGTAGAACTCCAGCGCGTCGTTGAGATGGGTGACGAGCCGGTCGGCCAGCCGCCGGTCCTCGTCCCGAGGGTTGCGGCGCTCGGCCCACTGCGTCGGCGTGGGGATGAACACGGCGTCGTTCTCGGACAGGTCGTTCAGGATGCGGGGCTCGTTGAACAGCAGGAACTGCTTGTGCTGGGTCTGGTAGCGCACCTTGCCCGAGTCGACGATCACCTGGGCGTCGGCGGGCAGCACCGGCACCGGGATGTGGAACGGGGGCAGGTACTCGGTGTCGAGGGTGATCTTGAGCTGGGCGATCTTCTCCCTGGCCACCGGCGGCAACGCTCCCCGCGGACGCAGGGTGACGTAGAGGGGCGTGCCTTCGTCGTAGCGGGAGACGAGGGTGGCGTCGAGCGGCACCTCGGTCTCGCCGCCGTCCTCGTCGACGTACCAGAAGCGCAGCCGCTCGACGACCCGCCGGGCGATCTCGGGCGCGACCTTCTCGCGGAACTGGCGGTCCCGGCGGGCGATGTTGGCGGCGTTGAGCTCGGCGATGCCCTCCTGGATCCACTGCGTCCAGAGCTCGAACGGATCGATCCACAGCCAGGTGCGGTACGGCTGCCAGTTCTCCAGGAGGAAGGCCCCGTCCTCCGCGTCGCGAGGCCGAGGGAGGACGAAGGAGATGCGCAGCTCGCCCTCGAGGATCTCGGGCGCCTCCTCGCTGTACCGGGAAACCGGATAGTCCCAGCCCTCCCAGTTGTCGGCGATCCGGCGGGTGGCGTCGAAGCCGGGCAGCAGGCTGCGGTCGCGCAGCCGGGCGGTGAGAGGCGTCTGCCACCGCAGCGCCTTGGCTCGGTCGAACTGGCTGATGGGAAGCGGTACGAACAGGCACTCGCGCACGTCTGCGATCTCGTGGGTGATGAGAAAGTGGCGCAGGACCTCGAAGTACTCGACGGTCATGGCGTGGCAGTGGTTGTAGTTCGCCACCGTCTCCGTCTCGGCGCGCATGGTCTCGCCCTGGGCTGCGGTCTGCACGACCGTCGAGCGCTGGTCGCGGACCGACGACGACCGCTGCATGACCCGGTCGCGAAGGCTCTGCAACGAGTCGCCCGCGAACCGCCGCGAGGAGTCCTGCCATGCCTGCGACTCCGACCCGCCATGGCTGCCGGCCACGCCGCCGAAGATGCCGAAGCCGGTGCCGATGAAGCCGGCGCCGATGCCGCCGGCGACGCCCCAGGTCGTGTTGCTCGAACCCGCCGCCACCTCCTCCGACAGCCTCGAGCCGACGATCTCGGAGATGTCCCGGTCGCGCCCGGCGAAGGCGTCGAGCTGCTCCTCGTACTCGAGGGCCTCCTCCCGCGTCGTCGTCGACCGCCGCTCCCAGTCGACGATGGCGACCCGGCGGCGCTGTCCCGGCGCCAAGGGCAGGGAGTGGAGCAGGTCGCCGAGCGAGTACCCGTCGGCCCGCCAGACCTCCCGGAACTGCAGCACGTGGCCCCGGGCGATGGTGATCGCCTGATAGACGGTGGGCGTGTCGTCCCAGTCGATGGGGTGGTCGGCGTCGAGCGGCTGGCGCACCGGCGGGGCGGCCACGACGCCGCCGATGAGATCCTTGAGCCAGCCCATCTCCGACAGCCAGGCGGCCCGCTTGATGTCGTAGAGGGTGGGAGGGTGGTCGCCGGCGACGAGGTGCTTGGCCGTGTCCACGTCGAGGCTGACGTTCTTCAGGTCGGAGCTGCGCACGGTGCGGGCCTGGCCGGTGGTGAACGCCTCGTGGAGCGCGGCCGCCTCCAGCAATCCGGTCAACGCCTTGACCGGGACGAGCCGGCGGACACCGAGGGTCACGCCCCGCACCTCCGGCTCCGACGTCCGGACGACCATGGTGTAGATGAACTCCTCCACGACCCGGTTCGGAGTGGTCAGGTCGACGCACCCGCGCCCGAGGTCCTGCGAGAACTGCGCCGGGTTCTGGGTGAGGTCGGCCGGGTTGGGTGCGACCGCGGGCACGCCGCCCCCGTGGCCAGCCTCGTCCGCCTCCGGTACGTCCAGCACGAGGATGACCTTGCGGGGCAGGCGCCCGGCGTCGTCGAGCCCGATGGCGACCGGCTGACTGCCGGCGACCCGGCCGAACGCCGACCGCAGTGGGGCGGACACCCATTCGGCCGAGAAGTAGCCCCCCGCCTGGGTCTGGCTGATGACGAGCGGATGCGGCGCAGCTTCGGCCGGGTCGCCGGCGCCGACGCCCCAGAGCACGACAGCCAACCGGCTGGGCACGAGGGTGCCCTTGTCGTCGATCACCCGGCCGGTCAGGATGACCCGTTCGCCGGGCGCAGGGTCCCCCGACGGGACGATGGTCAGGGGCTTGAGGGCGTCGACCCTGATCGTCAGGGGATTGGCGACCTGCTCCAGGGGCAGTTCGGCCCGGTGGACGACAACTCCTTCGGGCGTGGCGACGGTGACGGTGACCGGCGAGCGGGGCTCCCCGTCGCCCGCCACGTCGAACCGGAAGTTGCCGTCGGCGTCGACGACGCCGCCGCCCGACGTGACGAGGTCGATCGTCTCCTCGGCGGTCGGCACGATGCGAACGCGGCGGACGACCGACGCGCCCACCTGGAACCCGGCCACCGTGCGATCCGCGCGGGCGCGCCTGGCCCGCACGATCCCCGTCACATGCAGCGTCGTCTCCATCCGACCCCCTCACCGCGCCCTCGCCGACTGAAGGTCAGATCACGGGGGACCCGCCCTGATACACGAAATCGTCCGGACCTGATCGGGCTGGGCCCTCCTGGGCGAATCGCCGGGATCATCAGGGGCGCGCGCCCCCCCGGCCGCCGGGAGCGTCCCCTTTCCTGGGAGTCGACGGTGGGGGACGCGGCGCTGAACGACCCCCGGAGCCGGCTGTGAAGTGGCCCGTCTCGCCGGCTCTCGCCCCGAGTCAACCGTGGGCGGGTCACCGATTCGTTCGCCGGAGGGTCCCGCAGGGACGAGAATGGGATATACAGGAAGGCGATTTTGTCGCGACCGGCCGCCCGGAGGTTCGAAGGCAAGGTGTTGGTAACCCGCTGCAGGCCCCGATTCCGGCTGACGATGACGCTGATGGCGCTCGTGGCGGCGGCGGCCGGCTGCTCCCAGGTGAAGTCACTCGCCACCGGTGAGTGCACCGGCAAGAAGCCGTTCGTCCTGGTCGAGGTCGACGGGTCGTCCACCCAGAACGACCCCGCCCTCATCGCCGAGCAGGTCGACGTGGTGACGGCGGTCGCCCGCCAGACGAGCGACGAGTGCGGCCGGCTGCGGGTCGAGCGGTTCCGGGGCTCGGCCAGCGACGTCGACCTCATCCTCGACCGGGACGTCACCCCCGACGGCGCCACCGCCAGCAACCGCAAGCGCAACCGCGACGACCTGCTGGTCGAGGTCCGCCAGACGGTGGAGAAGGGCCTCGGCGCGGCCGCCGCCCACGGCGGCAGCGATCCGGTGGGCGCCATGGGCCGAGGGGCCCGTCTCCTCGGCCAGGAGCAACGGGATCACAAGCAGCTCATCATGGTCACCGACGGGGTCCAGTCGAGCGAGCCCAACCTGGCGACCGAGACGCTCACCGTCGCCACCGCCAAGAGCTTCGTCGACCAGGCCGGCACCCTCCCCGACCTCACCGGCATCGACCTGGTGGTCACCGGCGTCGGGCGGGTGTCCGGCGCCCAGCCCCCCTCGTCCTACATCAACGGGCTGGTGGCCTTCTACCAGGAGGTGTGCACCCGTTCCGGGGCGGCGTCGTGCCGGGTGGTCGACGCCCTCCTCCTGCCGGGAGGCGGCGGTTCGTGAGCTCGCTGTCGTGGGACGTCCCCTCCTCGCCCACCAACCCCAGCGCCGACGACGACGACCGGGTCGAGGTCAACGGGCGGGGCCGGCCGGAGGGTGACGCCGAGCACCACGACGAGGACGCGCTGGTCGACCTGATCGAGCAGGAGGCGTCGGAGCGGGAGGAGATCGAGGCCCTGGAGCGGGAGCTCCTTGAGCAGCTCGGGCGGGAGCAGGTCGAGGAGCCGCGGCGGGACGAGATGGAGGCGGAGCACGTCGAGCCGTTCGAGTGGGAGCGGGAGCCGACGGAGGAGCTCGAGGCGGCCGACCTGCAGCGGTTGGAGCGGACCGAGCGGGAGGAGCTCGAGGCACTCGAGCTGGAGCAGCTCCGGCAGCTGGCAGAGCTCGGCCGGGACCCGGATCCCGCCGTGGTCGCCGCGCCCCGCCCGTCCAAACGCCGACCCGCGGAACCCCCGAGGCCCGCCGCCGCGGCCTACGAGCCACCCGGACCCGACGCCGCCGCCCGGGCCGCCGAGTTCCTGGCCGCCAGTGAGCGCAGGGCCCTCGTCGAGGGGGGCGGGGCCGATCAGCCCTCGGCGCCGCCACCTGCGCTGCGGGAGCTCAGCGAGCCGGCCCGGGCCGCCCGGGCCATCGTCGAGCACCGCCACCAGAACCTGGTCGAGGCCAACGCCCTGTTGACCGAGGCCCGGAGGGTCCTGGCGCCGATCGCCTACCGGGGGCTCTCCGACCGCATCTACCGGCGGCGGAAGGTCATCCTCGCCATCGGCGAGGCGGTGAGCCTGGCCGTGGCCTTCTCGACCGCGTTCGACGTGGCCCCCCTGGAGGCGCTGCTGCTGTCCGGCGCCATCGCCCTCGCCTTCGTGATCGCCGGCGACCTGGGCGGCGTCCTGCGCCTGACGGCCGAGCGCTCCCGGCTGTCGGCCGCCCTGGAGGACGACGTCGTGCACCTCGACCCGAGGTACCTCCACATCCTCTACCACGACCGCCAGCCGTGGCTGTCGATCATCGGCGGCGTGACCGCCGCCATCTTCGGCGTGGCCGCGGTGTCGGTCGGTGTGCTGCGGGCGTCCAACCAGGGCAGCGTCGGGCTGGCCGCCGGCCTCGGGTTGCTCACCGTCAGCCTCGCCATCGCCGCCGGGTTGTCCAGCTGGCAGCACGCCAGCGTGGGCTCCGAGATCATCGACCACCTACAGCGGGAGGAGGAGGCGGCGGCCCGACGCCTGCGGCGGGCGGCGGCGGCGAGGGTGCTGCGCCGTCCCCAGATCCTGACCGCGGTGCGCGGCGACGAGCTGGGCCTGCCGGCCTACGCGCCGGAGGTGGACTGGTCGGCGCCGGACGTGGATTGGGAGGCTCCGACCCGCGAGATGCGCCCCAACCGTCCCAGCCGGGCCGGGAGGCCGGCACGGGAGAAGCCGGCGAAGGCGAAGCGGGAGCGGGCCTCCGGCAGCCTGGTGGGAGGGGTCGCGGCTCGGGGCGCCGTCTTCCTGGCCACCCTCCCCGGCAAGTTCCGCCGCGCCGAAGACGCCGGTCCCGGTCCCAAGAAGGAGTCGAGGCGGGAGTCGAAGCGGGAGTCCAAGATCGAGGACATGTCGGTTTCGGGTGACGGCCCGGGGGCACTGGGCGAAAGCGCGGGCCCCATCTCGTCGGTCGCCTTCCGGCCACCCATCCAGAGCCCGAAAAAGTTCGGGTGACACGGCGCCGCCTGGCCCTGGTCGCGCTGGCGCTGGTGGCCGGCGGGTCGGCGTGCGGCGGCTCGTCCACCGATCAGCCCGGCGCCTCGGCCACCACCGTCGCCTCGACGTCGCCGCCGGCGACGGTCGGCGTGGCCCCCCGGCCCGGCATGCCGACGGTGCCGCCCGTCGACGAGCGCTCCATCCCCCGGGCCACCACCCGGGAGGCAGTCATCGAGGGCCGGCCGGCGGTGATCGTGACCCTGCCCGAGACCGTGCTCTTCGACACCGGCCAGGCCGTGCTGCGAGCGGACGCGGAGCCGTCCCTCCAGGGAGTCGCCGATCTCGTCGGCGACCACCCCGGCGCCCGCACCGAGGTGCAGGGGCACACCGATTCGGTCGGGGAGGCCGCCTTCAACCAGTCGCTGTCGGAGCGACGGGCGGGGGCGGTGGCGGACTGGCTGGCCGGCCACGGCGTCGACCCCGGCACCCTCACCAAGGTCGGCTACGGCGCCTCTCGCCCGGTGGCCGACAACGCCACGCCCGAGGGCCGGCAGGCGAACCGGCGGGTCGACGTGGTCGTCCACCTGGCCTGACGAGAGGTCGGGCGCGGCGCCGACTCAGGGCTTGCAGGAGGTGCCGAAGAACATGGCCGGCGCCGACGAGCCGGACGGGGCCGTCGCCACCGCCCTGACCACCGACGCCGCGTACCCGACGCTCTGGTAGTTGGCGTTCGGGTTGTGAGCGAGGGCGATCGTGGCGTCGACGGTGACGGACTTCTGCCCGGCCGCCACCGCCACCGCCCCCTGGTTCAGGCTGAACGGGGTCGTCTGGTCGCACGACCACACGTCGGTGCCCTCGAGCCGCCAGGTGATCGACCCGGCCTGGCTCCCGGCCAGCTCGAACGTCACCTTGACCGGGCAGTCGGTGGTGGTCGTTCCGACGACGCACGGCGGCACGGGCACGACCGTGATCGACATGATCGCCAACGGCGCCGGGACCGTCGCCGGCGTGGTCTGGGTCGGGAGGGTGGTCGGCGGCGGGATGGTGGGCTTCAAGGTGGGCAGCGTCTTGGGGACGAGGAGCGTCGGCAGGGGCTCGGTCGACGCCGTCGCCTTCGGGTCGCACGCCCGGCCGATCGTCACGTCCCCCGTGGCGATCTGCCAGTAGTCGGCGGGCGTCGAGACACCGTCCTTGGTCGTGGTCGTGTTGGCCAGGTGGCCCCACACCGGCAGCACGTGGACCTGCCCGTCGGCCGCGCAGTAGGAGGTTCCGTTGACGTAGTGCCCGTGCTCGCCCCCCGGGGCGACGGTGCGCGTCCACTGGTCGAGCTGGATCGCCTTCCCCCAGTTGTCGCCCGACCGCACCGCCGCCACCCGGACCCGCTCCACGTCGTGCACCGGGTCGGACTCGATCCAGTACAACGCCCCCGGATAGCTCCCGTCGGGCTTCGCCTCGTAGGGCAGGGTGTGGTCGTAGTCGACGAACGTGGCGCCGATGATCGAGGCGGACGCGTCGACGGGCACGAGCTGGCCTGCGACCTTCTGGGTCAGGGCGCCGTTCGTGTAGGCGGCGGCGGCCTCGACGTAGGTGCTCTGGACGGTGTCCTCGCCGCCCTTGTAGTCCCGGACCTTGGTGGCGACCGGGTAGGTGACCCGCACCGCGTCGTCACCGGCCCGGGCGATGGACACGTCGGCGAGCGTGACGTAGATGTCGCCCGCCAGCTCGCCCGTGTACCGCCCGGGGTCGGTGTCGTCCCGCTCGCCGGCCGACCGGCACGGCCCGCCGCCGATGGCCACCTTCTCCCAGGAATCGCCCGACCCGGCCGAGCGGTAGACGGTGGGCCCGGCGTCGCCGGAGCAGGTGAACACCCAGACCGCGCCCGACCGGGTGACCGTGATGGGGGCCGGCACCCAGGCCGGGAAGTCGGCCACCCGGACGAACTGGGTCGCGGCCGGATCGAGCCGCCACATCGTCATGGCCGCCTGGCTCGGGTGGCCGTGGATGCACGACATCGACTCGAAGACCCGGCCGGTCCACGGATCGGCGGCCATCTCGGAGCGGTCCCAGCCGCCCGGCCAGTACTGCTCGGCCTCGGTGACGACCGGCTTCCCGTTGCCGTCGACGATCGGCTGGCCCTCCTGGGTGAGGCTGGCGACCTTGACCTTTCCCTCCACCCGGGGGTCGCCACAGAAGCCCCCGTCGGCGCTGGCCGCGTCGACCGAGGGCCCGAGCGTCCACTTCTGGCCGCAGTCGGCCGACACCCAGGTCTGCTGCACCGAGCGCAGGCGGTGGGCGACCTGCCACGTGTACAGGGCGCGGGTGTCGGCCGGGGTGGCCGGGTCGTCCTTGTGGTCGAGGGCGGACTGGTAGGCGGCCCACGAGTGGAACAGCGTGCCGTCGGCGCCGATGCGGTAGAACGGGTAGCCGAGGAAGGTCGCCCGGGTCATCATCAGCCGGCCGTCGGGGAGCCGGACGATCTCCGGGTCGCCCCAGATCTCGCTCTCCTCGGTGTAGAGCTTTCCGCCCCCCGCGGTGAAGGTGGCCAGGGTCGGGCCGACCCCCCAGTTGTTCGGGCTTGGCGCCAGGGCGTCGGTGCCCTCGGCCGCGCCGGTGTAGTTGGTGTACCACTCGGGGACGATCAACCGGCTCGACCCACAGCCCGACCCCGCGGGCGCGGCGACGGCCGACAGCTCGGCCCAGGACGCGCTGCTCACGCGCACCGCGGACGACACGAACGTGACCGCGTTCGAGCTCAGCCCGATGGGCGTCTTCGGGATCTTGACCGGTCCGACGGGCGCCTTCGCCGTGAGCGGGTTCTCGCCGATCCCGGGCGTGCCCTCGTCGGTCATCTCGTCGGATTCGCCCGGCGGTTCGAAGGTGTCATGGCCGCTCACCGCGACGCCTTCGTCGCTGACCCTCAGGATCGGCGCGTCACCGACGGTCAGGGTTCCGTGGTAGATCGATCCCGTCGGGCCGGTGACGTCGAGCGCCCAGGGCGGCGGGCCGATCGTTCCCTCCGCCACGGTCCGGAGATCGAACGTGGCGCCGGGCGCGACCGTCTCCGGGGGACGGGTGGCGACGGCGACGTCGACCGGGGCCGCGGAGTTGTTGACGAGGGCCACCGACACCGGCTCGGTGCGATCCTTCGGCGGCGCCGCCGTCGTCCCCGCCCCGGCGCCCGGGGCGGTCCCCGGCGACTTCGAGGGCGTGCTCGTACACCCGGCCGCCAGGAGGAGGACCGCCAGTCCGACGACGGCCGCCAGCCGTCGGCGATGGGCGCCACGCGGGTCCGACCCAGGATGTCGCACTGGGGCTGAGGGTACCGACCTCCGCCGTCGGGCGAGGGGCCGGCGGGCCACCGGGTCCCGCGGGCGCTGGGGACGACACGAGCCGGCGCCTCCCGGCACCGGCTCTGAACTGCGCTTTTGCGTCGGGCTGAGAGGATTTGAACCTCCGGCCTCCTGACCCCCAGTCAGGCGCGCTAACCAAGCTGCGCCACAGCCCGTACCCCCCGATGGTAGTCCGTGGGCCGGTTTGGGACAGACTCGGCGACATGAAACCGATTACCGCCCGAGTCACGGGCGTCTTCGTGGGCGTCGTGGCGACGATGGTCCTCGGCGCCGCCGTCCCCGCCGGCGCGCAAACGGCTCCGACCAAGGGCCTGACCGACCTGCTGGGATCACTCCTCGTGGGTGTGCGGGGTCCGGCGACGGCGCCGGCCAGCCCGCCCCCGCCGGGCCCGGTCGCCCCCGCTCCGTCGGCATCGGCCGAGCCGGCGACCCCGATGGCGGTGGAGGCCCACCTGGCCGGCCTCCGCTACGACGTGGGCGCCATCGACGGCGTCATCGACGACACCGCGGCCTCGGCGGTGATGGCCTTCCAGAAGGTGCACGGCCTCCCCCGCACCGGCCAGCTCTCCGACCAGGTCGCGGCCCAGATCATGGCCACGTCCGGTGTGCCCGCCCCCCTCGTGCCCAACATGGACGCGAGCAAGGTCGAGATCGACCTCACCCGCCAGGTCCTGTTCCTCTACGAGGGCGGCTCGCTGACGAGAATCCTGCCGGTCTCGTCGGGCACGGCCGCCACGCCGACGCCGACCGGCTCCTACAAGGTCTACCGCAAGGCGGTCGGATGGGAGACGAGCCCGCTCGGCCGGCTGTACAACTCCCAGTACTTCGTCGCCGGCTACGCCGTCCACGGCTCGCTGTCGGTGCCCAGCTACCCCGCCTCCCACGGCTGCGTCCGCATCCCGATGAGCGCGGCCGAGTGGTTCCCCGACCACGTCCAGATCGGCACGCCGGTGTACGTCCTCGGCGGCTGACCGTCAGAGGTGGTGGACCACCCAGGTGAGTCCCTGCACGGTCCGCCACCCGAGATAGAGCGCGACCGTGAACACGAGCAGCTTGAAGTGCCACGGGGTGCGGTGGGGCTCCCCCACCACCTCGTGGCACGTGGGGCACCCCCCCTCGGCGTCCAGCTCGTCCTCGGGCCAGTACTTCTCGCAGCCCTCACACCACGGCATCTACTGGGGCATCAGGTCCGACGCACCGCCAGGATGGCGACGTCGTCCCGCAACGGCACCGTGGCGAAGTCTCGGGCCGCGGACAAGAGGCTCTTGCACAGGACGTCGGCGCTCACCCGGGGGTCGCGCCGCACGTGGGAGGCGATGCGATCCTCGCCGAAGAGCTGGTCGCCGGCCCGGGCCTCGGCCAGGCCGTCGGTGTAGAGCAGCAGCAGATCGCCCTTGTCGAGGGCCAGCTCCCGGCTGAAGTACGTCGCCTTGGGATCGAGGGTGAGCATGGGCCCGGTGGACCGCAGCGGCCGCACCTCCCCGTCGTGCCACAGCCAGGCCGGCGGGTGGCCGGCGGAGGCGTAGCGCAGCGTGTTGGCGGCCTGGTCGAACAGCACCACGCACATGGACACGAACTCCTCGGGCGCGGCCTGGGCGGAGATGACGACGTTGAGCTCCTCCAGCGCCTGGGCCGGGTCGCGGTACTGGCGGAGGAACACCCGGAGCAGGTACTTCACCTGGAAGGCGGTGATCGACGGCTCGATGCCGTGGCCGGACACGTCGCCGATGACGGCCGCCAGCCGCTGGTGGCCGGTGGACGTGAGGTCGTAGAAGTCGCCCGCCATGAGGCCGGTGCCGGGCTCGTAGGCCCGCCCCACCTCGAGGCCCTCGAAGTCGGGCAGGTCGACGGGGGCCAGGCGGGCGGCCCACCGGCGGGGAGCGAGCTCCTCCTGGCTGAGGGTCTCCTCGGCCCGGCGCTCGAGGGTGGCCCGCTGCTCGAGCAGGGCCGCCTCGGCCAGGAACCGACGTCCGTAGAACAGGGTCATGGCCACGGGGATGACCAGGAGCAGGGCCAGGGGGTTGATCCACGACTCGCCCGCGACCGAGCCGATGCCGGCGATCGCTCCCGCGACCGCGTAGAGGACGGTGTTGTGGACCTCCTTGCGGTAGGCGGAGCGAGCCAGGCCCGCGGCCACCGGGCTGGCCACCCGGTGGGGACTGCTGCCGCCGCCGATGCGCCGCCAGGAGCGGTGCAGCCGCAGGGCGGAGCGTCCCCAGACGATCGCCGCCACCCCACATCCGACGCCCACCAGCTGCAGGACCGGGTACTTCGACACTGGCGAGATGCTAGGCCCTCATCCGCTGCGCCGGCGCACGCGGAACTTCAACGGCGTGGGGCCGAAGCCGAAGTGCTCGCGGATCCGGCGCTCGAGGAAGCGGACGTAGGGCGGGGGCAGGTCACGGGTGGTGAACAGGATGAACGTGGGCGGATCGGTGGTGCCCTGGGTGGCGTACATGATCTTTCCCTGGGGCGCCGGCTGCTGGGCCTGGGCCGCCTGGATGACGGTGTTGAGCTCCCGGGTGGGCACCCGCCGGTGATACGCCTCGATCGACTCGTTGAGGGCGGGCAGCAGCTTGAGGACGCCCTTGCCCGACAGGGCGCTCATCTTGAGGACGGGGGCGTAGCCGAGGAACGACAGCCGGTCGTCGACCCCGTCGACCACCTCGGCCCGGGCCTCGGCGTCGAGCAGGTCCCACTTGTTGAGGATGATCACCACCGGGCTGCCGGCGGCGTCGATGCGCTCGGCCAGGCGCTGGTCCTGGTGGGTGACGCCCTCGGTGGCGTCGATCACGAGCAGGGCCGCGTCGGCCTCGTCGATGGCCTGGAGGGCCCGGACCAGGGAGTAGTACTCGGCGCCCTCGCCGATGCGGTTCTTGCGCCGCATCCCGGCGGTGTCGATGAAGCGGATGGGTCCGTCCTCCGTCTCCACGACGGTGTCGATGGTGTCGCGGGTGGTTCCCGGCAGGTCGTGGACGATCGAGCGCTCGGAGCCGATGAGGCGGTTGAACAGGGTGGACTTGCCCACGTTGGGCCGGCCCACGATGGCCACGCCGGGGACCTTGGCCTTGCCGTCGGTGCCGATCTCGGGCGGGGCGGGGGCGGGCTCGGCCGGGAGGTGGGCCACGACCGCGTCGAGCAGGTCGCCGCTCAGGCGGCCGTGGATGGCGCTGACCGGGTAGGGGTCGCCCAGGCCCAGGCGGGCGAAGGCCCAGGCGTCGGACTCGCGGGCGGCGCCGTCGACCTTGTTGGCGACCACCAGGACGGGTCGTCCCGAGCGGCGCAGGACGTCGGCCACCCGGTCGTCCTCGTCGGTGACGCCGACGGTGGTGTCGAGGACGAACAGGACGACGTCGGCCGTCCTGATCGCCTTCTCCGCCTGCCGGCTGACCTGCTCGTCGAGGGCGTCGCCGCCGGCCAGCCACCCGCCGGTGTCGACGAGGAGGAAGTCGCGCCCGTTCCAGTCGGCCGCCACCTCCTTGCGGTCGCGGGTGACGCCCGGCTTCTCCTCGACGATCGTCTCCCGGCGGCCGACGATGCGGTTGACCAGGGTGGACTTGCCCACGTTGGGTCGACCCACGACGGCGACGAGGGGCAGGGCGGCGACGGTGGTGGCGGTGGCGTCGGTCATCGGTGGGCGGCCAGGGCCCGGCGCAGCGAGACCCCGTCGGTGGGGACGATCTCCACCGGCCGGGGCAGGTCGGCCGGGCTGGTGCCGTCGAGGAAGAGGCCGTTGGACAGGCACACGTCGGGCAGCAGGTAGCGGTCGCCCTCGGGCTGGTCGGCCAGGGTGCGGGCCACGTCCTCCCCCACCAGGAGCCCGGTGACGCCGATGTTGCCGCCGAAGAACCGGTTCTCGACGGCCACGACCCGCACGCCCTCGCGGTCGGCCAGCAGCGGGCCCAGGACCCGGGCCCCGTAGGCCCCCGTGAGCACGGCCACGGGAGTGCCCGGTCGAGGTCGCACGGTCAGCTTCACCGGCGCGGTGCGGGGCGCCCGGTAGCCCTCGGGCGGGGCGCCGTCGACCCAGGCGAAGAAGCCGGGCTGGACGCCGACGGGGTCGTCGGACTGGCCGGTGAGCTCGAGCTCGAAGACGCGGGCCATGCCGACTCCGTCCTCGTGCATGGGAAAGCCCTCGTAGGCGTCGGGCTCGGGGAACGGCCGTCCGGCCAGCAGGTAGTACTCGTCGGCCGCGAAGACCACCCGCCGCCCGAGGGTGGCGAGGAAGACCGGCTGCCAGTCGTCGACCAGGTCGACCACGGCGGCCGCCTCGGCCGGCGTGTGCGGGCGCATGGCGCCGTCGGTGGAGTACCGGCTCACCCCGAGGGGGACCAGGCACACGGTGGCCAGCTCGGGGTACTGGTCGAGCACGCCGGCCAGGGTGTCGTCGAGGACCGCCCCGTCGTTGACCCCCGGGCAGACCACCACCTGCCCGTGGACCTCGATGCCGGCGTCGAGGAGGGCTCGCAGCCAGCGCAGGCTGGTGGCCCCCCGCCGGTTGCGCAGCATCCGGGCCCGCACCTCGGGGTCGGTGGCGTGGATGCTCACGTTGATGGGGCTGAGGCGCTCGGTGACCACCCGTTCGAGGTCGAGCTCGGTGAAGCGGGTGAGGGTGGTGTAGTTGCCGTAGAGGAACGACAGCCGGTAGTCGTCGTCCTTCACGTACAGGCTGGGGCGCAGGCCCTTGGGCAGCTGGTGGATGAAGCAGAACTCGCAGTGGTTGTCGCAGGTCCGCACCTGGTCGAACAGGGCCGACGACACCTCCGCGCCGAGCGGCGCCCCTTCCGCCTTGGGCACCGTCATGGTCGTGGCCAGGCCGCCCCGGCGCACGTCGAGCTCCACGTCGGCCTCGTCGGCCAGCATCCGCCACTCGATGACGTCGCGGGGGGCGCGGCCGTCGATGGCGAGCACCTCGTCCCCCGGTCGGAGGCCGGCCCGCGCCGCCGGTGATCCGGGCGCGACGGCAACGACCACAGGCACGGACATGCGCACAGGATACGCCGGGACTGCCGATAGCCTGGCCCGATGGCCGTGGATCGGGTCCTGCTGGCCGCGCCCCGCGGGTTCTGCGCCGGCGTGGAGATGGCCATCAAGGCCCTGGCCTGGATGGTGCGGGTCTTCGAGCCGCCGGTGTACTGCTTCCACGAGATCGTGCACAACCAGCTGGTGGTCGACCGCTTCCGGCAGCTGGGCGTGGTCTTCGTCGACGACGTGGCCCAGGTGCCGGAGGGGGCGCCGCTCATGCTCAGCGCCCACGGGTCGGCCCCCGAGGTGGTGGCCGCGGCCCGGGCCCGGGTGGGCGGGTTCGTTGTCGACGCGGTGTGCCCGCTCGTCACCAAGGTCCACCACGAGGTCAAGGTGCGAGCGGGCAAGGGGTACTCGATCGTCTACGTCGGCCACGAGGGCCACGACGAGGCGGTGGGCACCATGGCCGTGGCCCCGTCGTCGATCCACCTGGTGGAGTCGGAGGCCGACGTCGACGCCATGCCCGACCCCGGCGGCCCCGTCGCCCTCCTGGCCCAGACCACGCTCAGCCACCACGACTGGTCCGACGTGCTGGCGGCCACCCGCAAGCGCTTCCCCGAGCTGTGGATGCCGTCGCGCAGCGACCTGTGCTTCGCCACCACCAACCGGCAGTCGGCGTTGACGGAGATCGCCCGCACGGCCGACGCCATCGTGGTCATCGGGTCGGCCAACTCCTCGAACACGGTCGCCCTGGCCAAGGTGGCCAGGGCCGCCGGGTGCGAGCGGGTCTACCGGGTGAACCGGGCCGAGGAGCTGCCCGGCGACCTCACCGGCGTGGTGGGGGTGACGGCGGGGGCGTCGGCGCCGGAGGAGCTGGTGCGGGCCGTCATCGACCGGCTGGCGCCGGAGCACGGCGTCGAGCTGGTGTCGGTGACCGACGAGGACGAGTACTTCCCCCCGCCGCGCGAGCTGCGGGAGCTCATGAACGCGCTCGACATGGTGGTGAGCGTCACGTTGGGCGGCGCCGCCCCGGCCCACTCGCCGTTCGTCGACGACCGGGTGGTGGCGGCCAGCGACGTCCTCGACGCCCTGGCCACCTGACCCTCCGGGGCGACGAACTGGTGACGAGAACCGGCGCCCCGACGACGGGATCCGTCACCGGTTGGTGCGAGGAGGCTTACGCCACCGTGAAGTTGGCCGCCGCTTCCACCGGCGGGCCGTCGAACGACCAGCTCACCTTCACCCGGAAGGTCCCTGCGGGCGCTGCGTTCCACTGGATGGGGGCGGTCAGCGTCTGGCCGGGAGCGAAGGGGGTGTCCTCGAAGGCGTCGGCGATGAGGGCTCCGGAGGGCACCATCGGGTTGCCGGCGCTGTCGGTGATCTCCTGGCTGGCGGTGTAGCTGAAGTAGTAGCACGGCGCCCCCGACGTGTTGCGGAGGACCGCCTGGCCGGTGACGGGCTGGCCCAGGGGGTACGCCGGGGCCAGGGCGATGGTGGCCTGCATCACGGCCGGGCCGCAGCGGGGCTGCGCCGGCCCGGGCGGGGCGGGCTGGGCCACGGCCGGCGGGGCGGTGGTGGTGGGGGTGGCCGCGGCCTGGCGCTCGGGCCCGGGCACGGTGGTGGCGGGCACGACGGTGGTGGCGACGTCGACGTCGACTGTGGTGGGGGCCTCGACGGAGTAGACGGTGCCCCCGGTGGCGGGGCCGACGGCCAGGCTGGTCGTGGTCGCCCGGCTGCCGGCGGCGAGCTCGGTGGTGGGCTGGCCGTCCCCGAGGCCGGCGACGGTGGCCACCCCGGCGACGGCCAGGAGCAGGGCGACGCTGCCGCCCAGGGCGCCGATCAGGCGCCGCCGGCGGCGGATGCGCTCGCCTCGGTGCACCACGTCCCCGAGCAGCTCGTCGCGTGACCGGTTGGGTCCGACGTCGTCATGATTCCAGGCCAACTGGGACAACCTCCTCGATTCCGGGGCCGAGGCGCAGGCGCAGAGCGCCCAGGCCGCGGTGAATGTGGGTCTTGACGCTGCCGACCGAGATCCCCAGGGCGACGGCGACCTCGCCGTCGGTGAGGTCGCCCAGATAGCGGAGGGCGACCGCCTGGCGCTGGCGGCGGGGAAGGGAGCCGAGGGCGGCCACCAGGGCCACCCGCAGGACGACGAGGTCCTCGGCGTCGGGGCCGGCGGCGACGGGGGTGACGATGACGTCGGGCCGGCGCCGGACCCGGTCGACGGCCAGGTTGGCCGCCACCCGCAACACCCAGCCGTCGCGGTAGTCGAGGCCGGCCACCCGGGACCATTGGGCGTAGGTGCGGGCCAGGGCCTCGGCCGCGATGTCCTCGGCCACGTCGGTGTCGCCGACCAGCCGGCGGGCGAGCTTGAAGGCACGGGGGAACAGCTCGTCAAAGGCTTCTTCGAAACCTTCGGGTGTCGCGGTTGCCCCGGTCACATCCTAGGAAACGTGTGGGGGCGGTCTTTGGTTGACACGATTCCCGGGAAGTTCCGAGGGATTCGAGCCCTCGGCCTGGTCGAGGAGCCGCTGCAGCTCCCGCTGGAGGGCGTGGGTGAGCTCGTGGATCGCCTTGCGGGACGGGTGGCGGCGGCCATCGGGCAGCGGCGGGGGAAGAAGGGGCGGGCCGACGATCACCCGCACCTTGGCCGGCCGGGGCACCCGGGCCCCCTTCGGCATGGCCCGCTCGGTGCCGCCGATGCCCACGGGCACGATCGGCACCCCCGCCCGGCTGGCGACGAAGGCGGCCCCCTCGAACAGCTCCTCCACCACCGGTCCCGACCGGCGGGTGCCCTCGGGGAACAGGACCAGGCCGTCGCCCTCCCCCAGCACCTCGATGGTGCGGCGCAGCGCCTCCCGGTCGGCCGTGCCCCGGGAGACGGGGTAGGCGCCCATGGCCGCGATGATGCGCCCGAACCACGGGTACTTCCAGAGCGACTCCTTGCCCATGTAGCGCATGCGCCGCGTGGTGAGCACCGACATGAGGGCGAAGTCGAGGTTGGAGCGGTGGACGGGGGCGAGGACGAAGGCGCCGGTGGCGGGGACGTTCTCCAGCCCTTCGTAGGAGGCCCGGAAGTAGATCCGGCTGACCACCGACGTGGCGTTGCGCACGATCCAGTAGAGCGTTCGCCCGACCAGCCGCATCGAGCTCGGGCGCTTCCAGCCCCGGATCCGGCGGCGGAGCCGCTTCACGGGAGGAGGGCCACGATCTGGTCGA